>WNFC01000787.1_pt1 | contig 32270 bp, 30 predicted proteins | sample 5400541 | NCBI WGS metagenome assembly WNFC01 (sample SAMN13153342, study PRJNA577476) | soil metagenome | isolation source: 120 cm saprolite under Douglas fir tree site 2 hole 2 replicate 1 | place: USA:California | collected 2015-04-18
CCGCGGCCCTCGGTCGCGCCATGGACGCCTTGCTGGACAACCCCGCCCGCCGCGAAGTCATGGGGCAGGCGGGACGGCGGCGGGTGGAGGAGCGCTTCGCGTCATCCCGCATGGCCGCCGAGACGGCCGACCTCTACCGAGCCGCGGCCCGGCGTTTTGCTGGGGGGCGGGCCTCGACCCCTGGCGTATAATCCATGAAGTTGCACCAGGAGTGCGAATCCTCCCTTGGAGCATCACGGATGCGGGTACTGATCACCGGCATCACCGGGTTCGTCGGGAGCCACATGGCCGAGTACGCCCTGTCCAAGGGCGCGCAGGTCTTCGGCTCGAACCGGTGGCGGAGCAAGACAGAGAACATCGAGCACCTGCGCTCGCAGGTCACCTTCATCGAATCCGACCTGCGGGACGTGTCCTCCGTCCGGGCGCTGCTCGAGATGTCGGTCCCCGACTACGTCGTGCACCTGGCGGCCCAGAGCTTCGTCGGGGTGTCCTGGCACGCGCCGGCGGAGACGCTGACGACCAACATCATCTCCCAGGTCAACCTGCTGGAGGCCCTCCGCGGCCTCAAGATGTCGCCGCGCTTCCTGGCGGTGGGCTCGAGCGAGGAGTACGGGCTGGTGCTCGATGACGAGCTGCCGATCAGGGAGACCAACCCGCTCAGGCCGCTCTCGCCGTACGCCGTGAGCAAGGTCACGCAGGACATGATGGCCTACCAGTACTTCAAGAGCTACGGCCTGCCGATCATCCGCACGCGGGCTTTCAACCACGAGGGGCCCCGGCGCGGCGACGTCTTCGTCACATCGAACTTCGCCCGGCAGGTGGCCGAGATCGAGGCCGGCCTGCGCGAGCCGGTGGTCTATGTTGGCGACCTGACTCCGCGCCGTGACTACTCCGACGTGCGCGACATCGTGCGCGGGTACTGGCTCTTGCTCGAGCGCGGGGAGCCCGGTGAGGTCTACAATCTCTGCTCGGGGCGTTCGTGGTCCATCCAGGCCGTGCTCGACTTCGTGCTGAACCTCTCCACGGTCAAGGGGATCGCGGTCAAGACCGATCCGGCGCGGCTGCGCCCTTCCGACGTGATGATCCTCGAGGGCGACCCAGGCAAGGTGCACAAGGCCACGGGCTGGAAGGTCGAGATTCCCTTCGAGCAAACGCTCACGGAGCTCCTGGACTACTGGCGGCAGCGGACACGCGCGTCGTCCCGCTGAGCGCCGCCCGCGAGGCGGAATGGCCACCGGCCGGACGCCAGAAGGTCGCCTGCCAGACTGGACGCACGATTCTCGTCCGCCTGATTCTCGTATGCCAAAATCCCGTCTGAAGGTCGCGCTGGTTCACGATTGGCTCACCGGCATGCGCGGCGGCGAGCGCTGCCTCGAGGTCTTCTGCGAGCTCTTCCCCGCGGCTGACCTCTACACCCTGCTTCACGTGCCAGGCTCGGTGTCGCCCGCGATCGAGGGGCGGAGAATCGTCACGTCCTTCATCCAGCGGCTTCCGGGCGCCCGGCGCCGGTACCGCAACTACCTGCCGCTCTTCCCGGCCGCGATACGCGGGCTGGATCTGACCGGTCACGACCTGGTGCTGTCGTCGAGCCACGCGGTCGCGAAAGGCGTCCGGGTCCCGCCGGGCGCGCTGCACGTCTGCTACTGTTTCACGCCCATGCGCTACGTCTGGGACCTGTACCACGAGTACTTCGGCGGGCGGGCGAGGGTGGCGACGCGGCTCCTCATGCCGCCGGTGGCTGCGGCCCTGCGCCGGTGGGACCGGCGCACGGCGGCCGGGGTGCACCACTTCGTCGCGATCTCGCGCTTCGTGGCCGACAGGATCCGCCGGAACTACGGCCGTCCCGCCGATGTGATCTACCCGCCCGTGGATGTCTCCCGCTTCCGGGTCGAGGAGTCTCCAGGCGAGTTCTATCTCGTCGTCTCTGCGCTGGCCCCGTACAAGCGCGTGGACCTTGCCGTCGAGGCCGCCAACCGACTGGGGCGGCGTCTGGTCGTGGTCGGCACCGGGCCCGAAGAAGGCAAGCTCCGGGCCATGGCGGGTCCCACGGTCGAGCTGCTGGGCTGGCGTGATGACGCGGAGACGGCGGAGCTGTACGCGCGCTGCCGCGCGCTGATCTTCCCCACGCTCGAGGACTTCGGCATCACGCCGCTCGAGGCGATGGCTTCGGGGCGCCCGGTGATCGCGCTCGGGCAGGGAGGCGCGCTCGAGACCGTGGTGCCGCCCGGTGGCAGCGAGCCCGCGACGGGCCTCTTTTTCCAGCGCCAAAGCGCCGAGGATCTTGTCGCGGCCATCCGGCGCTTCGAGTCGGGCTCCCCACGCTTCGAGCCCAAGGCCCTCCGCCGCAGGGCGGAAGCCTTCGACCGGCCGCTCTTCAAGGACAGAATCGAGCGCTATCTGGCGTCCCGCCTCGAGGGGCGCGGGCGGTGCTGAGGGCGCGCTCGCGGCTCCTCGAGCAGGTGATGCTGGCGGGCGACCTCCTGCTCGTCGCCTCCTCCTGGCTCCTCGCGTACGTCGTGCGTTTTTACGTCGCGGGGCCGGCCGCCCGGCACGGCATCCCGCCGATCGCACCCTATCTGCTCATGCTCCTGCCTATCCTCATCGTCTGGGGCATGGCCTTCCGCGGCTTCGACTTGTACCGCCCGCGGCGCATCGGATCGCGGCTGTCGGAGGTGGCCGACATCGCGAAGGCCTCGACAGTGGGCGCCCTCGTCCTCGTCAGTGTGATGACCTTTTTCTTCCGCGAGTACGACTACTCGCGCGTGGTCATCGTCTATTTCTGGATCTTCTCGATCGCGGCGGTGTCCTTCGCGCGCTACGTATTCCGGGAGGCCCTCCGCGTCGCGCGCCGAAGGGGCTACAACCTGCGCTACGCCCTCGTCGTGGGCGGGGGCGAGCTGGCGGCCGGCGTCATCCAGCGCGTGCGCTCCCGGCCGGATACCGGGATCCAGATTCTCGGCCTGGTGGGCGAGGACAAGCGGGCGGCGGCAGGCGCCCAGCCGCTCGGCGGCTTCGCCGATCTGCGCGCGGTGCTCGACGCCCACCAGGTGGACCACGTCATTCTGGCGCTCGCCCACGAGGAGTACGGCCGGCTGGGCGGGCTCCTCGAGGCGATCGGCGACGAGCCCGTCACCATTCACGTGGTGCCCGACCTCGGCCGCTTCACGTCGTTGCGCGGCGGCGTCGAGGAGTTCGAGGGGCTGCCCTTCGTCCACCTGCGGGAGTCGCCGCTGTACGGCTGGAACCAGGTGGCGAAGCGCGTCTTCGACGTTGCCTTCTCGCTCGCGCTGCTGGTGCTCCTGTCCCCCGTCCTGGCGACGCTTGCCGCGGCGGTCAAGCTGACCTCGCGCGGCCCCGTGCTCTACGGGCAGGAGCGGATGGGGCTCGACGGCCAGCGCTTTCGCATGATGAAGCTGCGCACCATGCGAATGGACGCCGAGCGCGAGACGGGGCCCGTGTGGGCGGCGGCGGGCGACGATCGCCGTACCCCGATCGGCTCATTCCTGCGCCGCTTCAGCCTGGACGAGCTGCCGCAGTTCGTCAACGTCCTCCGCGGGGAGATGAGCGTGGTGGGCCCGCGGCCCGAGCGCCCCGTGTTCGTCGAGCGGTTCCGGCAGACGGTGCCCGGCTACATGTTGCGGCACAAGGTCAAGTCCGGTGTCACCGGCTGGGCGCAGGTCCACGGGCTGCGCGGCAATACCTCCCTCGAGAAGCGCATCGAGTACGACATCGAGTACATCGAGCGCTGGTCATTCTGGCTCGACCTCAAGATCATCGGCATGACGCTCTTCAGGGTGCTCTTCGACCGGAACGCCTACTGAGGTGATCGCCCTCCGTCGCGGCCTCCTCGCGGCGTTCGTCGTCGGGCTCGGCTGCTCCATCACGCTGTCGGAAGGCGCGCTGATCTGCCTGGCGCTCCTTTGGTTCTGGCGCCTCCGCGACGCCGGGGTCCGCCGCTCCCAGCAGTGGCCGCTCTGGCGCCCCGTGCTGGCTTTCACTGCCGCGACTCTGGTTTCCGTCCTCGCGTCAGGACAGGTGGAGGCGAGCCTCGTCGGCTCCAAGACGCTTCTGCTCGCGATTGCGCTGTACGTCACCGCCGACGCTTTGGAAGACGCCCGGGAAGCGGACCGCTTCGTCTCGTGGCTCGCGCTCTCCGCGGGCGGCGCCGCGCTGGCCGGCCTCGTCCAGGTCGCGGCGTGCCCGGTCCCCGAGCCGGCCGGCGGCCTCGCACGGTGGTTCTTTCACCGCTGCGATCGGGCCCGAGCGTTCTTCAGCATCTACATGACGCTGGCCGGTGTGCTCAATATCGTGCTCCTCGCCACGCTGCCGCGGGTGCTTCCCGGCGGCTTCCGTGCCTGGAGCGCCCCCGTATGGGTCGTGACCGGCGCCGGGCTTGCCCTGACCTACACGCGCGGGGCGTGGCTGGGGCTGGCAGCCGGGGCGGCCGCGTTCTTGCCGATGACCCGGCGAGGCCGCTGGGCGCTCCTGGCGCTCCTCGTTCTCCTTCCGCTCGTGCTCCTGTTCGGGCCGCGCGAGCTGAGCCATCGCTTCCGAAGCATGTCCGACCCCGACGAGGCGGGGATCAAGGAGCGTGTCTACATGTGGCGGAGCGGCACCACCATGTGGCTCGAGCACCCCCTGCTCGGCTGGGGCCCCGGCGGCGTCAAGCGCGAGTACACACGTTACGCCCTGCCCGAGGCCTTCAAGAAGCGCACCGGCCACGTCCACAACACGCCGCTACAGATCCTCGTCGAGCGCGGCATGCTCGGCCTCGCGGCCTGGCTCGCGATCTGGATCGCGTTCTACCGCCGCGCCATCGGTGTCTTGCGCGCCCTCGATGCGAGCCGCGTGCGCGAGCGGGCGCTCGTGGCGGGCAGCATCGCGGCGGTGACGGGCTTCCTCGTGGCGGGGCTCTCCGAGTACAACTTCGGCGACTCCGAGGTGGTGATGCTCGCCTGGGCCGTGATGGCCCTGCCGTGGGCAGCGACCAGCACAACGCGAGAGGGGAAGCCTACCTCAGGGTGATCCCAGACGAGCGGGGTCAGGTCTTACAATCCAACATTGACCGCTGGCCATGCCGCCGCGAGGCATCTCCGCAGGGGCAGAATGTAGGAATGTAAGACCTGACCCCGCTTAGTAGCTGCGCAGCTCTGTGGCGGAGCGGACCTTGACGAAGTATTCCTTGAAGCGGCCCAGGTCGTCCTCCGAGACGAGATCCGACACCATCACGCAGACGAGCCCTGACTGCTTCCAGACGATCAGCGCGAAGCCGTCGTCCTTCGTCACCAGCGGGCGCCACTTCGCGATCTGGACCCTGCCGAGCTCCGGAATGGCGACATTGGGGCCGCGCGCGACGATGTAGCTGACCGAGTGGCCGTCGCGGTCCTGGTATGTCAGGGCCAGGGCGCGGCGGCCTTCGAGGAAAGTCGGCTGGGCGTTGACGAGCCGGAGATCCTGGTCGCCCGTGAAGACCCAGTTGAGCAGCACGCCGCTCTCCTCCATCACGTGGGGCAGGGTCCCCGGCATCGCGTCGGGACGCGCCTCGCCCCAGAGCACCGCGCGCGCGTGCTCGGTCATGACGGCATGCGAGAGCAACTGGAGCGGATCGCCGCCCGAGCGCGGCAGCACGGGCGCGAGCCAGATCAGCATGACCATGGCGGTGGCGAGGGCGGAGAGGGCTGGCGGCAGCCAGAGCGACGGCCGGCGCCGGCCTTCGGACGGGCTCAGGGTCTCCACGACGGCCGCGCGCAGGCGCGTGGGCGCCTGGTGCCGCGCCACGCGCTCCCGCAGGAACCGCGCGATCTCGTCCGGTTCGCCGCCGTGGTCGTCGATGTCGTTCGTCATGTCGAGTCAGATCCTGCCCGGGCCGCCGTAGTCCTTGAGGAGTCCCCGCAACCGCTCCTTGGCCCGGAAGATCCGCGACTTCACGGTGCCGACCGGGCAATCCATGATCCGTGCCACTTCCTCCAGCGACAGCCCTTCGACCTCGGCCAGCAGGAGTGGAGTCCGGAACTCCTCCGAGAGGCGCCCGAGCGCCCGTTCCAGATCCATGTGGGCGCCCGCGCTCTCGCCGTCTTCCGCCGGGGCGTGGTGGAACATCGGGGCCTCGCCGTCCGGCACGCCCGCCTCGCTGATCGCGGGCTCGCGCTCGCGCAGGCGGTAGAAGGTCAAGAAGGTGTTCCTCAGGATTTGAAACATCCAGGCGCGCATGTAGGTTCCCGGCTGGAACCGGTGCGAGAAGCGGAGCGCCCGGGCATAGGTCTCCTGGACGAGGTCCTCGGCTTCCGAGCCGTTGCGGGTCAGGTAGACGGCGAGGTTGTAGAGCGCGTCGAGATGCTGGAGAGCCTGCTGCCTGAACTCGTCGTCGGCCACCGTCGGCTCGCTCCCGCCGGCAGGCGGCTACTCGAACCACCGGGCCGGCAGGTCGGACGGGCGCACCTCGTGCTCGTCCGCCAGGGCCTCGAGCAGCTCGCGTATGGTCTGGTACAGCACCGGGTGCTCGAGCTCGGGGGCGAGATCGGCGAGCGGCCGGAGGACGAAGGCGCGCTCGTGCATCAGGAGATGCGGGATGTGCAGGTGGTCAGGGCCGCTGATCACCCGGTCGTCGTAGAGGAGGATGTCGATGTCGAGCGGGCGCGGCTCGTAGCGCTGGTCCTCGGGTCTTCCGGCCCCTCTCGTGCGGCCCATTACGCGCTCCACGTCCTGGACCTGCTCGAGGAGGACGGGCGGCTCGAGCGTGGTCTCGATCGAGACCACACAGTTGAAGAACCACGTCTCCTGGTTTCGGGCGCTCTGGCCCGGCCGCTTCTCCCAGGGCTCCGTCCAGTACACGGGCGAGGCGTCGAGGAACTCCACGCCGGGCAGAGTCCTCAGGCGCGCCACCGCTTGCCGCAGCAGGGCCGCGCGGTCACCCAGGTTGGAGCCCACGGAGAGAAACACCTTCGCCATACCGGACCTTGGATTCCCCCTCAGCGCCGCCGGGTGAGCTCGACTCCCGGTACGCCCTGGAGCCCTTCCATGGGAGGCGTCAGCTTCCGGACGCGCACGCGCACCTCGGAGCAGGGGAACTCGGCCAGCAGCATGGATGCGAGCCGCCCGGCCAGCCGCTCGAGGAGATTCACCCGCTCCTTGGTCGACTCTTCCACGATGCGCGCCGCCACGAGCCCGTAGTCCACGGTGGTCCTGAGATCGTCCGAGGCCGCCGCCGGCCGCAGGTCGACGTGGAGCTCGGCGTCCACGGAGAACCACGCTCCGACGGTTTGCTGAGCCTTCGTGACCCCGTGATGGCCGTAGAAGCGCACGTCCTCGAGAAAGACCTTGTCGGCGCTCAGAGCTTGAGCCCCTTCAGCCGCTGCATGGCCTCGGCGAGGCGCTTGGCATCGATCGTCAGCGCGACACGATAGAATCCTTCACCGGATGGGCCGAAGCCCACGCCGGGAGTGACGACGCAGCCGACCTCCTCGAGGAGTCTCGACGCGAAAGCCCGCGAGTCGAGACCCTTGGGCACGGGTGCCCAGACGAAGAACGCCGCCTTGGGCACGTCCACCTCCCAGCCGAGCGCTCGCAGCCCCCCCACCACCACATCGCGACGCTCCTGGTAGATCCGCCGGTACTGCTCCGGAATGTCCTGCGGCCCGGTGAGGGCGGCGATGCCCGCCTCCTGCACCGCCTGAAAGACGCCCGAGTCCACGTTGGTCTTGATCTTGCCGAGGCCGCCGAGATAGCGCGCATTGCCGACGCAGAAGCCGATGCGCCAGCCGGTCATGGAGTAGGTCTTGGAGAGCGAGTGGAACTCGACGCCCACTTCCGTGGCGCCCGGCGTCTCGAGGAAGGACGGGGGCGTGTAGCCGTCGAAGCGAAGCTCGGAGTACATGGCGTCGTGGCAAACGATGATGCCGTGCCTGCGCGCGAACGCGACCACTTTGGCGAAGAACTCGCCGCCCCCCACGGCGGCGGTTGGATTGTTCGGGTAATTGAGATACATGAGCTTGGCCCGCCGCGCCACGTCCGCGGGAATGGCGTCGAGGTCGGGCAGGAAGCCGTTCTGCCGCCGAAGCGGCATGAAATGCACCTCGCCGCCCGCGAACCATGTCCCCGCCGCGTAGACCGGGTATCCCGGGTCGGGCACCAGGACCACATCGCCCGGGTTGACCCAGGCAAGCGGCATGTGGGCCGTGCCTTCCTTGGAGCCGACCAGCGTCAGCACCTCGCTTTCCGCATCCAGCGTCACGCCGAAGCGCCCCTTGTACCACTGCGCGACGGCCGAGCGGAAGCTCAGCAGCCCCTCGTAGTCGGGGTAGCGGTGGTTGGCGGCATTCTCGGCGGCGCGCTTGAGCGCCTCGATGATGTGGGGTGGCGTCGGCAGGTCGGGATCGCCGATGCCCATGTCGATCAGATCCGCGCCTCGCGCGCGCGCCTCGCGCTTCTTCTTGTCGATCTCGGCGAAGAGGTAGGGGGGCAGCTTCCGCAGCCTCTCGGCCATGTCGAACGTCTTGGGGGATTCGGCCACGCGCGCGCCTCCTAGAGCTTGATGACGGGGTTCTTGAGGGTGCCGATGCCGTCGATGCGCACCTCGACCCGGTCGCCCGGCTCGAGCGGGCCCACGCCGGCGGGCGTCCCGGTCGCGATCACGTCGCCGGGCAGGAGGGTCATGACCGCCGAGACGCGGGCGATGACGTCCTCGATAGGGAAGATGAAGCCCTTGGCGCTGCCGGCCTGACGCCGCTCACCGTTGACCCAGGTCTCGACCTCGGCGGCGTTGGGATCGATGTCCGTCGCGATACAGGGCCCAACCGGGCAGAACGTGTCGAAGGCCTTGGCCCGTGTCGGCTGGCCATCGCGACGTTGAATGTCCCGCGCGGTGACGTCGTTGAGGCACGTGTAGCCGAGCACGTAGTCGCGCGCCCGCTCGGGCGGCACGTGGCGGCAGCGCTTGCGGATGACGATGGCCAGCTCGCCCTCGTAGTCCACGTGGTTCGACTGGGGCGGATAGATGATGGGGTCGTCCGGCCCGCAGAGCGCCGACAGCGGCTTGAGGATGATGACGGGCTCATCGGGCGCGGGCAGGCTCATCTCCTCCGCGTGGTCGCGGTGGTTGAGCCCGACCGCCACGATCTTGGAGGGCACCACTGGCGCCAGCAGGACCGCTTGCGTGACCTGGTAACGCTTCCGCGCCTTCTTGAAAGTGCCGTAGGGAGTGCCCGAGTACTCCAGGATGTGGGTGCCGTCGAGCACACCGTAGCGCGTCTTGCCCGCGGCCTCGAACCGGACGATCTTCATGTGTGGCCTTCGTCCGTCATGTGAGTTGGAGGACGTCCTGCATGGAGTAGAGACCGGGCTTGGCCTGCGCGATGAACCGGGCGGCGCGCAGGGCGCCGCGGACATAGGTATCGCGGTTCAGGGCACGGTGCGTCAGCTCCAGCCGTTCGCCGAGGCTTCCGAAGCTCACGGTGTGCTCCCCGACCGAGTCGCCCGAGCGGATCGAGTGGATGCCGATCTCGTGTTGCGTGCGCGCTCCCGGCAGGCCGTGGCGGCCGTACACGCCCACCTTGGTCAGGTCGCGGCCCAGCGACTGGGCCACCACCTGGGCCATGTGCGCCGCGGTGCCGCTGGGAGCGTCCTTCTTGAAGCGGTGGTGGATCTCGGTGATCTCGACGTCGTAGTCCTCGCCGAGGAGCCGGGCCATCTCGGCCAGCACGTGGAACGCGACGTTGACGGCCACGCTCATGTTAGGCGAGAGGAAGATGGGGATCTCACGCGCGAGCCGCTCGATCTCCTCGCGCTGGGCGGCGGCAAAGCCGGTGGTCCCGATGACGGCGCGGCCGCCCTGGCGCGCGGCCATGCGGAGGTGCCCCAGGCTCGCGTCGGGGACGGAAAACTCGATGAGGATGCGGTCGCGGCCGAGCGCGCCCTCGGGATCGACGGTAATGGGCACGCCGACCTTGCCGATTCCCGCCACGTCACCGGCGTCCTGGAGGAGCGCCGGGTGGCCGGGGGCCTCGAGGGCGGCCACCAGGCGCAGATCTTTCTCCTCCTGGACGAGGGCGACGAGACGACAGCCCATCCGGCCGGCGGCGCCGGCGATCACGACATCAGCCATCGCCGGGCCTCAGGCCTTGAGGAGGCCGTGCTGGACGAGGATGGCGCGAAGCCGCTCCCGGTTGGCCGCGCCCATGGGGCACATGGGCAGGCGGAACTCTGGCTCGAGCATCCCCATCATGCCCATGGCTTCCTTCACGGGGATGGGGTTGGTCTCCATGAAGGCGGCCCGCGCGAGCGGGAAGAGCTTGAGGTGCAGCTCCCGCGCGAGCTTCCAGTCGCCGGCGAGCGCGGCGTGGGTCATCTCCGCCGTCTCGCGCGGCACGATGTTGGCGATGACCGAGATGACGCCGCGGCCGCCGACCGACATGAGGGGCAGCGTGAGGTTGTCGTCGCCGGAGAGCACGCTGAAGTCCGGGCCGCAGGCGAGGATGACCTGGGTCATCTGGTCGAGTGAGCCGGAGGCCTCCTTGACGCCGACGATGTTGGGACAGTCCTTGACCAGCCGCACCAGCGTGTCCGTCTCGACGTTGATCGCCGTCCGCGAGGCGATGTTGTAGGCGAGGATGGGGATGTCCACCGCGTCAGCCACGGCGCGGAAGTGGCGGTAGAGTCCCTCCTGGGTCGGCTTGTTGTAGTACGGATTGACCACGAGCGCCCCCGCCGCCCCGGCCTTCTTCGCGTGCGTGGTCAGCTCGATCGCCTCGGAGGTCGCGTTGGACCCCGTGCCCGCGATCACATGAAGCCGCTTCCGTGCCGCCTCGACGACGATCTCCACCACGCGCCTGTGCTCGTCGTGGCTGAGCGTAGGCGACTCGCCCGTGGTGCCGCACGGCACGATGCCGTCCGTGCCCTGCGCCACGTGCATCTCGACAAGCTCTTTCAACTTGGCCTCGTCCACCTTGCCGCCGCGGAACGGGGTGACGAGCGCGACGATGGATCCCTGGAACATGGGGCGCATGGCGAAGCCCTCCGTTGCTCGGTGCTTTCCGGGAGGAAAAAGTCGATTCACTCTAGCACTACAGGCGGAACCACTTCAAGCGTTTGAAGCGATGCGATACTATGGCGGCTCGGCCGGATGCGGGCGCGAGCTCCGGTGCACGGCCAACCAACAAGGAGGAATCCGGATGAGCGGCACACGGGCGCCCGGCTGGCCCGGAGGGCTCACGGCCAAGATTGCCGCCCTGGTGCGCGAGCGCTTCGGCACGCCGTGCTACGTCTACGATCGCGCCGCGCTCGAGGCGGCGGCCCGCCAGGCGCTCGCCGTCCCGGCGCCTTACGGCCTGACCCTGCGCTACGCGATGAAGGCCAACCCGAGCCAGGGCATCCTGGCGCTCTTCCGCGACCTGGGGCTGCACGTGGACGCTTCGAGCGACTTCGAGGTGGAGCGCGCGCTGCGGGCCGGCTTCACCCCCGAGCGTGTCCAGCTCACCTCCCAGATGCCCTCGCGACGGCTCGCCGAGCACGTGCGCCGCGGAGTCCTCTTCAATGCCTGCTCGCTCCACCAGCTGGAAGAGTTCGGGCGTGTCGCGCCGGGCGGGCAGGTTTCGGTGCGCATCAACCCCGGTCTCGGCAGCGGGTCGACCAAGCGGACGAACACGGGCGGGCCGGCGTCGAGCTTCGGCATCTGGCACGAATACCTGGACGAGGTCACGGCCGCAGCCGCGCGTCACCGCCTGAGGATCACGCGGCTGCACGCCCACATCGGATCGGGGACGGATCCGGAGATCTGGAAGCGCGTGGCGCGCATGACGCTCGACACCGCCGCCCGCTTCCCGGACGTTGGCATCGTGAACCTGGGCGGCGGTTTCAAGGTCGGGCGCATGCCCGAGGAGCCGAGCACGGACCTGGCGGATGTCGGCGCCCACGTCCGCCTCGAGCTCGAGGGCTTCCGCGAGCGCGACGGCCGGGCGCTGCACCTCGAGATCGAGCCCGGCACCTTCCTCGTCGCCAATGCCGGCGCCATCGTCGCCTCCTGTATCGACGTCGTGGACACGGGCGCCGACGGGTACCTCTTCGGGAAGCTCGACGCGGGCATGCCGGAGATGACGCGCCCGTCGCTCTACGGCGCGCAGCACCCGATCGACGTCCTGGCGGAGGGCCGGGAGGCGGCTGCGGTGGTCTTCGTGGGGCCCTGCTGCGAATCCGGCGACATCCTCACTCCCGCGCCGGGGGATCCCGAGGCGCTGGCGCCTCGCTGGGTGCCGCGCCCCCGGATTGGCGACCTCGTTGTCATCGGCGGCGCCGGCGCGTACTGCGCCGCCATGGCCACGATCAACTACAACTCCTACCCCCAGGCCCCCGAAGTGATGCTCGAGCCAGACGGCGCCCTCCGCCTCCTGAGAAAACGCCAGGCGCCAGAGCAAGTCTGGCAAAACGAAGTCTAGCGGGCCGGCGGCTGAAAAAGACCCATCGGTTTCGTTGACGCCCACCGCGCAGGTCGTGGGGAAGGGTCCAGCTGTGAGGCGGCGCCCCGCCGTGCGAGTTGAGCGGCTGCTGTTGGCCGCGAAACGAGGGCTGAGTAGATCCGCAGACGAACCGCATAACTGTCTCAGCCCTCGCCTCGTGGCTGCGCCCCTCAGCTCGAACAGCCACGAGCCTGCGGTCGAGGGCACCCCAAAATGTAACTACGTCTGGGTCGCAGATGGGCCCTTATCGGCGACCTGCTAGGGGACGGTGACGGTTACCTCGTTGGAGCGCGCGCTCTCGTTGGCCTTCCGGGCGCGGTCGAGCGCCGTGACGACGTAGCGGTACGTCAGGCCGGACTGCACGTTCCGATCCGTGTACAGCGTCGTGATCGGCTGCACGGTGGCGATCCGAATGAAGGCACCGGTTCCTTCGGCGCGGTACACCGCGTAGAGCGCCACGTCCTCCTCCGGGCTCGCGTTCCACGCCAGCCTCACGCTCCCCGCCGCCGGGATGGCGATGAGCCGGGTGGGCGCCGAAGGTGGCGTCGTGTCCACCGGCGTGACCGCGACCGCCGCCGACGCGGGGCCCAGCGCCGTTCCCGCCGGATCCACGCGCACGGCCTGGACGGCGTAGCGGTAGGTGGTTTCGTTCTCGAGTCCCGTGTCCGTGGAGCTCGTCTCGGCAATCGGGGTGGGGGTGACTCGCGCCAAAGCGCCTTCGCCCGCCGCGCGGAGCACGACGTAGCGGAGCTCGCCCGTGATCGGAGATCCGTCGATGAAGGAGCTCGGTGCGCTCCACGTGAGCCGCACCTCCTTGTCCCCGGGCTGCGCGGCCAGGCTCGAGGGTGCCGCCGGGGCCGCGAGGAAGGTGACGACGAGCCGCTGCGACGGCGGGCTCGAGCGCCCGATGGCATCCTCGGCCGTGACCACGTAGACGTAGCGCCGCCCGAAGCTGAGCCCCCCGCTGTCCCTGACGCTCACGCCCCCGTCCTGGAGCTGGACCCCGGCGGGCGGAGCGGCGTCGAGGGCGATGCGCACGATCTCCTGATAGCCCACCACCCGATCGCCCGAGAGCATGGCGGGCTTGGGCGGCGCATCCGGCACCTCGTCGCGCCTGAACAGTCGCACGAGGGCCAGGTCTCGCAGCCGCGAGCCGTCTGCTCGCGTGCGCGGGTTCGACCAGCTGACCACGATGGTGCGCTCCTCGACCGAGGCGCGCAGCTCGGAAGGCGGTGCCGGCGCGCGACGCTCCGGCGCCACGATCGGGCCCTTCTTGCCACAGCCGCCGAGGGCAAAGGCGGTCAACGCGAGGCTGATGGCGACGACCGCGCGTCGCGATCGGGGAATCACCGATGTCGTCCCTTGGGGATCCGCTCTCGAGCCTGAGCGAGCGCGCGGGCGACCGTCTCCGGCGCCGTGCCGCCGGTGACCGCGCGCGCTCTCAACGAGGCCTCGACGGTCAGCGCCGCGTGCACGTCCTTCTCGATGAGCGACGAAAACCGCCGGAGCTCCTCGATCGAGAGCTCGCCGAGCTCCTTGCCCTCGGCGAGGCCGTGGCGGACGGTGCGCCCCACGATCTCGTGGGCTTCGCGGAACGGCATGCCCTTGCGCACGAGGTAGTCGGCGAGGTCCGTGGCCGTGGAGTAGAAGGTGCCGGCGGCTTCGCGCATGCGGTCGACCCGGAACGTCAGGCTCTCGAGCATGGGTGGCAGCACCCCCAGCACCCCCTCGAGGGTGTCCACCGTGTCGAAGAAGGGCTCCTTGTCCTCCTGCATGTCGGAGTTGTAGGTCAGCGGCAGCCCCTTCATCGTGGTCAGCACGGCCATCAGGTTGCCGTAGAGACGGCCTGTCTTCCCGCGGATCAGCTCGGCCACGTCCGGGTTCTTCTTCTGCGGCATGATCGACGAGCCCGTCGCGAAGGCGTCCGAGAACTCGACGAAGCCGAACTCGGCGGTGGCCCAGAGCGCGAGGTCGGCGGCCAGCCGAGAGCAGTGCATGCCGAGCACGGCTGCCGCCGCCAGGAACTCCGCGATGTAGTCCCGGTCGGCCACGGCGTCCATGCTGTTCGAGCTGGGCACGGCGAAGCCCAGGTCGCGGGCGAGCGCCTCGCGGTCGATGGCGAAGGCCGCGCCGGCCAACGCGGCAGAGCCCAGCGGCAGCACGTTGACGCGCCGGGCGCAGTCGGCGAAGCGCTCGCGATCGCGGTCGAGCATGCAGACGTAGGCGAGGAGGTGATGGGCGAGGAGCACCGGCTGGGCGCGCTGGAGGTGCGTGTACCCGGGCATCGGCGCCTCACGGTGCCGTTCGGCCTGGTCCAGGAGCGCCGACTGCACGGCCTCCAGCGCCGCGTCGAGGTCGCCGAGCACGTCGCGGAGGTAGAGGCGCTCGTCGAGAGCGATCTGGTCGTTGCGCGAGCGCCCCGTGTGGAGCTTCCCGCCCACCTCGCCCGCGATCTCGATGAGACGGCGCTCGATGTTCATGTGGATGTCTTCGAGCTCACGGCGAAAGGTGAATCGGCCGCTCTCCAGCTCCGCGCCCACGGCCTCGAGGCCCTTGTCGATGACCGCGCGCTCCGCGGCGTCGATGAGTCCCGCACGCTCGAGCGCCTTTGCCCACGCGAGGCTGCCGCGAATGTCGTGGAGCCAGAGCCGCTGGTCGAAGGACAGCGAGGAGGTGAAGGCCTCGGCCGCGGGGTCGGTCCCCGCCGTGAAGCGGCCCCCCCAGGGCTTGCCTGAGCCCGGGGGACTGCCGGCGTCGGTCACGAAGCGCCGGCCTCGCCGTGCTGGGCCGATGGGGAACCGTTGGTAGGGAGCAGCGCGGCGATGTGGCTCATGATCCGCCGCGTAATCTCCTCGCGGTCGGCGTGGCTCACGCGGCGGCGACGCGTTTGGTGGAAGTGCAGCGGCTGGCCGAAGCGAACGGCGAGGGGGCGGCTGCGCGGGATGTAGAATCGGCGACCGGCCAGCGCCTCGTAGGTGCCGCTGATCGCCGCAGGCACGACGGGCACTCCCGCCCGCAAGGCGATCATGGCGACTCCCGGCTGCCCCGATACCAACCGCCCCTCGCGGCTGAACGGCCCTTCGGGGAAGATCCCGACGACGCCGCCCTGCTCGAGGGCGCGGAGGGCACGCTTGATGGCGCCTGGGTCGGGCCGCTCGAGATTGACCGGGATGGAGCCCAACCTCCGGTGAAACGGCGGATGCAGCGGGCTCGCGTGGAAGACGCGCGGCATGACGAGGAAGTTGATGGGCCGGGGCACCGCGACGCCCAGCACGACTCCGTCGAGGTAGTTGTGGTGATTGGCCGCCAGAATGAACGCTCCGTCGGCGGGGAGGCGCTCGAGCCCCGAGACCTCGAGGCCGAAGATGGAGCGCAGCATGGGCGCGCAGCCACCGCGCAGGAATTGATAGAGGAGAGGGAAGCGGGGCGCCCGCGGGCGGGCGGCGGGCACTCCCGCCGCCGCCGGCAGAATTCCCAGAGTGCTCGATTCGTCGCCCGGCGCCATGATTCGCCTTTTATAGCACCGAGACCGGTGACTGACAAGGCGCGGACGCTCCCGGGCGTCGGTCCGCGGCGTCAGTGGGGCTTGGCGAGGCGATACCGCGCCACCGCGTCGTTGTGGTCTGTCAGGCTCTGCGAGAACTGGTGGCGCCGGTCGCCGAGCGCGACGAAGTAGAGGTAGTTGACTCGGGCGGGGTGAGCCGCCGCCTGTATGGCCGGCAGCCCGGGGTTGGCGATGGGGCCGGGCGGCAGCCCGACCCGGCGATAGGTATTGAAGGGATGATCCACCTGGAGATCAACGCGCGTCAATGCCTGTCGGCCCTTGCCGACGGCGTACTGCACCGTCGGATCGGCCTGGAGCGGCATGTCCAGCTTGAGACGGTTCCAGAACACGGCGGAGATCAGCGGAAGCTCGCTCCGCTCTACGCCCTCGCGCTCGATGATGGAGGCGAGCGTCAACAGCTGGTGCGCGTTCAGCCCCCGCGCCTCGGCTGCCTTGAGCAGGTCCGGCGTGAGCTGACCCCGCATCCGCGTCACCATGCGCTCGAGGATCTCCTCTGGGGGCACGCCCTTGACGAACTGGTAGGAGTCCGGGAAGAGGTAGCCCTCGACGGAAGACGCCGGGATCTCGAGCGTACGGAGGAAGAGGGGGTCCTGGCCGACGCGGAGCACGTCGGCGGCGCTCGCGAGTCCTTCGGCTTCGATGGCGTGGGCCAGCTCGGCCAGCGTGAAGCCCTCGCGCAGAAGGACCGTATGCTTGAGGACCTTGCCGCCTTCGAGGAGACTCAGCACGACAAAGGTGTTGGATCCCTGGGGCACCTCGTACTCGCCGGCCTTGAGGGTTCGGGCGCTCCCGTGCACCAGGGCCAGGAGCGCGAAGCCGAACGGGCTCCTGATGACGCCCGCCTCATCGAGACGCCGAGCGACGCCGAGAAGACCCAGGTGGGGCGGGACTTCCACGATTCGTGGGCCATCGGCCACCCCAGGAGCCGAGGTCGTGACCCACCAGAGCTGGAGAGCCGCGAAGATCCCCAGCAGGCCAAGCAGCGCATAGAGAGCTGCGCGCATCGGCCGCTCCGGGTCGCTAGGCGCATCGGTGGAGGTCTTGAGGACTCGGGGCCGCTCCCTCATGATTCTTTCGTATCTTGCCCGGGCTCTGGCGAGCCGTCAAACAGTAGCCGCGAGTTTGGTCGGGCCAGGGTTTCTGGTATAATGAGCGGCCTCGGGCAACGCCGCCCGCCAATTCCCCCAGGAGGTATCCGATGGAGCAGCTGGTCCTTCCCGTCCGCCACGAGTGGCTCACGCGCGAGCGCGCGCGCGGTCAGATCGCCATCGAGCCCTTCGAGCCGGGCTTCGCCATCACGGTGGGCAACGCCTACCGTCGGGTGCTGCTGTCCTCCATTCCGGGAGCCGTGCCGACCTGGGTCAAGATCGAGGCCGTGCTTCACGAGTTTTCGCACCTGCAAGGCGTCAACGAAGACACGCTCGACATCGTCATGAACTTGCGCAAGCTGGTCTTCGCCGTCAGCGTGAGTCGGCCCAAACTGCTGCGGCTCAAGGCGCAGGGTCCACGCACGGTCACCGCGCGCGATTTCGAGCCCGACGCCGACGTCGAGATCCTGACTCCTGATGTCGTGTTGGCCAACCTCGATAAGGACGGCGCCCTCGAAATGGAGCTGTGCGTCGAGCGCGGGCGCGGGTACCAGGCCGCCGAGCGGCGCGAGCCCGAGGCCCTGCCGATCAACGCCATTCTCATCGACTCGGACTTCTCCCCCGTCAAGCGGGTGAACTTCCACGTCGAGCCGTCGAAGCAGGAGGCCGGGCTCGAGCGCCTCGTGCTCGAGGTGTGGACCAACGGCAGCGTCACCCCCGAGACGGCGGTCGGCGAGGCCGCCCGCATTCTCGAGGACCAGTTCGACCTGCTGACGGATTTCCCGCAGAGCCCGCCGCCCGAGGCCGAAGTTGGCGAGCCCGGGGTCGAGACGGCGCCCAGGGTCGAGCTCAACGAGCACCTCTTCCGCAACGTGGACGAGCTCGAGCTCTCCGTCCGCGCGTCCAACTGCCTCAAGACCGCCAGCATCCGGACCATCGCCGACCTGGTGCAGAAGACCGAGTCGGAGCTGCTCAAGACCAAGAACTTCGGCAAGAAGTCGCTGAACGAGATCAAGACCATCCTGGGAGAGATGGGGCTTTCCCTCGGCATGCGTCTCGATCCCGAGGAGCTGGAGAGGCTGCGCGCGCAATACGAGCGCAGCTTCGAGAGCTAAGCCTCCTCCCGGCAGTCCGTGCGTCCCGCCGCGGCCCCCGAGATGATTGATCGGGGGCCGCGGTGCGTTCACGTCCCCCGCTCCGGGTCGAGGTCGATTCGCTCGACGGTGCCCGAAGCCCATCGGGTGATCCAGAGCGTGACACCGTCGGTCTCGAGGACGACGGCGCCGTCCCGGTCCGTCCGGTAGATGCGGGCTCCGGCCGCCTCGAGGCGCCCGAGGGCCTCCGGCGTCGGATGGCGAAACGGGTTTCGCGCGCCGACGGAGATCACGGCCACGGCCGCGCGCGTGGCGGCGAGAAACTCGTCGGTGGACGAGAACCGGCTTCCGTGGTGGCCGACCTTGAGCGCCAGCGCGCGCACGGGCGCGTGCGAGGCAAGAACGCGCTCCTCGCCTGGACGGCCGAGGTCGCCCGTGAGGAGGAGCGAAAACCCCCGCCAGTCGAGCCGGAGCACCAGCGATTCTTCGTTTTCTCCCTTGGGCGGAGGCTCGTCCAGCGATTGCGTGCCATCCGGATTCAGCACGGTCACGAGAGCCGAGCCGAGCCACATCCGTTGCCCCGCGACGAGCGTCCGGCGGCAGGTGCCCGAGCGCTCTGCGGCCCGCAGCGTTTCCTCGCTGCCCGGGCCCCACCGGCCGTTCTCCCACAGCTCGCCCACCCGGAAGCGCGTGAGCACTGCGCGGAGCCCGCCCGAATGGTCGGGGTCGGAATGCGAGACCGCGACCGCGTCCAGGCGGAGCGCGGGGCGGTTCCAGAGGAAGGGCGCCAGCACCCGCTCGCCCACATCGAGGCGCCGGGCTCCCGCGGGTCCGCCGTCTACCAGAAGCCGCGGGCCCTCGGGCAGCTCCACGAGGATCGCATCGCCCTGACCTACGTCGAGAAAGGTGACGCGAAGCCGGCCGTCGCCGGGCCTCACCCAGGGCCAGATGGACAGGGCGAGCGCGGCGGCGAGGCATCCCGCGGCGGCAACCCGCGTCCACCGTCGCGCGTCGAGAACCGGCATGAGCACGAGCAATCCGCACCAGGAGAGGATCGCCGTCCAGCCGGGCGCCGGCAGGTGGATCATGGCCGCAGGAACGGCCGCGGCGGCCCAGACTGCCGCGCGCAGTGCCAGGAGGGCAAGCCACAACGCCTGAAAGAGCGCGTCGGCCGCGGCCGCGCTGGCGAGAGCAACCAGGAGCGCCAACATCCCCAGGGTCGTACCGACCGCGGCGATGGGGACGACGACGAGATTCGCCACGATGCCGACGAGCGAGAGCTGGTTGAAATGAGCGAGCATGGGCGCAACGGTTTCGGTGCCGCAGTCCTACGTCCTGATCCTGGCCACCGACCGATGATCCTGGTCGCGTACTGCTCCAGGGCTCCCCGCCGGGGCGACCCAGCCTGTCCTCGGCGGTATACTGGTTGGTTGTGGAGAGCGCAGTCTAGCGAGAACGGAGTGCAGGAGAAATGGAAGCCTGGGTAGGACGTCCCGAGGAGTTGCCGAAGATCGCCCGTGATGCCGGTCTTCAGCAGATCATGGCGGACCTGAAGGCAGGGCTCGACGAGCTCTGTTCGCTCGGGGATGAGGTGGCCTGTCGGCTCTGTGGTAAGCAAGCAGCCCTGACTGAAGAACACGCTCCCTCAAAGGCTGCTGGCAACGCGGGCCCGATGATCGGTGCACGCATCGATGACGTCGCCACTCGTGACGCCGGCACGCTCGTCTGGGCTCGAGATGAGGACTCGTCCGATGGCGCGACGTTCAAGACTCTGTGCGCCAGCTGCAACAACGAGACGGGCCGAAGGTACAACCCCTCCTATGTGGCTCTGGTGCGGGCCTGTGAATCCCTCGCGCTGCCGGATGCTGCTGGGTCGCTCGCTACGGTGGGAGTGATCAATCGCCCGCTCGTGGCCAAGCAGGCACTGGTCTCACTCATCGCTACGTCGCAGCCGGGGCTTACCACGAAGTATCCCTCCCTGCGGCAGCTGCTCATGCGATCAGTCGCCCGCGGGTCGCTTGCTCCGTGGAGGCTCTGGTGCCATCTGATGGCCAATCAGGTCGCCATGTACACGGGAATTGCAGTCACGGTGGACCGGCAGCGACGTGCTGGCGGGTTGGTAGCGAGCGTCGCGTACTGGCCCCTTGGCTGGTTGCTGACCACCGGTGACGTCACCGTCGAAGGCGCTGCCGACGTCTCCGGCTGGCTTGAGCTCGGCAAGCACACGACGCCCGTCCCGATCGAGTTGCCTTGTCAGTGGCGGTTCACGCAATACCCCACGGACTTCCGCAGCCCGGCGGAGGTGCTCCGCGAGAGTGGTCCAGGGCACGCAGGCCAGACTCACCGCTGACGCTGACGCAGGCGACGAGGGTGAGCTACCATGCCGGGCCATGGCCAGTCGGAAGCGGAGTAACCGTCGTCCCACGCGATCCGGGCGAGCCAGCTCCGACCAACCTGAGCTCCCGCTGACGACTCGGCCGAAGCAACGCGGTCCCGTAGAGCCTGAGCAAGCTGCAAAGATCGCCGTCGCCCGCCGCGCGAAGCCATCGCCAGTTCCCGACCACGTCAGGCTCGTGCTGACCCTCGAAATCCGCCGCGCCTTGGCCGAGCAGCTGAGCCTTCAGGCTATTCGAGAGGGGAAGAACATCGAGGCCATCCTGATCGAAGTGCTCGAAGCGGCGGCAAAGCGATGGCGCTGACTGACATCGAGCTCCGCAGCCGGATCCGCGAGCTCATCGCGTCAGGTGACCTGCCGAGCGACCCGCCGGTCATACACAGAGCCGGGGATGGCGCAGGGGGTGCCCGCCGCCAGGATGTCTGCTCGATCTGCACCGAGCCGGATCCAACGGTGAGCTACTTCTGGCCCGGCGGCGTGGTCGTAAGGCTCCACGCGAGCTGCGACGCGGTGTGGAAGCAGGAGCGCGGTGGCTAGGTGCGGTGAGCTGGAGATGGGCGTCCAAAACGGGCGGGCGTGGATCGCGTTCGAGTGTGGGCGACGATGACGCGCCTCCTTCTGGCAGACGCGGGGTCTGTTGCGTAGCGGCTCGACCGGCGCTACCGTCTGCACGGTGTTCACCGCTGGCGAGGTGTTCCGCTGGTTCACCGAGCGTACGTTCCAGGGCTTGAGTGCTGTCGAGATTGACGGCATCGTGGCGGCGCTCACGGCGGCTGAGACCGAAGGCCGAAGCGTGTACGAGACAGCGCAGCGGCTGGAACCGCTCCTGCTGCATGCCACGTACGAGTGGCCGACGCTCCTGCGCTGGCGTAGGCGTTTCAAGGACGCCGGAATGCGACCCGACTGGCTGCCCCTCTTCGATCCCCGGCATGGCGAAGAGAACCGCCGCGAGGAGATCATGTTGTTCGCAGGCTCCGCCCTTGGGGCGTGGGCCGGAGCACGACGACTGGCCTCGCTGCTGGACTCCAGCACAAATGTGCCCGACATCCAGGCTGAGGTGTTTGGACCGGACCAGGACGATACGTGCGTGATCTGCCGGCCGCGTGCAGGCCAACGATTCGATCCACGGTCGCTGCCCGAGGGCGGCATCCCGCCATTCCATCCTGGGTGCCGCTGCTGCCTGACTCCCTTCATGGCCGGGTGGGCATCGGAGCTGGCGGACATCGACCGTGAGAACGAGCGACGCATGGAGGAACGGATGAAGACCTGGAGCCCCGAAGCGCGAGCCACTTGGAAAAAGCAGCGCAAGCGGAGGAAGCGCCCATGACCAGCCGTATCACACAAGGAGGCGCGCATGGTGGCCTGTCAATCCCCGCCGCATCCGAAGTACCCCTGTCAAGTCGCTGATCTAGCGCGATAGTTCTCTGCGAGATGTTGGCTCCAGTAGGGTAGATTCTGACCCGTTGCAGCTGGCCGGGGGCACAATCATGGGCACAATTTCGTGACCGGTTGACAACCGTCGCTCGTCGCCTGCGGCGCGCGAGGTCGAGGTTCGATCAGAGCTCCCATCGGCCGCTGTGTGTGCCGAATCTTTGTCACGGCAATATGTCAGCACAGCCGCTCCGCGCTCGAGGGGATTCCGCAACCGCGCGCCAAATAGTCCAGGCGAGCACTGCAAACATAGAGCGGGCTCGACTTGAGCGTCTGAAGAGCCTGTGGGAAGAGAAGCTTCTCGGAGGCCGTTGATTGTCCCAATCGAGATTCTCAGAACCCTACGGCCTGCAACGCTCCTCGACGGCGAGGGTCTCGGGGTGGGCGGGGCCGAGAACGCGCAGCTGGTCGGGAAGCAGCGCGCGGAACAGGCGGAGGGCCTCGGGAGCGTCGCCGGTCTCCCCGGTCCAGGCCGCGACGTTATTCCGCGTCCTGAGGGTGTCAGGGTGGTCGGGGCCGAGGACGCGCACCCGGTCGGGAAGCAGCGCGTGGAACAGGCGGAGGGCCTCGGGAGCGTCGCCGGTCGCCCCGGTCCAGCCCGCGACGTTATTCCGCGTCGTGAGGGTCTCGGGGTGGTCGGGGCCGAGGACGCGCACCTGGTCGGGAAGCAGCGCGCGGAACAGGCGGAGGGCCTCGGGAGCGTCGCCGGTCTCCCCGGTCCAGTGCGCGACGTTATTCCGCGTTGTGAGAGCATCACGGTGATCGGGGCCAAGCGTCTGGATGAGGTGAGGCAGCCAGTTGGAGTAGCGAGCCAGGTTCTCGCGTGGGGCAGGAGCCTGTCGCTGTGTCAAGCTGGCGACAATGCGGCCGTGACGGTTCACCGCGGCAAGATGGCGTGCTTCGGCGGCATACGCATAGGCCTGGAGTGGCTCGTCGACCACGTACCGACCGGTCGGGGCGGCAAGGGCCTCAATGGCGCTCAGAATCGCTGCATGACCGTCCGCGAGGCTGAGGCGCCGGTTGGCCGCAAGGCTCGCTGCCAGCGTGGCGTGGAACAGCCCGACATGTTCGTGCGGTGTCCCAGGCCGCACGCGATCGATGATCCGGTAGAGGTCCCGGTCGGCCAGTACTTCAGCGAGGCCGACCCGAGTCGTCGGTCCGCCCAGAGCTGCGCTGGCGTGTGCGAGAAGCGCCACGGGAAGCACGGGACCGGGGCCGGCGGCCGCCAGCACGCTCAGGACTGGCCGGAGCTGGCGCTTCCAGTCGAGCCGTACGGCAGCCTTGTCGAGCACCTGATTGTAGAGGTCCTCAACGGTTCGGACGTCGAGGTCCTCGTGAGGGTGCGCCATCAAGTAGTCGGCCGCGAGTTGCAACACCAGCCAGCGGCCAGCTGCTAGCCGAGCGATCTTCTCATGCAGAGCCGCAGGCACTCCCCGGACCCGCAGGTAATTGCGGGCAGTGGCCTCGGTAACGTCCGCCAGAGGTAACTCCCCTTCTGCCATCCGCGGGAGGCCGGGCCGGGACGTAAGGATAAGCCGCACACGCGAGAGGTCCTTGTCACTCTCGATGCGGCGGATGGCGTCGGCGACGACATCAGAGGCGTTGCTCTCGCGTAATTGCTCCAAGCCATCGAGCACGATCCTGACGGGTTGAGAGCGAAGGAGGGACAGAGGGCCAAGAACCAAGCGATCGAACGGGTCGAGCCTCTCCCAGTGTTCAAGGTTTTGGGTTTTGTACGAGGTCGCGGCGCGGTCGAAGTTCACAATTCTGGCAAGGAGCTGGTTGTGGATCGTCGTGGCAAGGTCGGTGACCTGGGCATTTACGCTGGTGAAGGCAATGGCGTGCGTCACGAAGTCGAGTGGCAGAGCGTCACCGTGCGCTTGATAGAGGGCGGCCGCCAGGGTCGATTTGCCACTGCCGGCCTCGCCCACGATGGTCAGCACGCGATGTGTCTCGCTGGCGGTGACGACGTCGGTGAGAAAGTGGGGCTGATAGTGCTCGAGGAGGCGGAGAAGATAGTCACCGGTTGCAGGATCGACCCCCTGCTTGGATGTTATAGCCTCGGCGGCGCGATTCGTGGCGACGAACATGGCCGGATCCCAGTACTGGAAGCCGTCCAGACTCGGTGTCTGCCCCCTGCAGCCCTGCTCGACGAGGTAGGCGAGAAGCTCACCCCGTAAGCGCGGCTGGAGTGCGCGGTCGGGATGCTGGTGGGCCGGGACACCGTCCCGGAGTGCGCGGACAAACGTCTGGGTGAGACACCCATCGTATGCGGCTTCGTTCTGGGACGACGCCAGCCAGACAGAGCGGAACCGTGCGTTTACGCCAGCCCACTGCTTGACGCGTTGAACGGCCCAGGACCCGAAGCAGGCGTCCACGACGAGAATCAGGCCCGTAATGTGTGGACACGCGGGCCGGAGCGCGTCGATGGTCGCGTAGGGGTCCCAGCCGTTGTCTGGCGCCTGGATGCTGGCCGGCATCTCCGCCGTATCCCATACTTGCAGGAAGTGGTGGACCGCCTGCGCCGGGTCAGCCTGATAGCCGACGCCATGGCCGACATAGAAGACGAGCAACGTGGCGTCTCGCTCGTGCGCTTCGCGGATCGCCCTTCCCAAGGCCGCATCGGCTTGCGCCCGCGTCGGGTTCACGAGCAGCCCAGGGGCGAGGACCGCCGGCTCCTCCTCCTCTCCATGCGTAACGGGCCGCCACCAGCCGGGCCCGTCGACCAGCAACGTCCGCAGCTCCAGGATGAGGCGTCGGTCCTCGGACAGCTCTCTTTCGTCCAGCTCATGTGCTAGCCGTTTCGGAGGCAAGAATGGCAAGTCCAGCATGTTCTGGCACTGCGAGGCGACGAGCAGTGCCAGGCGTCTGGCGTCGTCGCTCATCCGCGTGCTCCCGCCCCAAAGGCCTCCGCGATGGGTCGTCCCGCCTCAGGCGTGGCCAGGTAATCCACGGCGGCGTGCGGGGAGGTGTTCCTGACGAGCACGGATTCCAGCCGGCCGGGCGGCGGGGGAGCAAATCGCGGCGCCAGGTTGGGGTCTGCGGCGATGAGATCGTCCAGATCGGCAACATTCACCCAGCGCCCCACGCGTGTCGGATACCCCGGTGGTTGGGGGACCAACCGCTCGTAGACAATCGTATCCAGCCCCAGGGGCGACCCCACGGTCAGGACGAGCGGGAGCGGTCCTGCAAGGCGATGCGCGGCCTCGTACGCCGCAACCGAGCCGAGTGAATGCCCGATGACAACGCGGGTGCTGGGTTCCAGGAGGGCGCTCACTCGGCCAAGCGTCACGTCGCGGGTTCCGTGGATGTTGCCCATGTACATGGACACCTGCCGCAATGCCCTCTTCACGGTTCGCTCAATCACTGCGAAAGATGGTTTTGCGAACCAACGCACGCGAGCGAGCGCGGCAGCGATTTCGCGGACAATGCTCTTCGACCCCTGTGCTACGCCGGTCACCGGCTGCAGGCCTTCGAGCGACTGCATCGCGTCGCGACGGACCCCTTGGTCGGACGAACGCGTGGCTCCCCGCTCAAGCCACTCTCGACCCAGGCGATCCACCCAATCAACCATCTCGACCGAGAGGAGATCTTCAATGGGGTCGTCATCGCCCGCGCCCTGGGCACCATGCCGACGGAATAGATCCCCGTAGTAGGCCATGGCGGTCGAGACGCTGCGGCCCCGAATCTGCGCACCCAGCTCCTGGAAGCCGGCCTTTTCCACCCCGGCAGCGAGAGCCGGAATCCATTCATTCTCCAGTTCAGCAGGCTCTCGCTGTTCCTGCGCGATCCCATGAATCAGGACGATCGCTGCCATTGCGGACCTCCTCTCAATCGGGGTGTCAGTAGGACGCGGGCGCGCCCAGTTCTCCCCGCTGTATTCGTCGGGCGCCGCCTTGACACCGACTGTTCATGTTCTACATGTCCCTCCGATGCGTCATTTCCAGATTACGAGGTATCCGCGTGCACGACCCTCGAGATCGGCTGCCCGAGTGTATCTCAGAGTGGACGGTGACGCCGAGCCGCCGCTGGGCTACTATGCCGGGCGATGGACGGCCGTCAGGCAAGTCGGCGTCGCTCCCCGAGATCGATCCGAGCCGGCTCCGACCAACCCGAGCTTCCGCTGACGACGCGGCCGAAGCATCCTGGTGCAGTACAGCCTGAACAAGCCGCCAAGGTCGCCATTGCGCGGCGAGCGAAGCCCGGAGCGCCTCCAGGCCACGTTCGGCTCGTCCTCACCTTGGAGCTCCGCCAAGCCCTCGCGGAGCAGCTGAGCGCCACGGCCATTACGGAGGGCAAAAACCTCGAGGCCGTCGTGATCGACCTGCTCGAGGACGGCTCGAAGCGATGACCGACACCCAGCTCCGCACCAGGATCCGCGCGCTCGTCGCCTCGGGTGGCCTGCCGGACGAGCCACCGGTGGTGCACGATGCCGGGCACGGATTTGGGTGGTTCAGGGGACCTGCGGCGCCGTGCCTGGTCTGCGGGGAGCAGGAGCCGACCGTCGCATACTCCTGGCCGGGCGGCCGTGTCGCGCACCTCCATGCAGCGTGCGACGCGGTGTGGAAGCAGGAACGCGGCGGCTAGCTGCTGCTCGCGGTCGCTCTACGATCGGCCGTAGTCCGCCGGCGTGATGCGGATGACGGGCTGCCGGTCGAAGCGCATGTTCTCGATGATCACGTTGCTGGCCGAGTCGAACATAGGCTCGTTGACGACGACGATTGCGGAGACGCTGGTGCTCGAGGTGCCGCTGTGAAAGATGCGGACGTCCGGCTCACCGCCATGCGGCTCCCCGTGCTCGGACCCGGTCCAGAGGCAGACGGCGACCGGGCGGCTGCGGTCTAACCGGAGCAGATCCGGCGGATTCTCGGGCGGCAGTTCGATGGGCGGCATGTTCCCCATCGTAGGACCGGCGGCGCCGCAGCGTCAAGTAGAGCGCCGCGTGTATCCGTTTGTGGACGCTTTGGAACGACCTGGACGCGTTCTACCTTGAGCACCGGCGCTGCGGGGAGCTGGACGGCGGCGCCGAGGATGAGCGCGTGTGGATGACGCGTGGCGGCTGCGACGCCACAATGGTTCGAGCTTTCAATCAACTTCCAACTACTACGGCACATTTGCACTTCGCTAGGTGAGTGTGATACGCTCGGCTCCTACAACCTGCAGCAGGCAACACCAGAAACAGCGCTGCAGGTTGTAGGAGCCCGGCGGTAGTTAGAGAGGAGACTATGAGCCCCACGACTGTGCAGTTGAGTCGAGACGAGATTCTCCGACGCCTAGAGACAGGTGCACGGAGCCGCCGGGGTATGTCCGCTGGCGAATTGCTGGCACGCTACCGCAAGGGGACGCTCGAAGACCCTTGTGATGTGGCGGACCTGCTAGCCCTCGCAGATTTGCTACGCGCCGACGATCCGCTGTTTGTCGCTGCCTGACCTTCCGCAGTACCTGGGCAGGGCACGAGAACTCACAAGGCGATATCAGGACGGCGGTGTGCCCGCCTTCGATGCGTTTCGGGAGCTTGTTCACTTCGTCCTATCGCTCACCATCATGCGCGAAGATGGCGGTGTGCTCCTCCAGCACGGCCCCCGTGGGTTCGACCTTGGCAACATTGTGGGCTGGTTTGGGAACGACCGTGTCCCATTGACGGACGGACGATGGCTGCGCGTCCTCGTGCAGCTCTACCTCGATGCGGTAGACGGAGGGAAGCTGAAGGTTGAAACCTCTCTCTTCCAGTATCAGCTCGACGAGGACGCCGAGTGCTGGGTATTTCGCTACGACTATCTGAGAAACCCAGCCGATCAACACCCAGCCTCCCACGTCCAAATTCGAGGCACGCTGACAGAGACGGCCGTGGTCCCTGTACGAGGACCGCTCTCCAGAGTCCATTTCCCCACAGGTCGAATCGGCCTTGAGGCAGTAATCCGATTGCTCGTGGAGCAGTTCGGAGTCAGCACAAATGAACCCCCTGAGGTGTGGCGCCCCGTGCTTGCGGTAACGGAAATGGCATTCTTGAGAATTGCGCGACGGAGCATCTCGGGTCCTCAAGCGTAGCCGTATGGAGGAATCGCGGATGACGAGACGCTGGCCGTGCATCGTGGTCGTCACGCTTAGCTACTTCTTTCACCTCGGCCTCCGCCGAGTCCGCGTGGGTGCTGTGGAGTAAGCTGAGCGCTCCTTTGCCTCCTGCTACGGAATGGGGTGTCGTAACGGCGTATCCTGCAATGGCAGAATGCGAAGGAGCCCTGGCGAAGGAGTTCGTGCGCCTTCAGCGTGACGGCTATGAAGTGCACTACGTGCAAACCCGAACCGTGTTCGCATCCAAGGGGAAGGGAGAGAGGATGGTCGCCACCCACTCCCGCTGCCTCCCCCATGCAGTGGACCCATGCGGGCAGAAGGGGAAATGAGAGAAGACGTGGCAGAACGAGTCGTGTTCGTCAGTTGTGGGCAGTTGACGGCGCCAGAGGTCAAGCTGGGGCGAGACGTCGCCGCTATCATCGCGGGCCATGGCATGCGGGCGTTCTTTGCCCAAGATGTTCATAGCACGGGCGACTTGAACAGCGAAGTGTTCAAGGCTATTCAAACATGCGATGCGTTCCTGGGGATTCTTCAGAAGCGGGGTGTGGTGACGTTCGGAACATACGCGCCTGTGGAGCGAGGGTCGGTTTGGATTCAACAGGAGATCGCGACCTTCTGCTACCGAATGTTTTTGGAGGGGCGATCTCTTCCGATTCGCATCTTTTCCGAGCGAGGACTTCGGCGCGAGGGTGTGATGGAGATCGCGGTCGTCAATCCCATCGAGTTTGACGGCCCCGACGAAATCCTGCCCGAAGTGGACAAGTGGCTTCGTAGTCGGGAGTTTGAAGAGCATCCGGTATTGGCAACGCGCGAAGGACTTTTCCGTCGCCGACTCGTGACTCTTACTGAAATTGATCAGTTGCTCTTGGAGCTTGTGGCGGCGCATTGCGTTCAAGCAGACGACTTCGCCGAACATGAGCACGTCAGGAATGACTTCTTTGCCATCGCTATCGAAGAAGGGCAAAAGGACGAAGAGACCGAGAGGAGATTCCGAGAAGCTTACGCGAGGCTCATAAGTATCGGATTGATTCGTCGCGAGAGTAACAACACGACAGGCGAAGTCAGGGTCTGGATTCCGAAACAATGGTTCCAGTTGGTGCTGGATGCACTTCGCGGACAAGGGCGTCGTCTATAGGTCGCCCTGCCACACGGGCACCAGCGTCCAGTAGTCGTCAGCCTCGGGCCAAGGTATGAACTCTTGCCCGTGGCCGCAGTAGTTCACGACAAGCATCGGCTTCACTGGCCTCCAGCCCGCCATTAGCAGATGCCGGAGACGGTAGCGGTAGATCGGCCATTGTCTGTCGCATTTCGGGCGTGGGCACGGGCGCGTCGGGACGCGCTGGCCGTGCTCGTCGAACCAGATGGGCGGGGCCATGGAAGCATCGAAGGGAAGAAGGTGGACGGTGACCACGCCTCCATGTTTACCCTAGCGCCCACGGCCGGGCGCGAGAGGCGACGGAGCTGCCCGAATCCGTGGTGCTAGAGATCCCCGGAACCTCCCGGACTCATCCACGGTTGTTCGGACTCCCGCATACCGGAGAGCCGGGGTGCCGTCCGGCCGCTGCGTGGGCGTCCACCCGGCTGAAATACTACCACATGGATCGCACGCGGCGCCGGGCTCGCGCGCTCGCTCGTCCACGTTGATAGACTCGGCCAACTTAGCCTGGGAGGGCCGCGATGGAACCGTGGGGCGAAACAGCCGAGTCGAGGAAGCAGGCGTGCCGGGATGAAGGATCCCGACCCCGACCGTGATCGTGTCGGGCCGTGCGCTGTGCGGCCCCACCGGCGCATTCCGGCCTCCACGAGCGCCGCTTAGCCTCGCTTAGGGGCTTTCGAAGCCCGATCCCTATCTATCCCTCTTTATGCTCTAGACAGCGACGGGAGCTTGGAGACGGGCAGGTGTATAGCAGAGTGGATGCTGACGCCTCGTCCGTTGTTTTCCCAATTCGGAGGCCGCACTGGGCCAACAGGTCCAGGCGTTCGTCGGCGGGCTCTTGCTGTGCCCCAACTGAAGGTGCTCAGCGTGTTTGTAGCAAATGACCGTCAGCCACGCACCACCGTCACGAACTCTGCGAACACCACCACGTGCTGCGCATTGTCTTGGGAGAGCACGATCGGATGGTAGTCCAGATTGATGGGTGAGAGCACCACGCGCGTGAGGCGCCACTCCCCATCGTTGGAAACCTCTTTCTCCGATGAGTATCGCTTGACGGTGAAGGCTCCGCCCGTATCCGGATCGGCTGTTCCTTGATACCCAACGAGAACGATCTTCCCCTGGTGGGTGCCCGTTGGCTTCCCGCGGAACACTATATAGTCGCCATCATGGATAGTCGGCTCCATCGAGCGCCCCACCGCGCGGCAGACGAACATGCGCCCGTCGAGCTTGCCCACGCCATCGGCATCGACCCAGCACTCCGGCTCTACCGCTTCGCCGTTGCCAAAGTGGCCGGCGGCGGCCTTCAATGAATAGAGCGGCAACAGGGTCTTGAACGCTTCGTGCTTGACGTTCGCGTCCTCGAGCGAAATCAGCTTCAGCTGTGGCTCCGCCTGCGCGACGACGAGGCGTTCAGCTAGTTCGGCTAGGGACTTCACGCTAGCTGAAAGAGCGCTCTCGAGCTTGCGCTGCCGCACGAACAAGTACCGCCACTGTCCGTACTTGGTGCCGCTCATCTTCTCGCACCAGCGGCGCGCAGCATCGCTCTTGAGCGCTGTGTTCGGTCGGATCTCGCCCTTGGTCTCTGCTAGCCACCACGTCTCGTGGCCGTCCTTGTCGCGGGCCACGACAATGAAGTCAGGGTAGTATTGCCTGGGGCGGTTGCTCTCATAGTAGGTCACCGAGAAGCCGAAGCGCTCGTTCTTGAAGTAGCGCACGACGTCCTTGGCGCCGTCGAGAAAGTCCGCGAAGCGCTTCTCGAGGTCCGTATGGCAGGGCACCTTGTTCGTGTGGCAGTGCTTGCCCTCGGCGACGAGACCAGTCCACTGGAAACGGCGAAGGTGTGCCGTGTCGAGCAATTCGGGCGCGCCAAGGATTGGCACGGCCTCGACACCTGATGCACCGACACCACGGATCGCGGTATCGAGAGCGTCGAGTGCTTGGCGCCGCCAATAGTAAATGCCGATGTCCCTCAGGTCGCTCTTCACGCCGCCCATCTCGAGAGGCACAACGCGCGAGTCGAGATAGCGCCGCGACACGTCAAGCAGCTCATCGAACGTCGGACCGATTCCGAGCTCCGCCGCCGCACCAGGATTTGTCTCTTGGTAAAGCTCCTCGGCCATCAGGAACGCCGTCCGTACCATCGGCCACTCTTTGCGAACCTCCTCGAGGGTCATCACCGCCTCGCGCGCGCCACCCACCACGGGACGTACGTGCACGTCCGGCGGCGTCTCGTTGGGATTGAGGCGGATCTGTGGCAGATCCTCGACCCGCACGAGGTCCGCCAGCGACTCAAGCACACCGACCGCCCACGAGCGCACGTTCGGCACGGTGACGCGGTACTTTTCCTTATTCGGATCGGGCTCGATCCAGTTGAGATCTTCGCCCCACCTACCAGTCTTGGCCCGCTTCCGCTTCTCGACCGGGAAGCCGATGAAGGGAATGCCGAATGCATCGACCGTTTCCTCGCTACCCTCCGGTCGCTCGTCGAAGGGTTGATTCAGCACATCGTAGTTCGTCCGGCGCAATCCGCGGCCGATGATCTGTTCGGTAAGAAGCGGGGACCCGAACGCACGCAGACCGATGATGTGGGTGACGCTCTTCACGTCCCAACCCTCGGTGAGCATGTTCACGCTCACAATGCAGCGCACGTCTTCGCCGGGCCGCCCCTTCGAGCCGACCGTGTTGACCATTTCGCGTAGCACGGCTTCGTTCCCCTTGTCGGCGTCGAACACCTTCGAGTCAATCGGAATCGTCAGCCAGCGCCGACGGTCCGCGTCGTCAGGATTGCGCAGCAGTTCGTACTCGCGAGTCAGATGCTCGAAAAGCCACGCTGCGCGTTGGGCGCTGTCCGCCACGCAGAGCAGCACAGGGCTCGGCTCCGGACGTGCGAGCTGAAAGCGGCTGCTCCACTCGTCGTAGTCCTTTCTCCACGACGAGTAGATGCTCGCGATGGCTCCCTTGCAGGCGCGGAGGTACTCTTCTTTGGTTTTGGCTCCCTTCACGTCATCCCACAAGTCGAGGTA
>WNFC01004149.1_pt1 | contig 32241 bp, 30 predicted proteins | sample 5400541 | NCBI WGS metagenome assembly WNFC01 (sample SAMN13153342, study PRJNA577476) | soil metagenome | isolation source: 120 cm saprolite under Douglas fir tree site 2 hole 2 replicate 1 | place: USA:California | collected 2015-04-18
CCCGGATCAACGAGTGTCCGTGTGGTCGCTGCGCCGCCCTGGCCCGGGGCAGGTTTCAGCTCGGCCGGCGAACGGCGCTGGCGATGACGCGAGCGACCTGATAAGGCGGCACGGGCTTGGCGACGTGCTCGAGATAACCGGCCTCGAGGGCTTCGATCCGGTCTTTCGCGGAAGCGTAGGCAGTAAGGGCAATCGCCGGGATCTGCGCGTAGTCGGCGTGCTTCTTCAGCGAGCGCAAGAACGACAGCCCATCCTCATCCGGCATTCCGATGTCGCTGACGATCGCATCGGGCCGGTGCCTCGAGATCAAGACGCGGGCTTCCGCGGCCGAGGAAGCGCCGGCTACGGTCGCTCCGAGCTCGCCGAGCGAACGGCACAGAAGATCCCGAGTGTCGGAGTCGTCATCCACGACGAGAACATCGACGCCTGCGAGCTGCGGCCGGCCGACGTCGGTCCGAGAAATTTCTCCCACCATCACATCGGCACAGACCGGCAGTGTGACGGTGAAGGTCGAGCCCGTCCCGGGCCCATCGCTATCGGCCCGGACGGCGCCGCCGTGGGCCTCGGTCAGATGACGAACGATCGAGAGGCCGAGGCCCAAGCCTCCTTCACGCCGGCCCTTCGTAGCGTCCTCCTGGCGGAAGATGCTGAATACGTGGGGTAGGAACTCGCTGCCGATGCCCTGACCCGTGTCCCTCACCGTTATCACGACAAGCCCGTCCTCCCGCTCGGCGGAAGCATGCACAGACGCGCCGGGGGGACTGAACTTGACGGCATTGGTCAGGAGGTTCCAGAACACCTGCCGGAGACGGCCAGGATCTCCCTGTACCACCAGCGGAAACTCGGTGAGGACGAGCTGAAGGTGGATTCCGCGGGCGTCGGCGGCCAGGCGGATGGCGTCGATGGCCTGATCGAGTACCGAGCGGACGTCCACGAGCCCGGTCTCCAGAAAGAGCTTGCCCGTGACGCCGCGCGCGAGATCCGTGATGTCGGAGATCAATCGGACCTGATGGTCGGCGTTCCTGAGGATCGTCTCGATCGCCCGCACATCGTCGGCGGCCAGGCTCCTCCCCTTGAGCACATGCGCCCAGCCGACGATTGCATTGAGGGGTGATCTCAGCTCGTGTGACAGGACCGCGAGGAACTCGTCGCGCGCTCGGTTGGCGTGCTCGGCTTCGGTTCGGGCGGCGCGTTCCCGGCGGAGCGCGTGGTCCAGCTCGTGAACCAGATGATGGAAGCGGCCGCCCAGCAGGATCAGAGGTGTCGCCATCGCGGTGGACAGCGCCAGCTGAAGCCACCCGGGTGTGCCCAACACCGCGGCGCCGGTTCCATCCAAGAAGAGGATCGCGGCGATGGGAATGGCCAGAACCATCGTGGCGACTCCTGCCCACAAACCAGCGATGTGCGCGCTCAACGCGACCGCCAGCACGGCAAGGAGGAAGACGGCCCGCTCGCCGAGCATGGGATGGAGCATCAGGCGAAGCAGCGTCGCCGTCGACACCCCCGCCACGACGACGGCTACCCAATGGGACCGGCTCGTTGTCAGGTGTGGCCTCGACGGGTGGCGACAACGATCCGTCCTCAGGCCTGGCGGCCCAGCTCTCGGGGGGCACTGTCTGGCAGGCCGTGGCGTCGCCGACAACACATCCTGTGCTTCGCTACGTGAAAAGTCCAGGGCTTCCGGGCATACGGGCCCGCGAGCGCGTCCTACCTATTGGCGAGCGCCTACTCGCGTCCCCATCCGGGCAACCCGCCGGAGCGGCGCAACTCCTCTTCGAGGTCGTCGAGGGCCTTCTTGTATTCGCGCAGCTCCGGCGTATCCACCTTGATCCGCACCTTCTGCTGGACGGGGATGCCGTTCACGAACACGACCTCGATGCGGTCCTCGTAGGCGCGCGCATCGGCTTCGGCGATGCGCGCACGAGCTTGCGCGAAGCGGGCCCGCCACTCGCGTTCCAGCCGTACGCGGTCGGGCTCGGGCGTCGGGTTGGCAGTGGCTGCGGGGGTGGGTGACCCCGTGACCGGCAGCTCCGAGACCGAGCCGTTGGGCTTCCGCTGCCGGGATTTGAGGTCGTCTTCGGTATAGGTAGGCGCCGGCGAACCCGGCGTCGGCTTCTTCTTCTCCTGCGCGCGACGCGCGATCTCGCCCAGCGATTGCGCGTGTGCGAACCCGCCCAGGCTCAGCAGCAGGGCGAGGAGCACGGGCCGTCGCACGAAGCGAGTATACGCCGGTGGGTTTCTGGATCAGCGGGCCACGGCACGCGCGTCGGCACGCCGCGTGTCAGAGGTGGCGGAGCGCGGCCAGTGGATCCAGGCGCATGGCGCGGCGCGCGGGAACGGGGCACGCGACGAGGGCCCACGCAGCGGGAGGAACGGCAGCATGACCGAGGCCACGGCCATGCTGATCATGTTGCCGAGGTTGCGTCACCGCGCCTGAGCACACATGGGTAGGCACTTTGGTAGGAAGAGTGGTAGTATCTCGCGCATGGGGGCACCACGCGTCAAGATCAGCGTCTCGCTCCCTGGCGATCTTGTTGCCCGGATCGATAGCGCGGCCCGATCCGAGGCCCGATCGAGGAGCCGTGTCCTGGAGGGCTGGCTCCTCGCGTCGGCGAGCGAGAGGGCGGCTCGCGAGCTGGAAACGGCCACGATTGCCTACTACGAAAGCCTCACTTCCGAAGACCGGCGCGAAGAGGAAGCGATGGCGTCGGCGTCCTCCCAAGCGGCGCGCCGCCTGCGCATCGACGACTCACGAAGGCCAGGATCGCGACGCCGACGGAGGCGCTAAGGTGGAGGCGCCCCGGAGGGGCCACCTCTACTGGGTGAACCTGGACAAGCGCCGGCCGGCCCTGGTTCTCTCTCCCGACTACCGGAACGAGCATGCCAGCGACATCATCGTAGTCCCATGCTCCACCCGGCTGCGGCCGGCCCCCACCCACGTCATGCTCAGGCGCGGCCAGGGCGGCCTGGCGGAGAACTCGGTCCTCAAGTGTGAGCAGATCACGACGTTGTCCAAGGCGGACGTGCACGAGCGGGCCCTCGGAAAGCCGCTTCCGACGAGGATCCTGCGCGCAGTGGAGCGTGCCGTGCTGCGTGCGATCGGCGTACCGGTCCCCTTGGAGCCCATTTGATTGTTGACCGCCGAAATGACGCAGCATCACGAGGTCATGCTCGAGGTCACGGTCGCGTGAAGCTCACCCGCGCCGCCCTGGCCGCGGCGGTCGTGGTGCTCACCGGCCCCGTCGCGAGCGCTCAAGAGCTCGCATCCCGCCTGTTCCAGGCCGCCGACCGCGACCGGGACGGCGTGCTCACGCGGGCCGAGCTCGAGGCCACGCTCGGCGCCTGGGAGGCACTGGCTCAGGAGCAGCTCCCGGAAGGGCTCGAGCGCGCATTGCCGCTTCTGCCCCAGAACCAGACCCCGAAGCCCGCGGACGTGCGGGCCATGGTGGCCGCGCTACCCGACAAGGCACCGGTGAACCCGCGCCGACCCCGGCGGGTGCTGGTCCTCGGGAAGGCCCTCGGCTACGTGCACGCGTCGATCCCGCTGGCCGCCCGGACCATCGAGGAGATGGGCCTCAAGACGGGTGCCTGGTCGACCACCGTGACCTACGACCCCGCCGACGTCAACGAGAAGAACCTCGCGCAATACGACGCGCTCTTCCTGGCCAGCACGAGCGGACCGTTCCTCGACGATCCCGAGGACGCTGCGGTCACGGCGGCGCGCCGCCAGGCGCTGCTCGACTTCGTGCGAGGCGGCAAGGGCCTGGCGGGCATCCACGCCGCCACCGTCGCCTACTATCAGAGCGGCCCGATGCCCGGCGCGCCCCGCTCCGCCTCCGGACCTGCGGCCACCCTGGCCAAGGCGCTCCTCGTCCAGGGCGATCGGAATGGAGACGGCCGGCTCGACCGCGAGGAGCTGCGCACGCTCGCGGATGCGTGGTACGACCGCCTCGATCCGGAAAGATCGGGGCGGGTCGACCAGGCCGCCTTTCCGCAGCGCTTTGCGGCCATCTTGCCGCCCCCTCCTCCGACTCCGCCGCCACCTCTGGGGCCGAACGGGTTCCCGATCCAGGCGCGCGCGACGCAGCTCGGTCCCGACACCGCGGTGAGCGCGTGGCCCGAGTTCACTCGCCTCCTCGGCGGCCTCTTCACGTTCCATTGGAACGACGGCCAGGTGGTCACGGTCAAGGTCGACGAGCCCGACCACCCGCTCAACGCGGCGTTCAAGGGCCAGCCGCCGCTGCGCCTGATGGACGAGACGTACACCTTCGCCCGGGATCCCTATTCGCGCCGCAACGTCCGTGTCCTCACGAGCGTCGACTTCGCGGCGATGAGCGCGGAGGACAAGGCCAAGGAGCAGTACCCCCGCCCCGACGGCGACTACGCCCTGAGCTGGATTCGTCGCGAGGGCAAGGGACGGGTCTTCTACGAGGCGCACGGCCACAGCGAAAGGGTGTACGCGATCAAGCCGGTGCTCGTGCACCTTCTCTACGGCATGCAGTACGTGCTCGGAGACCTGAAGGTGGACGACAGCCCGCGCCCTTGAGTTGGAGGGCGGTCAGATTCGGAGCGCGTCGACGAGCGCCTGAAGGGCGGCGGGCTGTTGACGCCGGCTCGGGTAATACAGGAAGAACCCGTCGAAGGGCGGGCACCAGTCCTCGAGGACCCGCACGAGCTTCCCCCGCGCGATGTGTTCGGCCGCGTGCTCCTCGAACAGGAAAGCGAGTCCCAGGCCGTCCAGCGCGGCACGGAGCGTGACCTCGACGTCGTTGACGATGAGCGGCCCGGAGACGGAGACGGTCACCGGCTTGCCGCGCTTTTCGAACTCCCATCGATACACGGGTCCGCCGGCGCCCATCCGGTACCGGATGCAGCGGTGTGCGGTCAGGTCGCGCGGCGTCTTCGGCTTCGGATGTGAATCGAAGTAGGACGGCGCGGCGACGATCGCCGCGCGCTGCTCCGCCGAGACCTTCACCGCGACCATGTCCCGCTGGAGGAACTCGCCGAGGTGGATCCCGGCGTCGAAGCGCGCCGCGATCAGGTCACGGCGGCTGTCGTCCTCGGTGGTGATGTCGAGCACCACGTCGGGGTAATCGCGGGTGAACTTCGCGAGCTTCGGACTCACGGCCATGGCGACGGCGAGGGGCGGCGCGATCAGGCGGATGGTGCCGGCGGGCTTCTCGCGGAGCCGGCCCACCTCGGTGAGAGCGGCCTCGATCTCGCCGAGAGCCGGCCGCAACTGCTCGAGCAGGTGCTGTCCGGCATCGGTCGGCGCGACGGTGCGTGTCGTACGCGCGAGCAGGCGCACACCCAGACGTTCCTCGAGGGCGCGGATCGAATGGCTGACCGCCGACGTGCTCACGCCGAGGCGTACGGCGGCGCGCGTGAAGCTGCGCTCGTCCGCGACGACGGCGAAGGCCGCGAGCACGCTCAGCTCTTCGCGCGGCCTGGTTCCCGGCATTGTTGAATTCCATTCATATACCCATCCGGTTCTTTCCGTCTACTCCGCGGCCGCCGGGGCGCGTACGCTGGTCCTGTCCGGTCGGATGGCGGCCGGCACCGCGTTGCAGGAGGACGAAGTGCAGAAGCGCAAGCTGGGAAAGAGCAATCTGGAGGTCTCGGCCCTCGGTTTCGGGTGCATGGGATTGAGCTTCGGCTATGGCCCCGCGCAGGAAAAGCAGAAGGCCATCTCGCTGATCCGGGAGGCGTTCGAGAGCGGCGTGACGTTCTTCGACACCGCCGAAGCCTATGGTGCCTTGAACGAAGAAATGGTGGGCGAGGCCTTGGCTCCCATCCGCGACCAGGTCGTGATCGCGACCAAGTTCGGCTTCAAGGACGGGGACTCCAAGGCGGGCATGGACAGCCGGCCGGAGCGCATCCGGCAGGTCGCCGACGCATCGCTCAAGCGGCTCAAGACCGACCGCATCGACCTGTTCTATCAGCACCGTGTCGACCCGAACGTGCCGATCGAGGACGTGGCGGGCACGGTCAAGGACCTGATCCGCGAGGGCAAGGTCAAGCACTTCGGCCTCTCCGAGGCCGGCGTGCAGTCGATCCGCCGAGCGCACGCGGTCCAGCCCGTGGCGGCGCTGGAGAGCGAGTATTCGCTGTGGTGGCGTGAGCCCGAAGCGGAAGTGCTGCCGACGTGCGAGGAGCTGGGCATCGGGTTCGTGCCCTTCAGCCCGCTCGGGAAGGGCTTCCTGACCGGCAAGATCGACGAAAAGACCTCGTTCGACAAAGACGACTTCCGCAACGTCGTCCCCCGCTTCACACCCGAAGCCCGCAGGGCGAACCAGGCGCTCGTCGATCGGCTCGGGTCGATCGCAGCGGCCAGGAAGGCGACCCCGGCCCAGATCGCGCTGGCGTGGCTGCTGGCGCAGAAGCCATGGATCGTGCCCATTCCGGGCACCACCAAGGTGCACCGCTTGAAGGAAAACGTCGGCGCGGCGGCCATCGAACTGACTCGAGACGACCTGCGCCAGATCGAAGATGCGCTCGCCCCCATCAAGGTACAGGGGGATCGGTATCCGGCGCACCTGGCGGCCCGGGCCGGCCGATGAGGAGAGATCATGAGTAACAAGAAGATCTGGTTCATCACGGGAGCCGGTCGTGGCATGGGCGTCGATTTCGCGAAGGCCGCCCTGGCCTCCGGCCACGCGGTGGTGGCGTCGGGCCGGGACCGCGACCGCGTGTCCAAGGCGCTGGGACAGTCGAACGACCTCCTGGCCGTCACGCTGGACGTCACCCGGCGCGCCGATGCCGAGGCGGCGGTGCGGGCCGCGGTCGACCGGTTCGGCCGCATCGACGTGCTGGTCAACAATGCGGCCAGCTTCTACGCGGGCTACTTCGAGGAGCTGACGCCGGAACAGATGGACCGGCAGTTGGCGGCGAGCCTCATCGGCCCGATGAACGTCACCCGCGCGGTCCTGCCGGTGATGCGCAAGCAGCGCTCGGGGCACATCATCTCGATCTCCTCGACCGCGGGCCTCATCGGCTTCGAGTTCGGTACCGCCTACGCCGCGTCGAAGTTCGGCCTGGAGGGCTGGATGGCGTCGCTGCACGCCGAGGTTGCGCCGTTCGGCATCACCACCACCCTCGTCAACCCGGGTTTCTTCCGCACGGAGCTCCTCACCGAGCAGTCGACGAACAACGCCGAGCCGTCCATCGCGGACTACGACGAGCGCCGAGCGAAGCAGCTCGAGTTCTGGAAAGCCCAGAATGGCCAGCAGTCCGGCGACCCGGCCAAGCTCGCGCGAGCGCTCATCGTCATTGCGAGCCAGGAGCCGCCGCCGCGCCGTTTCATCGCCGGCGCCGATGCCATGGCCACTGCGGAGCAGGTGGTCGCCGATCTGAAGGCACAGATCGACGCTCACCGGGACCTCTCGACGTCCCTCGCTTTCGACCCAGAGCCCGCCGCACGGGCGAGGTAACGTCGATCCCAATCGTGCCCGCGTCATCGAGGGCGACGCTCTGGATGGCAGTAAGCTGACAGAAGCGATGGCTGGACAGGATGTCGTAATGATCGTCCGGCGCGCCACGTCCGCCGACCTGCCGAGGATCGGCCGCCTCGGCGCGCTCCTCATCGAGGAGCATCACGACTTCGACTCGCGGCGCTTCCTGGCCGCGAGGCAAAGGACGCCGACGGACTACGCGTCCTTCATCAGCACGCAGCTCGAAGACCCGGACGTCGCCGTCCTCGTCGCCGACTACGACGGGGAGGTCATCGGCTACGCGTACGCCGCCGTCGAGGGGTACGACTACATGGCGCTCCGTGGGCCAGCGGGCGCCCTGCACGACGTCATCGTCGACCCGGCGCATCGCCGCCGCGGCGTCGGCCGCCTGCTGCTGGACGCGGCCCTGGCCTTTCTGAAGTCGCGCGGCGCGCCTCGAGTGGTCCTCTCGACCGCCGAGCAGAACGAGCCGGCGCAGCGGCTTTTCGCGAACGCGGGCTTCCGTCGGACGATGATCGAGATGACGCGGGAGCTGGACGACCCTTGAAGAACGGGCACCTCGACAGGAGCTGTGAAATGTTGACCACGCGGAAACTCGGGACCCGGGGCCTCACCACGTCGGCGCTCGGCCTCGGCTGCATGGGGATGAGCCAGTCCTACGGGACCGCCGAGGAGCGCGACGAGCGCGAGTCCATCGCCACCATCCACCGGGCGATCGAGCTACGCGTCACGTTCTTCGACACGGCCGAGGTGTACGGGCCGTACACGAACGAGGAGCTGCTCGGACGTGCCCTGAAGGGGCGGCGCGACGGCGTCATCATCGCGACGAAGTTTGGTTTCAAGATCGAGAACGGCGGCATCGCTGGCCTGGACAGCCGGCCCGCGCACATCCGCGAGGCGGTCGAGGGATCGCTGCGCCGCCTCGGCACCGACCGCATCGACCTCCTCTATCAGCACCGCGTGGACTCCGCCGTGCCCATCGAGGACACGGTGGGCGCGATGGCCGAGCTCGTGCGCGAGGGCAAGGTCCGCTTCCTCGGCCTCTCCGAGGCTGGCGAGCAGACGATCCGCCGCGCCCACGCCGTGCACCCGATCTCGGCCCTGCAGAGCGAGTACTCGCTCTGGGAGCGCAACCTCGAGCCGCGCATCATCCCGCTCCTGCGCGAGCTGGGGATCGGGCTCGTCCCGTTCGCGCCGCTTGGCCGCGGCTTCCTGACGGGCGCGGTGAAGCGTGCCGAGGAGTACCCGGAGACGGACTTCCGCCGCAACGACCCGCGCTATCAGGGTGAGAACTTCGACGCCAACGCGCGGGCGGCATCGGCCGTGCGCGATGTGGCCACGCGAAAGGGAGCGACCCCGGGGCAGATCGCGCTCGCCTGGCTGCTCCACAAGGGCCCGGACATCGTGCCCATCCCCGGCACCAAGCGCCGGCGCTACCTCGAGGAGAACGTCGGGGCCGCGGAGGTCTCGCTCAGTACTGCGGAGATGGCCACGCTGGACGCGGCGCTCGCTCCGGAGAAGGTGTCCGGACCACGTTACGGCCAGAAGCAAATGGCGCAGTTGGACCGCTGAGATCGCCATGGCAGACGAACCGACGGCCAAACGCAACGCTTACGCGGGCATCGTGCCGGCGCTGGGCGAGTACACGGACAAGGTGCTCTTCGGCGATGTCTGGAAGCGGCCCGGACTGTCGCCGCGCGACCGGAGCCTCATCACCATGGCGACGCTCGTCGCGCTCTACCGGACGAACGAGCTTCCGTTCCACCTGAAGAAGGCGCTCGAGAACGGCGTCACGAAGGACGAGCTGATCGAGCTGATCACCCACCTTGCCTTCTACTCCGGCTGGCCCACCGCGAACTCCGCGGTCGCGATTGCGCGGAAGGTCTTCGCCGAGCCCGCGCCGTGACGGCCGCGCGTACGAGACTCATCTGTGCTCTCTCCGGCCTGAGCCTGTTGGCCGCGACGTGGCTCGAGGCCCAGGCGCCGCCCTCACCGGGGCCTCCGGCGGCCTCGCCCGCTCCCGCGAACCCGTTCTTGCTCAGCCCCGAAGAGCGCGCGCGCCTGGAGCAGCTCTCGCGCGAAGACCACGCCGACATGATGCGGCAGCTCGGCATCACGAAGCTTCGGCCCGGCGCCAACGGCCGCGCAGCCGCCGGCGAGCCGGGCGCGGCGAACTACGATCCCGCCAAGGCGAACCCCTATCCCGACTGGCCGGACCCCCTGACTCTGAAGGACGGCCACAAGGTCACGACCGCCGAGATGTGGTGGCGGCGGCGGCGTACGGAGATCGCCGAGGATTTCGAGCGCGAGGTCTACGGCCGTGTGCCCAAAGGTGTGCCGAAGGTCGCGTGGTCGGTGGCCGAGACCGTGGAGACCACGGTCGGGGGCCAGCCGGTCGTGGCTCGCCGAGTGATCGGGCACGTCGACAATTCCGCGCATCCCGCCATAAGCGTGGACGTCAAGATGGCGGTGGTCGTGCCCGTGAATGCCAAGGGGCCGGTGCCCGTCCTGATGATGTTCGGCTGGGGCAACATGCCCGGCGAGCCGCTGCCGCGATTCCCCGGGCTCCAGGAGCCCGCCGCCCCGCCTTCCACGGAGCAGCTCATCGCCGCCGGCTGGGGTTACGTCTCGCTCAGCACCGCCAGCATCCAGGCCGACAACGGAGCCGGCCTCACCGCGGGCATCATCGGGCTCGCCAACAAGGGCCAGCGCCGGACGCCGGAGCAGTGGGGATCGTTGCGCGCGTGGGCCTGGGGCGCGGCCCGCGCGCTCGACTACCTGGAGACGCTGCCTGCGGTCGACGCCAAGCGGGTGGGGATCGAAGGGGTCTCGCGCTACGGCAAGGCCGCTCTCGTCACCATGGCCTTCGAGCCGCGTTGGCGAAGCCCCTCCTCGCTCATCGTCGACGGTCCGCTTCGCGGACGCGTCGTCCGCTCGTCGGGGCGAAGCCCCTCCTCGCTCATCGTCGACGGTCCGCTTCGCGGACGCGTCGTCAGGGAGCAGGAACGCAAGCGACATCCCGGTCGATGCCCACGAGCTCATCGCGCTCTGCGCGCCGCGTCCGACCTTCATCAGCTACGGCATTCCGGAGAAGGGCGACGCGAACTGGCTCGACCAGCAAGGGAGCTACATGGCCACGGTGGCGGCCGGCCCCGTCTTCCGGCTGCTCGGCGCACGCGACACCGGCGTGATGGAGGACTACCGAGTCGCAAAGATGCCGCCCGTCAACACGAGCCTTCTCGACGGCGAGCTGGCCTGGCGCCAGCACGACGGCGGGCACGAGGATCGCTCGAACATGAGCTTCTTCATCGCCTGGGCGAACCGGATGCTCCGTCGGTAAAGATTCGTCGAGGCATGCCTGGCGCATGGCCGAGGGCCGGAGGAGAGTGGCGACATGCTGAAGTTACGCATCGTGGTGGCGCTGTTGGCGGCCGGCCTGGGATCCGCCGTCCTGGAAGCGCAGAGCACTCCGTCCGCCGTATTGCTCGTTCTTTCGAAGTCGGACCGGACGGTGTCGATCGTCGATCCCACGACCCTGAAGGTCCTGGCTCGCATGCCCTCCGGACCGGACCCGCACGAGATCGTCGCGGACGCCGAAGGGAAGCTGGCCTACATCTCGAACTACGGTGGCGTTGGTGGCGCCTACAATACGATCTCGGTCGTCGATCTCCTCGACCACAAAGCCCTGACCCCCATCGACCTCGGTGCGTTGCGCGGAGCCCACGGGCTCGCCTTCGCGGGCGGCAAGGTCTGGTTCACGGCGGAAACCAACAAGGTGATCGGCAGCTATGATCCCGCCACCAAGCGAGTGGACTGGGTGCTGGGCACCGGCCAGAACCGGACGCACATGATCGCCCTCTCCGACGACCTGAAGCGGATCGTCACTTCCAACGTGAGCTCCGCGACGATGAGCATCATCGACAAGATCTCCAGACCAGGGCCGAGGGGTCCGCAGGAGGACTGGGACCAGACCGTGGTACCGGTCGGCGGAGGGGCCGAGGGCTTCGACGTCACGCCGGACGGCAAGCAGATCTGGGCGGCCAATGCGCAGGACGGCACGATTTCCGTTCTCGACGCCGCGGAGAAGAAGGTCGTCGATACGCTCAGAGTCAACGTCCGCAGCGCGAACCGGCTCAAGTTCACGCCGGATGGATCGCTCGTGTTCGTTTCGACGTTGAATGGCCCGGAGCTGGTGATCGTGGACGCCAAGACCCGCCGCGAGGTGAAGCGCTTGCCGATCGGACGCGGCGCGGCCGGAATCCAGATGCAGCCCGACGGCGCCCGTGCCTACGTGGCCTGCACGCCAGACGATTCTGTCGCCGTCATCGATCTCAAATCCCTGGAGGTCGCCGGTCACATCGAGGCCGGCAAGCAACCTGACGGCCTCGCCTGGGTCGCCAGGCGCTGAGGCGCCCTCAGGGTGCCGTCGGAGAGGATCACATGCGTGTCACCGTCGGAATCGGCACCGTTTGCCTGTCTTGGCGTGTTCGTTGCGGTAGCCGCGAGCGTTGCCGCTCCGCCGCGCCCATCGCCGCCGGCGCAAACGGCGGACGCGGATGCGACGGCTCGGATCGTCGCCTCCGCGCAGGTCTTTCTCGCCGCACTGGACGAGGTCGGCCGGACCAAGGTCCAGTTTCCTTTCGACAGTCCCCAGAAGGCACGATGGTCCAACCTCCCCACTGGAATATTCAAACGCGAGGGGTTGCGCCTGGGCGACCTCACGCAAGCACAACGGGCCGCCGCCATGGCCCTGCTCTCGACCGCGCTCAGTCAGGACGGGTACCGAAAGGTCGTCGAGATCATGCGCGGCGACGAGACCCTTCGGGGAGCGCCGGGCGGGCCCCCGCGGGGCGGAGGCGTGAGATTCGGCGAGGACGAGTACTACCTCGCCTTTCTTGGCGTGCCGTCCGTCAGCGCCCCGTGGATGGTGCAGTTCGGCGGCCATCACCTCGCGATCAATCTGACGTTGGTGGGGCACCGAGCCACCCTGGCGCCAAGTCATACCGCGGCTCAACCCGCGAGTTACTCGTTCGAGGGCCGTACCGTTCGGCCGTTGGGGAACGAGAACGACCGCGCGTTCGCATTGATGGCGACCCTGGATGCCGCCCAGCGGAGCCAGGCCATCCTCGGCTACAGCGTGTCCGACCTCGTGCTCGGGCCTGGTCACGACGGACAAACCATACAGCCGGAGGGCCTGCGGGCCTCGTCCCTGTCGGCGTCGCAGCAGACGATGCTCATGGACCTCGTGCGCGAATGGACCGGGATCGCGCACGACGCGTTCGCCGCGCCACGGATGGACGAGATCCGGGCCAGCCTTCCCCAGACCTACTTTGCCTGGAGCGGCCCCACGACCGCGGGCAGCGCCGCGTACTTCCGAATCCAGGGACCCACCCTCGTCATCGAGTACGCGCCGCAACGTGGAGTGGATCACATCCACACGATCTATCGGGATCCCACGAACGACTACGGGGCGCGCTTTGCGCGCGAGTAGCGGACTCACGATCGTCCTGGCCCTGACCATGACGGTCGTCGTCAGCACGAACGCGTCGGCACACCGGACCGAGGACTATCTACAGGCGGCGCGCATCGGCCTCGAGCCGGACCGCGTCCGGATCACCCTGGACCTGACGCCCGGCATCGACGTGGCGGGATCGTTCATGGGTGCGCTCGATCGCGACGGCGACGGAGCGCTGTCCACCGACGAGCAGCGACGGTACGCGGGGCAGGTGATGGGCGCGCTGAAGGTCGAGATCGATGAGAGGCCGCTTCAGCCACGTCTCGTCTCCTGGAGGTTTCCCGAACCATCGGCCTTTCGTCGGGGCGAGGGCACGATCCGTCTGGAAATCCAGGCAACCCTTCCCAGGGTGCCGGCCGGCTCGCATCGGCTCCTCTTCAGGAATGCGCATCTGACTGGCCATAGCGCGTACCTGGCCAATGCGCTGGTGCCCGAGAGTGCTCGCGTGACGGTGACCGCACAGCGCCGCAACCGGGATCAGAGCGAGCTGACGATCGAGTACACGGTCCACGCCGCCTGAGGTCCTCTCGCCTCCCTTGACGTCCTCAGTCCTTGCCGACGGCGGCCGACACTTTCGACTCCAGGGCGGCGATCGCCTGCATGGCTCGCGCCTGCAACAGGGGACTGGGGCTGTCCAGATAGCCGTAAAGGGTGTCGAGGTCCTCCTTCTCGCCTGCCTTGCCCACCAACAGCAGAGCCTGCCCGCGCACCGCCTCCGACCACGCACCGTCGGCGGCGGTCGCGCGCGCGAAGGCAAGGAGATCGCGGTCCTGACTCCGATCCATCTGGAGCAGCGTCTGCAGGATGAAGGCAGGAAGTCCGGCGTTGCCCGGGCCGCTTCGAGTCTCCATCTCGAAACGACTCGAGATGTCTTGTAGCGCGGCGCGCGTGGATTGGAGACGATCCAGGTCCCCGCCCGAGGCCGGCGGGGTCCGCCTCTCGATCTCGCGCTTGAGGCCATCGAAGTCCGCCGAGAAGTAGCGTTCGTAGAGGCCGCCGGGGGGAGCGGTCGCGCTCCCCCGCTCGTTGGGACTCACCTGGTCGAAACGGTGAAGCAGCCTGACTCTGGCGTCCGCTCCATAGGAAGCCAGCGCCTGGGAAAGGGCCTGAGACTCGCCACCACCCTCGAGGGCGGCGGAGTCGACTTCGAGGACGTGCAAGAGCTGGTCGAGGGCATCACCTGATCGCATGGCCTGCAGGGCCAGGATCCCTTGAACCTTCGCCGCGGGACTCTGGGCACGCAGCACCGCGTTGCCGAGCTTTTCGGCGCGAGCCATTGCCGGCCGGGCCAGCCGCAAGCGGATCGCGATCGACATCGGCGTCTGGTGGCCGGGAAGCTCGATCCGGTTGGCGGCGGCAAGAGTGGCGAGCGGGATCACCACCCCGCCGAGGATGAACTTGACCAGCCGCGAGCGCGAGTCGGCTCGGTTGAGGAGCTGCCTGCGCCCCCTTTGCGCGCGCCGCGCCAGCGTGAACGCGTCCACTCGAACGCTGATCACCAGGCTGATGACGACCAGCAGAAGGCCGAAGACGCCCAGGCCGACGGAACTGTGGAGGTCCCAGTGCTGCGTATAACCCGCCAGTGCGAGCAACACGGCGGACGAGAGCGCGACGGGCAGGAAGAGCTCGATCAACAGACCACCGAGCCCGAGCCTTCGATCGCCCGGGGTCAGAGGTTGCGGCGAGCCTTCGTCGGAGGTTGGGTTGGCGATTGCGGCGTCCTTTCTGCGTCGATGATAGCAGCGGCGTACGGCTGTCCCGACTCAATCCTTCCGCGTCCCGCCCAGGCGCAGGAGGACGTTGAAGTCCACCCATGTCTCCGCGGTGCGAGGCGGCAGCGCCGTCCCGAAGGCGTCGCCATGCGTCGACATCCGAGCCACGCGCAGCAGCACTCCCGCTCCCACCTTTCGCTCGAGGGTGACGAGGTCGCAGCCGAGAGAGCCATAGTATCCGCCTCCGGTCCGTTTGCGGTCATCCAGGTCCGGCGAAACCGCATAGCGCGCGAGGAGCCGGCCGCCTCCGAATTGAACCACCCGCCTGCCGTCGAGCGATATCGGAACGACCAGCCCGAGCGCGAGCCCCGCGAGGACGCCGCTTTGCCGCCGCGAACGGCGCGTGCAGGCGACCCGCCCCTGACCCTCGGGAATGCAGGTGGATCCGATCTCGTCCGCGGCGAGCGCGTACGGCATGCCACCCTCGAAGGCCGCACCGGCCACTTCGAGGTGTCGCCGCACCTCGCGCGCGAGGCTCAAGTGGACGCTCTCGCCTCCCCCGAACGCTTCGCGGATGCGGCCGTGCGGACGGGTGAGACCCCCGTCCATCTCGATCATCCAACGCGCGAGCGGCTCGTCCGCGCGTGCGGCGTTCACCCGCGCGAGCGTCGTACAGGCCAGCACGAGCACGGCGATGCGCAGGGACGCCGCACGCACGCCACTCCTCGATGGCATTCCTCGTGCCAGCGCCGAGTTGGCGGATGACGCCGCGGCAAACGTGACACTTGACGCCGTGCTCGGCGCTTCGCGTGGGCGCGGAGTGAAAGAATCTTTCCGCTGGAGTGAAAGGGGAATGCGGAAAGACACTTTCGGGACGGCGGATGTGAACGGGCGCGACACATTGCGCAGCTCACGGCAGGCCTTGCACTTGACGTGTGGACCGCCCTCTGGGCACGAGTCCTGCTTAGAACCCGACGCGTGCTCGGGGCGGCGACGATGGTGCTCTGCGGAACTATCGGTGCGAACTTCATAAGCCCGCGGGAGGCCGGGGTCGACGCGCCCCGAGCACGCGTCTCGGTCGCGGACTTCCTGAGTCGGCCGAAGGAGCTGATCGCCTGGATCGAGTCGCACAATGGCGACGTGCGCGCGGCGGCGCAGCGGATCCGACAGTCGCAGGCGGACGTGAGAGCCGCCCGCCTCCTGGCCAACCCCTCGCTCAACGTGTCCCTGAGCGACATCACGATCGGGACGACCAATCCGCCGCGCCTCCCTTTCTCGCAGACGGCGATCTACGGGGGGACGCTGTCGCAGACGCTCGAGATCGGCAAGCGCGGACCGCGCATCGCCTCCGCCGGCCTGAAGCTGGACTCCACACGCGAGGCGTATCTCGACCTCGTCGGCGACACCGTCACCGACGCGCGCGCCGCCCTGGGGCGTGTCGCCCACCTGCGGCGCCGGCAGGCCGCGCTGGAGGAGAGCCTGGCCGGGGCCCGCCAGATCCTCGACCTGCAGCGCTCGCGCCTGGACAACGGTGACCTGGCGGGCAGCGAATACGACCGCCTGCTCGTGGACACGATGGTCCTCGAGACCGACGTCGCGCTCGGCCGCACCGAGTACGCGGCCGCCCAGGCGAGCTGCGGGGCCCTCCTCGTGGCCGAGTGCGACGCGGCCGACGCGGACCTCGCACTCTTCGACGCCGCGGCGGAGGCTCCGAAAGCGCCTCCCGCCGGCGAGGAGTACCTGGCACGGCGCAACGACATCCGGGCCCTGGAGCAGGCCGCCGCCTCCGCGGGGCTGGACGCCGTGCTGGCGCGGCGGCGCATCATTCCCGACCCGAGCCTGGCCGTGGGCTACACACGCGACCTGCTCAACATCTCGGGAGATCAGCCCCGCACCCTCCAGATCGGCGTGGGCATCGCACTGCCCTTCTTCGACCGCGGCCAGCACGACGCCGCCCGCTCGGAAGCGCACGCGGCCGAGCTGCGTGAAAGACTCCACGCTCGCCGCCCTGGGCCAGGGCGAGCTGAGCATGACCGACCTGCTGCTGGCGCGGCGGACGCACACGGACGTCGTGCTCAAGGTCATGGACCTCGAGTTCGCGGCCTTCACCGCCGCCATCGAGCTCCGCCACGCGCTGGGACTGGACGGCGAGCTGGCTCGCCAGGCCGGAGGGTTGTGATGCAGTCGAGGCGTCGACCGCTCGTGTGGGCGGGTGCGATCGGGACGAGCGTGCTGGCGGTCGCGCTGGCGGCGCGTTTCACGCGCGCGGGACCGGCGGTGCCGGCGGAATCACCGGACATGAAGGTGGACAAGGAGACCATCGCCATCGCCGCCGGCGCGCCGCAGTGGCGCTACCTCCGGCTGGGCACGGTCGGCGAGGGCGTTTCGCATTGGAGCGACGCCATCCCCGCTCGCATCACCATCGACGAGACCCGCGCGTCCAAGGTCGGCACGCCGCTGCCGGGGCGGGTGACGCGAGTCTTCGTCGAACTGGGGCAGCCCGTCACCGCCGGCGATGCTCTGTTCTCCGTCAAGAGCCCCGACATCGCCGAGCTGCGGGCCGGGCGCGAGAAAGCGGCCGTCGACCTGGAGGCCGCGCGGAAGGCGCTGGAGCGCGTGAAGGCGCTGGTGGCGAGCCGCGCGCTACCGGCCAAGGAAGAGATCAACGCCGTCCAGCAGCTGCGCCAGACGGAGGTCGCCCAGCGCCTCGCCGACGCCAAGCTGGGCTCGCTCGAGGTCTCTGCCCAGACGGAGAACGCCTTCACCGTGAAGGCCCCGCGCACGGGGGTGGTGGTGGAGAAGAACGTGCTCGTGGACCAGCAGGTCTCGCCGGAGGCGGGCAGCGCGCTGATGGTGGTGGCCGATCTCTCGGCGGTGTGGGCGGTGGCCGATCTCTTCGAGCCGCAGGCCGTCGACGTGACCGAGGGCTCGGCAGCGGAGCTGACGAGCCCGTCGCTGCCGGGGCTCGCCTTCGCGGGCAGGGTGGAGCGGGTCTACTCGGTCGTCGACGCCGCCCGGCACACCATCCCGGTTCGCGTTCGCCTGGCCAACCCGCAACGCCAGCTCCGTCCGAACGTCTACGCCCGCGTGCGCTTTGCCCTCGCCGCCCGCGCCGCTTCGCTGGAGGTGCCGGCGACGGCGCTCGTCTCCGACGGCGAGCGCCAGTACGTCTACGTGCAGTCGGGCCAGGGACGCTTCGCGCGCCGCGAGGTGGTCACGGGGCCCGCCCACGAAGGTCGTGTGCCCGTGCTCTCGGGCCTGTCGCGCGGCGAGACCGTCGTCGAGGACGGCGCCATCCTCCTCGACAACCAGATGGCCCTCGCGCCGGGCGACTGAGGCCTCAGGTCCGTGCTCGACGCCCTGCTCTCCCATTCGCTACGGAACCGGGTGGCGCCGTTCGTCTTCGCCGCCCTCGTGGCCGCGGGCGGCCTCTATGGCTTCCTGAACCTCGCCGTGGAGGCTTTCCCCGATCCGACCGATCCCCAGGTCAACGTGATCACGCTCTTCCCGGGTCAGCCGACGGAGGAGGTGGAGCGCCGCGTGTCCATCCCGCTCGAGCGCGCGCTCAACGGAACGCCCGGCCTGTTCCGCCTGCGCAGCGTGTCGCTCTTCGGCCTGTCCTCGCTGACGCTGACCTTCGGCGACGGCGTGGACGTCCTGCTCGCACGCCAGCAGGTGCTGGAGCGAATGCAGCAGGCGGACCTGCCCACCGGCGTCCAGCCCGGTCTGGGCCCGGTGGCCACGCCCATCGGCGAGGTCTACCGCTACAGTCTCGATGGCGCCGGATCGGACCCCATGACCCTGCGCACCCTCCAGGACTGGGTGGTGCGGCCGCATCTCCTCCAGGTGCCGGGCGTCGCCGACGTCGTCTCCTACGGCGGCCTGGTGAAGGAGATCCACGTCGAGCCGGATCCGACTCGCATGGCCTCGCTGGAGATCGGCCTCTCCGACATCTTCGCCGCCCTCAAGAAGGGAAGCGACAATGCCAGCGGGGGCTACGTCGAGCGCGGGGCGGAGATGTTCGTGATCCGGAGCCTGGGAATCTTCCAGGACCTCTCCGACATCGAGAAGGTGCGCGTGGCCGTGCGCGGCGGCGTGCCGGTGACGATCAAGGACGTGGCCGCCGTGCGCGTGGCCTACGCGCCGCGCCAGGGCGTGGTGAGCCGCAACGACGACGAGGACACCGTCGAGGGCATCGTCCTCATGCGCCGCGGCGAGAACCCCTCGGTGGTGCTCTCCGCGCTGCGCGCGCGCATCCAGGACCTCGACGCGCGCATCCTGCCCAAGGGCGTCCGCGTCGATCCCTTCTACGACCGCACCGACCTCGTGAACACCACGCTCAAGACGGTGTTCCGGAACCTCGCGGAAGGGGCGCTCCTGGTGACGGTGGTGCTGCTGGTCTTCCTGCGCTCGCTGCGCGCCGCGCTCATCGTGGCCGTGGTCATCCCCCTGGCCCTGCTCGCGTCCTTCTTCTATCTCCACACACGCGGGATGTCGGCCAACCTGCTCTCCATGGGCGCCGTCGACTTCGGGATCATCGTGGACGGCGCGGTGGTGCTGGTGGAGCACCTTTTCCATCGCGTGCGGCCGGGCGCGGACAGCGGGTCCACCGCCGCCCGCGTCCTGGAAGCGGCGCGCGAGGTGGCGCGCCCCACACTGCTCTCGCTCCTGATCATCATCGCCGCCTACCTGCCCATCTTCTCCCTGCAGCGCGTGGAAGGCCGCATCTTCGGTCCCATGGCGCACACGGTGGTGAGCGCGCTGGTGGGCGCCCTGGCCCTGAGCTTCACGCTGGTGCCGGTGCTCGCCTACCATGCTCTAAGGGGGGCCAAGGCGGCGCCCGCGGACAGCGCGGTCTTCGCCGCCGCCCGGCGCGCCTACGAGCCCACCCTGGCCTTCGCCATGAGCAATCCGGGTCCGATCGTCATCCTCTCTATGGGCGCCCTGGCCGCCGCGCTGGTCGTCCTCCCGCGGCTGGGCTCGGAGTTCCTGCCCGAGCTCAACGAGGGCGCCATCTACGTGACCTTCACGCTGCCGGGCAACATCTCCCTCAGCGAGGGACGGCGCCTGGTGCCGCGCATCAAGCGCATCCTGCGCCGGACGCCGGAGGTCACCGACATCATGTCGCAGCTCGGGCGCCCGGAGGACGGCACCGACCCCACGCTGCCCAACAACCTCGAGTTCTTCGTCCAGCTCCAGCCCATGTCGCGGTGGCGGCACGGCGTGCGCTCGATCGACGCCTTCGCGGAGGAGATGGAGCGAAACCTCCAGGAGATCCCGGGCCTGGAGGCCAACTTCTCGCAGCCCATCCGCGACAACGTCAACGAGAACATCGCCGGCCAGTTCGGCCAGATCGCCCTCAAGATCTACGGCGACGACCTCGACCTGCTGCAGAAGGCGGCCGAGAAGGCGGAAGCGGTGATCGCCACCGTGCCCGGCGCCGCCGACCTCGGCATCGTCAAGTCGGGCGAGATGCCGCAGCTCTCCGTCCGCCTGGACCGCGAGGCCCTGGCCCAGTACGACCTCGACCTCACGGACGTGCAGGACTACCTGGAGACCGCGATGGCGGGACACGTCGCGTCCGAGCTGTGGGAGGGGGAGAAGCGCTTCGACGTGACCGTCCGCCTGCCCCAGACGACGCGCGAGGACGCGGCCTCGATACGCCGGATCATGCTGCCCCTCAAGGACGGCGCCCTCATCCCCGTCTCCGCCGTGGCCGACGTCCGGATGTCCACCGGACGCGCGGCCATCACCCGCGAGTCCGGCCGCCGCTACGTGGGCGTGCGCATGAACGTGCGCAGCCGCGACATGGGCTCGTTCGTGCGCGAAGCGCGCGAGAAGGTGGCGGCGGGGGCGCCCCTGCCCGCGGGGTACGAGGTCGACTGGGGCGGCGAGTTCGAGAACCAGCAGCGCGCCATGTCGCGACTGCGTCTGGTCATCCCCCTGTCCCTGCTCCTCACGTTCGTGCTGCTCTTCTCGGAGTTCGGATCCGTGGGCGACTGCCTGATCGTGCTGCTGAACGTGCCCTTTGCGCTCATCGGCGGCGTGATCGGCCTCATGCTCGCGCGCCTGCCGCTCTCCGTCGCCGCCGCCGTCGGGTTCATCGCCCTGCTCGGCCAGGCCGTGCTGAACGGCGTGCTGATGGTTTCCGCCATCAACCGGCGCCTGGAGGATGGCCAGGGCCTGCATGACGCCGTCACCGGCGGCGCCCGCGACCGGCTGCGCGCCGTGCTCATGACGTCGCTCCTCGCCGCCCTCGGCCTCGTCCCGGCTGCCCTTTCCCACGCCATCGGGAGCGAGACCCAGCGGCCGATCGCGGTCGTGGTGGTCGCGGGAACGATCTCCGCCGCCGCCCTCACGCTCGTGGTCCTCCCCGTGACCTTCTACTGGTCCCGCCGGCTGCGCGACAGCCTTTCCGCGCGCGGCGCCGCCCCTTCCCCGAGCGCGGCGTGATGAGCCGGCCGCCGCCGGCCCCCGTGCCCGAGTCCGAGCTGGCCCTGGCCCACGCCCGATTCGCGCAGGTCGCCATGTGGATCTACGTGGCCACCGCCAGCGTGGGCATCGTGCTCCTCGTCCTCACCCTGGCCGCCGACCGCGCGCACCAGAAGGACGAAGCGCGCGATCGACTGTCTCTCGAGACCCAGGTCCGCGCCCACTACCTGGCTCGGCACTTGCACCTCCTCGTGGAGGAGCTGACGCGGCTGGGGCTGCGCTCCGAGGTCGACCTGCTCGACGAGAACATGGCGCCCGAGCGCAGCCTGCTGCGCCTCTCCCACGAGAACAGCGCCGTCTTCAACGTCGGGGTGGCCATCCTGGACCGCAACGCCACCGTCATGTGGTCGGAGCCGCAGACGTTCCTCGCCACCGGCCTGCCGCCTTCGCTCCAGGGTCTGATGGATACGCTTCACCACAGCGCTACAGTCCAGATCGTGGCCGGCCAGGAGGGCCGCGGGACCTCGGCGCCGCTCTACGTGGCCTCGCCCATCATGCGCGGCGCGCAGTTCACGGGTGCGCTGGTGGGGGCCATCGACCTCGTCTCCGGAGCCGGGCTCGAGCCCGGACAGAAGTCGCAAGTCACCACCGCGCTGGCCGCCAGCGACGGCCGCGTGATCTACCCTCCGGGGGCGAACGCGGACGTGGCCGGCGTCTGGCTGCGACTGCGCGCGCGCGAGGGCGAGCCTTTCGTCTCGGAGGAGCAGGTCTCCGGCCGCGCGGCCGTCGTGGCCGGGGCTCCGGTGCAGGGGACCGATTTCACGCTGCTTTCCGTCGCCGACGCCGCGACCCTGCTCGGGCCCGCGCAAAGGCGGCTCCTCACCCGCCTCGCCTCGGGGCTCACCCTCGCCTCCGTGCCCCTGGTGATCCTCGTCGTCCAGCTCCGGCGGTCGCTGCGGACCTTCCGCCGCTCGGAGGAGGACGCGGTACGCAACGAGCGCCTGCGGTCGCTGGGCGAGGCCGCGGACGTGATTGCCCACGAGGTCAAGAACTCGCTCAACAACCTGCGCGTGGGGCTGGACGTCGTCCTTCGCGGCGACCGCATCCTTCCGCCCAGGGGTGGAGGAGTCACGGCCATCCGTCGCGAGATCGAGCGTTTGTCCGATTTCACCACCGAGCTGCTGAGCTTCTCGAAGGGCGTGGTGCCGCGCCCCGTCTCCCTGGACCTCTCCGAGTTCGTGCCCAAGGTGGCCAACCTGGCGCGCGAGACGGCCGCGGACCGGGGCGTGCGGCTGGACGTGGTCCCGGCGGAGGAGAGGGTGCGCGTCAAGGTGGACCCGTCGCTGGTGCACGTCGTGGTCGCGAACCTCGTGGGGAACGCGCTCGACTTCGCCCTGCTCGGTCACGATGGGCCTCCGCGCGTCATCGTCGGCATCGACGCGGGCGGGGGGCAGGCGCGCGTTCACGTGATCGACAATGGACCGGGCGTGGCCGGCGCCGTGCGGGCGAGGATCTTCGAGCCTTTCGTGACCGGCCGGCCCAACGGCGTCGGGATCGGCCTCGCCCTCTCGCGCAAGATCGCCCGTGCCCACGGCGGAGACCTCACCCTCGAGGACACCGTGGCCGGCGCGTCGTTCCGCTTGACCCTTCCCCTGGAGGTCCCGTGAAGGCCAGCGTGCTGGTCGCCGACGACGAATCCGGCTTCCGCGTCCTGGCCGAGGAAGCGCTGTCCTCGGAAGGATTCGAGGTGCGGACGGTGGGCACCCTGAAGCAGGCGCGCCTGGACATCGAATCCTCCGCGCCGGACGTCCTGATCCTCGATCGCCGGATGCCGGACGGCGACGGCATCGACTTCCTCAAGGCCCTCCGCGCGGCCGAACCGCCCGCCACCGTCGTCATCGTCATCACCGCCTACGGCGACGTGGAGAACGCGGTGGAGGCCCTGCGCGCGGGGGCGTGGGACTACCTCACCAAGCCCGTCCAGCTCACCGACCTCGTGGTCAAGCTGCGGAAGGTCCTGGAGGCGCGCGGCCTGCGCGACCGCCTGGTCATGGCGCGGAACAGCGCCGCCGGCCCGCCGACGGTGGAGTCGCGTAGCCAGGCCATGCGCGAGGTGACCGATCGGCTGCGCAGCGTGAGCGCGAGCCCGACCACGCCCGTCTTCGTGCGCGGGCCCTCGGGCGTGGGCAAGCAGCGGGCGGCGGAGAGCCTGCACGCGCTCACCTGGGGCGACTCCGACGCGCCGTTCGTCGAGGTCAACTGCGCGGCCCTGCCCGACGACCTCGTCGAGAGCGAGCTGTTCGGCCACGAGAAGGGCGCCTTCACCGACGCACGCTCCACGCGCCGCGGCCTGGTCGAAGTGGCGGACGGCGGGACGCTCTTCCTCGACGAGATCACCGAGATGCCGCTCCGGTCCCAGGCCAAGCTCCTGAAGTTCATGGACACGATGCGCTTCCGGCGCCTGGGCGGCCAACGGGAGCTGGCGGTGGAGCTACGTGTCGTCGCCGCCACCAACCAGGACGTCGAGGCCCTGGTCGCGGCCGGTCGGTTCCGCGAGGACCTGTACCATCGCCTCGCCGTCTTCGTGGTGACCATCCCGCCCCTGACCGCCCGCCGCGGCGACGTGCCCGACCTCGCCCGCACGTTCGTGTCGTTCTTCGCCGCGCGTCTCAAGAAGCGCGGCCTCGACATCACCGACTCGGCGGTGGCGGCGCTGCGCGCATACGACTATCCGGGGAACGTCCGCGAGCTCCGGAACATCGTCGAGCGCGCGGTGATCCTCGCGCGCAACGGCGCCATCACCGAGGACGACATCGTGCTTCCGGGCCGGAGGGAGGTGACCAGCGCGGCGGGGGTGTTCTTCTCGTTGCCGGCGGTCGATGGCCGCCCCCCGAGCCTGGAGGAGCTCGAGCGCGCCTACACCGTGCGGATGCTCGAGCATTTCGAGGGCCATCGCACGGCCGCGGCGCAGGCCCTGGGCATTTCGTATCCGACCTTCCTCAAGCGACTTCGGGATTTCGACATGGACCGATAGCACCGCACCGGCATGGATCGCCCGCGACCCACCGCACCGTGAGGGATCCGCGGCAAGAAGCGGGGGGGCCATGCGGCCCCCCCGGGATGAGGAAATTAGCGAGATTACGCGCGGTGGTGCTTACCGCTCTTGGCGTGGCTGACCGAGATCAGCTCGTTGTCGTGGGACTTCACCACGACCCGCTCGCCGGAGTGCAGGCTGCGCAGCTTCGCCGCCGCCTTCCCCGTCGCCATGTACGTCTCCTCGCCCGATGACGTCCTCAGGACGAGCTTGTCGCCGTCGACCGAGACGATCTCGCCTTCGGCCTTGATTGCGTGCTCCTTCCTCTCGGACATTCCGGCCGAGCTCTTGTGCGTGAGCCGCGTGGGCTCGTTGGCGGCGGCCATGCCGGCGGCCAGGGTCAGAATGAGGGGAAACGCTATTGCCTTCATCTTGTGGTCCTCCTGGGTGACGCGGGCCACCCACCCTTGGAAGGAGCAACGCGCGTGCCATGCGGTCGGCCGAAACCGAGGAGCGGTTCTACGGCATTGCCGCCACGGTGGGGCGGAAAGGAGCTAGTTGAGCATCTTGGCGAGGAGCGCGACCACGCCGGCCAGCCCCACTGCGAGCGATCCGTACCAGACGATCCGATTCCGCGTCAGGGCGGCGACGGCGCCCAGGGCGATCGAGACCTGGAAGAGCGCGACGGCGGCGGCAAATCCGTGGTGGCGGGCCAGAAGCATCGCCGCCTCCTTGTCCTTTCGATCGCGCTCCCGCTCCAACTCCCGGGCCTTGGCCTGAATCTCCTTCTGCTCGCCTTCGTACCGCCGGATGTCGCTTGCGTACTCCGGCGGCTGATCCTTCCCATTGGCGGCCCACGAGCTCCCGGCCGCTTCCTTGATCGCGGCCTTGAGCCCCTTGGCCTGGTAGTAGGCCCACTGGTCCGAGGCCTCGGCCTGGAGTCGTGTCGACTCCGTCTTGAGGACGAGCGCCTCGTTGACCGTCGATCCGGCCTGGAGTGACGCAATCGACGCGCACACGGCGAGGACGGCCGTGGTCAAGGCGATCTGCTTGAGGAACCGGTTCCCGTCCTTCTCGAGCTCCTCGTCGATGGCGGCATGGAGCCGTTCGGTATCGATCTCAGGTTCCTCCGGCATGTTCCCTCCCTACAGACCTGGTGAGCCTGGTCAGGGGCGTTGCAAATCGTGTGCGAGCTCCCGCAGCTCCGCAAGGTTCAGGTCCGAGACGGCCCAATAGCGCATGCCCGAACGCCGCCAGCGGATCACGTTGTATCCGCGGAGGGTCGACTCACCGTCCCCGCCGCTGCGCGCGTCCGGCTCCGGCCAGATGAAGACGTTGACGGGATGTTGACCGCGCTGATAGACCAGCGCGGCCACGCCGCGCCGGCCGATGTAATCGAGCCGGCCCCCGACCAGCGGATACCCGTCGCCGACGAGGTCCTTCACCTCCGGTGAGAAGTCGAGCTTCCCGCTGAACCAGGGCTTGACCGTGTGCCGGTCCGAGGACGCGACGTCGGTCAGGTGCTCCGCCATCAGCGATCGCACGTGCGCGGAAACGACCTCCTGGTTCACGAGCTCGTCGTTCGAGGGACCCCTGGGAATGGCGACGAGCGCCCAGGCCAGGGCCGCGATCACCGGCAGCGAGGCGGCGACGGCCCCCCATCGCCACCCGGCGACCGCGGCCCTCTTCGACTCCTTCGACGCCTTCCGCACTTCCGTCCGGACGCGGCCCTCCAGGCCCTTCGGCGCCTCGTAGTAGAGGGAGGCATCCGCCAGGGCGGATCGCAGCGCGCGATGGCTGCGCAGCCCCGCCGCGCAGAGCTCGCACTCCGCGAGGTGGCGTTCCACCTCGAGGCTCCGCACGAGATCCAGCTCGCCGTCGAGGTACGCCTCGACGAAGCGCGAGGTCGGGTGGCCGCAGCTCATGCCGGTCCTCCGCGGAGTCGCTCCTGCAGCCCGCGACGGAGGCGGGCGCGGGCGCGGGCCAGGCGGGACATGACGGTGCCGATGGGAAGCTGGGTCACCTCCGCCATTTCCTTGTAGGACAGGCCCTCCAGCTCGCGCAGGACCACGACCTCCCTGAACTCCACGGGGAGCGCGTCCAGGGCCTCCCTCACCTCCTGGCGGCTGGCCTTCTGCAAGAGCAGGTCCTCGGGGCCGAGGGCCGCGTCTTCGACCTCCGGCGTGTCCTCGTCGAGGGGCACGGTGGGGCCCGCCCCGCGCCCGCGTTGCCAAGCGCTATGGGAGGTGTTGCGCACGATGGTCAGGAGCCAGGCCTTGGCGTCGCCGCCGCGAAATCCTCCGAAGAACCTGACCGCCCGCAGGTAGGCTTCCTGGACCACGTCCTCCGCGTCCTGATCGGTCCGGGTGAGCCAGCGCGCCAGGTTGTAGGCCGCCCGCATGTGAGGCAGGAGGGTGCGCTCGAACCTTTCCAGCTCGGACGGATCCAAGAACTCCTCGGCCCTCGGCAGCGGCAGGGTGGCTGCAGGTCGGACGGCTCGGAGCCGCATCATACCGTGGCGTAGTCCGGCCCCCACTACCTCCCCACTCGCGCGCGCCGCCTCCAGCATGCGAGCCCCCAATACCAAGGACTCCGCTCCGCCGAGGTTTATTCCCGGACCACGATCGTCATCTTCATGCCGCCGTGGCCGGCGCCACAGAAGTGGTCGCAAATGGCCCGGTAGGTCCCGGCCGTCTCCGGCGTCACCGTGAGCTCGGTGACCCGGCCCGGAACGATCTCGGTGTCGATCCCGAGCGGCCGTACGAAGAGCCCGTGGGTCACGTCCTCGCTCTTGATCTGGAGCTTCACCGTCTCCCCCTTCGCGAGCGTGATCTGGTTCGGGCTGAACTCGAACCGCTTGGCGGTGATGACGATGACCCGGGGCTCGTCCTGCGCGCGGACCGGTGGGCTGGCCACGGCCAGCAGAGAGGCAACCAGGGCCAGCCCGGCGGCGGCCACACGAAAAGTCGATTGACGTGTCACTGACGACTCCTTTCGTTCAGAAGGTGGCGGGCTTCAACAGTTGGCCGAAGCCCTCGGTTCCCGACAGTTCGTTCATGGCGAGCTCGACGTCCTGGACCCGGACCGTGTCCGCGGCCGATCCGGGCGTTTGGTCGATGACGTGGAGCCCGAGGTTCTTGAAGGGCTGGTCCTTGTCGAACGGAATCGCCTTCTTGTCCTCGACCTTGTCCGGGTCCGGGAAGGCGAAGCAGAGCGAGCGGGCCGCGAAGTGCTGGGCGTGCCCGATGGTGTGGTGGTCCTCGCGATGAATGTGGCCGTACAAGATGGTCAGGTTCTCGTAGGGAGCGAGGAGGTTCATCACGTCGTCCCCGTCGGAGGTGAACCACTCCCAGTCGGGCCGGAGGTCGAACAGCGGCCGATGGGTGAAGACCACGATGGGCGTCGTGGGGTGGAAGCGGGAGAGGTCCTTGGCCAGCCAGGCCCGCTGCTCCGCCCCGACTTCGGGCTTGGCCCGCGAGACGTTGTCGAGGGCGATGAAATGCACGCCCCGGTGGTCGAACGAGTACGACGTCGGCCCGAAGACGCTGCGGAAGAGCTCACCGCCGTCCAGCCCCGCGTCGTGCTCACCGGGAACGTGGTAGACCTTCGCCACCTGGAGCCGGCCCGAGATCTCCTTGAACAGGTTCATGCGCGCGGCGTGCTCGCCGGGCTTCTCGGTGTCGTGGGTGAGGTCGCCCGTGAACAGGACGAGGTCCGGACGCCGGGGCAGACCGTTGATGGTCGCCACCGCCTTCTCGAGCGCGCGCGTGCCGATGGGACCGTCGAAACCGACGTGGGCGTCGCTGAGCTGCGCGAAGGTGAACGGCGTCGGCCTCTCCCCCGTCTTCGCTCCGAGCCGGCGCGCCAGCTCCGCCGCTTCCGCGGAGCGGCCCAGGCTCGGCCACACGGTGTAGAGGGCGCCCACTCCCATCGAAGTACCGGCGATCTTCAGGAATCGCCGTCGGTCCAGGTCCTTCTTCATCGGTCCTCCTCGGTGGGCGCCGCCTGCCGGCCACCCTCGAATGTCCAGACCGGAGAGTGCGGTCGTCTATTCCCGGCGATTTCTCGTGCGCTCTTCAGAAGGTGGTCCAGACTTTCGCGAGGACCTCCGCGAACCACGGCGATGCTCCGGCGCAAGCATCGACGGCTTCGCGGCTCTCCTCCCGCGCGAGCGCGTCACGGACAAGTCGAAGCTCCTCGACCTCGCGCTGCCGCCACTCCAATTCGCCTTCGACCGCGCGCAGGCGGGCCTCGAGCCTCGCCTGCAGCACGGCGTCTCGCGTCTCGTTCATGGTGTCGTCTCCCCGCCGGAGTGGACCTGCCGGGCGCACCGGATATTCCGGTGCCCGTCGCGCGGGAATAACCCGGCGAAGCGTCCGGTCTGCTCAGGTGAGAACGGCACGCTTCGGCCCGAGGCCGAGAGGCATGGACACATGGCGCTCGTCGGCAAACTTCATCCGCTGCTCGTTCATTTCCCGATCGGGCTGATCCTTGCCGCCGCCGCGGCCGAGCTCGTCGCCATTCATACGGGCCGCGCGGACTGGCGCGCCATCGCCGCCGCCAACGTGCGCGCGGGGGCGGCGATGGGCGCCCTCACCGCCATCGCGGGGTGGGGACTGGCCTCCAGCGATCTCGTGGAGCCCTCGCGCCTGCTCGCGTGGCACGGATGGATCGGGGCCGCGGGTGCCGTGGGCGCGATCGGCGCGGCCCTGCTCTCGATCGGCGCCCACGACCGGACTCGTGGCCGCCGCGTGGCTTATCGGGCCGCACTCTTCGGTGCTGCTGCGCTCGTCGCCGTCGCGGGTCACCTGGGCGGGACGCTGGTCTGGGGCGCCGACTTCCTGCGTCCGTAGGGCGCCTTCGGCGACATCAACGACGTCAATGAGGAGGAATCGAGAATGCGTGCATTGGTGACGGCAGGGACGGTTATCGCGCTGGGGCTGGTGATGTCGGGCTGTGGCGGGAGTGGCTATTCGACGGGGCAGAGCGGAGGCCCGGCGAATCCGACGCCGCCGAGTGCTTCCGGCGTCGTGACCGTCGACGTGGTCGCGATCAACGGCGCGCAGTCATTCTCGCCGAACCCGACGACGCTGCCTTCCGGCCAGAGGATCGTGTGGCACAACGTGGACACGATCACCCACCGCGTCGTGCTCAACGACGGGACGCTGGACACGGGGAACCTCGCCCCGGGCGCTTCGAGCGCGCCGATGGCGATCGTGGGGACGGGCGCGCCCTACCACTGCTCGATCCATCCCGAGATGGTCGGCAGCATCAACCAGGCCACCGCGAACCCAGGTACGTGCCTGGGAGCGTACTGCGATTGATGTCCATCTTCTCGACGTCGGCATCCAGCAGCGGCGCTGGCCCGTCTGATATCCTGCGGATACGCCTTTCAAGCAGGCTGAGGTCGGGATGCGGACGTCGATCCCCTGGAGCGCGGCCCTCTTCACCATCGCCGTCGCCGGCTCCGGGTTCGAGCCGGCGGCGACCTTCCGCGCGTCGCAGATCCTGCCCGCGAGCCTCGTCAAGGGACCGCACCACACCGTCCTCGAAGAAGTGAAAGCCGACGGCTACTACCAGGAGTTCCACATCCAGTCGGACTTCGGCGCCATGGAGGCCGAAGGCCGTACCGTGCTGCGCACGCGCCTGACGGAGGTGGACGCTCTGGCGCGGCTGTCCGAGGTCTCCAAGACTGAGACCTTCGCCCGGGCCGCGGGGGGCGCCGTGCTCGATGTCGGCAAAGGCGTCGCGGCCGCGGTGAAGGATCCCGAAGGCACCGCGAAGGGGATCGGGAGCGGCCTCAAGCGTCTGGGAGTGAATCTCGGGCGCAAGGCCGGCCGCGCTTTCGACGGCGTGACCAAGGACGACAAGAAGCCGGAAGGTCCGGACAAGCCGGCCAGGGACAAAGCCCTCGACGCGGCGGGCGGAGCGGCCAACAGCGTCTTCGGCGTCAACGGCGCGGCGCGCGCCTGGGCGAAGAAACTCGGCGTCGATCCCTACACCACGAATCCCGTCCTCCATCAGGCGCTCGTGGACATGGGCCGCATCGACGCCGCCGCCTCCATCGTGGTCAAGATCGTCGTGCCGATCCCGGCGCTCGTCGCCACCACCGCCACCGTCGGCGACCTGGTGTGGGAGGCAGACCCGGAAGCGGTCCGGAAGGAGAACGAGAGACGCGTCGACGAGCTGGGCGTCTCGAAGGAAGCCGCGCACCGGTTTTTCGTCAACGGCAACTACACGCTCACCAGCCAGACCCGCCTGATCGCGGCCCTGCACACGGTGGCGGTTCCCGGATGCGGGGACTATCTCGACGCGGCCAGCGAGGCCACCGAAGAACGCGAGGCGCTGTTCTTCGTGGAGAGCGCCGAGATGCTGACCGGTCTGGGCAAGGCGGACCGGGTGTCGGCCATCCTCGCGGACTCGCGGACGATCGTGGCCAAGACGGGGACGCAGGCGGTGGCGCTCTTCCCCTTCGACTGGCTGCGCTGGACGGAGAGCCTGAAAGCGTCCGCCGTCGAGATCGGCGGGCGCGCACGTCAGGAGCTGGGCGCGCGGACTCTCGTGGTGCGCCTCAGCGGCAAGGCAACGCCGGCGGCGAAGGCGGGCCTGGCGGCGGCGGGCTGGACGGTGAAGGACGGCGTGGTCGCCGGCCTGCGGGTGCCGCCCGCGGAATGACCTGTCACACTGATGATCCTCTGGATGGCTGTCTTGCTCCTGTTGGGCGGATTCGGAGAATGAGGTATCCGCGCGCTCCCGCCTCCCGGGCGCGCTGGCGCCCCTTCATTCCTTCAGCACCTGGTGCACGAGGGCGATGGCCGTCGATCCCTCTCCCACCGCCGACGCCACCCGCTTCTGGTTGCCGCTGCGCACGTCGCCGACGGCGAACACACCCGGAAGGCTCGTCTCCAGAAGATGGGGCGCCCGTGACAGCGGCCATTTCGCCGCCGTCAGCTCGTCCCGGGAGAGGGCCGGCCCCGTCTTGATGAATCCCTTGTCGTCGAGCGCGACGCAGCCGGCCAGCCATCGCGTGGCCGGCTCCGCGCCCGTCATCACGAACACGTGCCCCAGCTCGCGGCGCTCGACCGCCATCGTCCGGTTGTCCCGCCAGCGCACGGCCTCCAGACGGTCCTCGCCGCCCTCGAGGGCCACGATCTCCGTGCGCGTCCGCAGCTCGATGGCCGGGCTCTGCTCGATGCGGCGGATCAGGTAGCGCGACATCGTCTCCGCCAGCCCCTCTGCGCGCACGAGCATGTAGACGCGGCGCACGGACTGGGCCAGGAAGACGGCGGCCTGGCCGGCGGAGTTCCCGCCGCCCACGACGATCACATCCTCGCCGCGGCAGAGGGCCGCCTCCATCGGCGTCGCCCCGTAGTACACGCCCGAGCCCTCGAAGCGGGCCAGGCCGTCGAGGGCGAGCTTCCGATAGGAGGCGCCGGTGGCGATCACGATGGTCCGCGCGGGCACCGTCGTTCCGTCTTCGAGCTCGATCGAGTAGGGCCTTCGCGTGCAAAGGAGAGCCTGCGCCCCCTTGGCGACGGTCACCTGGGCTCCGAACTTCTGGGCCTGGCTGTAGGCGCGGCCCGCCAGCTCCTGACCGGAGATGCCCATGGGGAACCCGAGGTAGTTCTCGATCCGCGAGCTCGACCCCGCCTGCCCGCCCGGGGCCGTGGACTCGAGCACGAGGACGTCGAGGCCCTCGGACGCGCCGTAGACGGCCGCGGCCAGCCCGGCCGGACCCGCCCCCACGACGACGGTGTCGCGCGCGTGCGCGTGATCGATGGGCGCGTTGAGTCCGAGGCACTCCGCGATCTTCTGATTGGTCGGGTTCTTGAGGACGGTGCGGCCCCCGCAGATGAGCACGGGCACGTCCGCGACGCCGATGTGGAAGCGATCGAGGAACTCCTGCGCCTCCGCGTCCTGCTCGAGATCGATGTACGAGATCGGATGCCCGTTGCGGGTGAGGAATTCCTTGATGCGGAGGGTGCCCGCGGAGTGGCGCGATCCCAGGAGGACCACGTCCGCCGAGCCGCGCGCGATCAGCTCGAGCCGGCGGAGGATGAAGGCCCGCATGATGATCTCGCTGAGCTCGCTGTCCGT
>WNFC01001998.1_pt1 | contig 32226 bp, 30 predicted proteins | sample 5400541 | NCBI WGS metagenome assembly WNFC01 (sample SAMN13153342, study PRJNA577476) | soil metagenome | isolation source: 120 cm saprolite under Douglas fir tree site 2 hole 2 replicate 1 | place: USA:California | collected 2015-04-18
AGGCATGATCACATCAGAAAGCACCAGGTCCGGCACCCGACGGAGGATCTCTGCTTCCGCCTGGGCAGCATCGGGAACCGCAACCACGTCGTACCCGCGCGCGGACAGCAGGTCGCGCATCAACGTCATGGTATTGGGATTGTCGTCCACTACCAGCACGCGGGGAAGACGGCGGCGCAGCGAGACATCACCAGCAGCCTGATGGCCGCGGGTATGAATCGTGGAAAACTTCCTGACAGGATCCATGAGCTTCTACTCTAAAGTTTTATTGTAAGCGAAAAAAAACGTTTTTGGAGCACGACTAACAGGACTTGGTGCCATGATTTGCCAACTCATTGTCCCACCTGGGTTTCCCAATCTGGGATTCAGACGCTCGGATTGTTTGCGTCCTTGTGCTCCCCACGCTGCGGGTGCTTATCTGGAATCATGGGGACGGCTCGCGGGCTGCTGTTGTGCTTTCTACTGCTGGGTCGAGTCGGGCTAGCGGCTCCCAAGCAGCACGTGGTTGCCCTCGGCAAGTGGACGACGGTCAAAGGGATGGTAGAAGAAGATGAGCACACGGCGTTCGATCTGAAGATCCGGCCGCTGCTGGTGGACCGCCAAACCAAGGAACTCACCACGGGATTACCGCACGACGTGACCGATCGCACCTTTGTGGTGCAGCGCGTTTTCCGTCTGAATGATTCTCTGTCACAAGAGACCACGCCCGCACGCTGGCGGTGGGAACACGGCGGATGGCTGCTGGTGAACCGGGTGACCGGAAGGGTCACGCAGATCCTGCTGCCGGAATTCGACCCTTATTATTCTGTGGTCGGTTGGTTTCGCGACTACGCGGCATATTGTGGGGTCTCCGGCGATGGCAAGAAAGTATCCGCCATCATCGTGCAATTGGGCCGGCGTAAACCCTTGCTGAAGAAGTTTGTGGGTGACGCAGCCGCCGCGATGCCGGACTCGGAGTGCCCTGCCCCGATCTGGCAGCGCGCGCCCTCGCGAGTGACTTTTGAGCCGAAGAGCGAACCGAAGTTCACTTTCACAGTGCCAACCCGGGCGCTGGATCTGGCTACGGAAGAGGAAAATGCGGGAGAGGAATAGAAAAAATCACGGCCCTTCGGCGCCCGGTGCGGCGTGCAACACGGCACGCCGGACGAAGTAAAAAAGCGCGAATAGCAGAACGCCAGCCACAATAAAAACCAATCGCCGCCAGGAGTTTCTCTCATCGGGGGGCGCAGTGAGTCGAGGCGCAAGCACCGCGCCCAAGCCCAATCCTGTAATGAGACCGCCTAGGTGCGCAGCGTTGGAAATGCCCGGAACTACGGCTCCGAAGAACAGGTTATATCCCGCGAACGACAGCAGACTCTTCAGAGTTGCCTTGATCGCACTGGGAGGTACCGGCAGGCGGCCAAGATAGAGAGCGGCGATCAGAACGCCGGCGATTCCAAAGATGGCGCCTGACGCTCCCGCCTCCACCGTCATCGGATGCCACCACAGGCCGACGAGGCTGCCCGCAATTCCGCAGGCTGTGTAAGTCAGAGCGTAAGTCCAGCGATCGAAAATCCGCTCCGCCAACGCGCCCAGATTCCACAAACACCACATGTTGAGAGCAATGTGGATGATTCCTATGTGCACGTAATTGGATGTGAGAATGCGCCAGGGCTGACTAGTCAGCGTGTATGGGCCCCAGTCCGCGCCCCATTTGAGGAGTTGTTGATTGTCCGGAAGAGAGATGGAGGCGCCGGTGAGCACCATCAGAACGAACACCAGCCCGTTGATCCCGATAAGAACGGAGGTGACCGGCATGTTCTCCATGGCAAGAGCGCGACGGCGGGCGGGCAGTGGGGTTTGCGATGGCGCACGGGCAAGAATCGCCGCCCGGCACTCGGGACAGATGTTCAATTCTCCAACCGGGGCCGGCGGTATTTCGCGGCCGCAGCTTACGCAAGCTGGCATGTGAATATCTTACGGGAGGATCGAGTCATCGGGTGATCCGCCATCGGGTGATCGGAAAATCGGCCCCAGAATAGTGGGTTAGCCACCGGGTCGTAGCGCTTGCAGATCATCCGATGACCCGATCACCAGATCGCCCGATGACCTCAGTCCGCCGCCACTGCCGCGGGCCTCTCTACCTTCCTGGTCACGCTTGCGCTGGTCACAAGAATTACCGAGGCGATCACGATTGCGCTGCCCGCCAGAATATAGCCGTCTATTTTTTCGTGCAGCACTAGCCATCCCAGAAAAACAGCGACTACGGGATTCACGTAAGCGTAAGTCGAGACCTTCGCCGTGGGCGCGTGGCCAAGAATATAGATGTAAGCGGTGTAGCCGATCAGCGATCCGCCGACGATCAGATACCCCACCGCCGCGACGCCGCGAGTGGTCCAGACGACGCGTGCGAAATCATGATTGAAGAGAGCGAAAATCAGGTTCCCTATCCCCGCAAAAAATACCTGCCAACTGGTAGCGCCGAAGCTGGGCGCGCCGGATTGCCATTTCTTGGACAGCACCGACCCAAACGCCCAGACGAAAGCGCCGCCGTTCAGCGCCAGCGCATACCACAATTCCTTGCGGCCAAGGGCTCCGGTCGCGTTCAGCCCAGGCCACAGCAAAACGACAGTGCCTGCAAGTCCCAGCCCCAACCCAGCCAGGCCACGGCCCGACATTCGATGATGCCCGATCAGCAATGAATCCAGCGCCAGGAACCACAGCGGCGTAATCGCGATCAGCAGCGCAGCCAACCCAGTGGGCACGTAAAGCTCCGCATACGACAGCGTGAGATTTCCGCCCATGAGCAGCAGGTTGCCCACAATCGCCAGCTGCACCAGTTCACGCGCGCTGTAGCGAATATTCTTCCCGGCCACGACGCAATAAGCGAGCATGATCACGCCCGCCACAGTGAAGCGGGTGGCACACATCAGCGCCGGAGGAATGTGCTGAATGGCAATCCCAATGCCGAGATAGGTCGATCCCCAGAAGAGATAGACCAGGCCGAAGTTGAGGGCCAGCATGAAACGGGATGGGGCAGCGAAGGACATAGGTGGCTTAAAGCATATAAGACGAGAAAAGAAGGGGTTTTGATTCAGGAGTTACTTCGAGCGAGGATCAGGCACAGCATCAAGGGACTCTAACCAGGAATTGTAGCAGTCGGAGTAATCAAAAAAATAAGAGATCGTGCGCGCGCTTTCGTCCATGTGCATCTGCATCTCCGGCGGCTCGGCACAGGGCGCAAGCGATGAGACCCGTGAAGGGATTTGTTCCCGAATAATGGGAGTGAAGGGTTGACCAAGTAACGGTTGCACCGATTTGTCCAGTTGATCAAGCCGTTCTCGCGTGAAACCCGAAACGATGACCGGCCCGAGCGTGAACTCACCGCCTTCGTCGAGGTCCATAGTGAATGATACCGTTGTTGAATCCGGGAAGTCGGGGGTAGGGACGAGCGTGAAATTTAGGTACCCGACGCTCTCGTACAGCTTCGTCACCGCTTGCAGCCCGTCCACAATCCGCTGGCGGTTGAACACCTGTCCCGAATGATCTGGAATCAGCACCGAGAGCTGCTCCGCCGTGAATCTTTTCATTCCTTTCCATCGAATCGCGCCCTGACGATATCGTTCGCCGGGGTTGACGGTGACGAGAATATCTACCGACGCGTGTGACTCGTCGGACCTGAGGATGGTGACGTCAGCTTGTGCTTCCGCCTTGAAGTAACCATCGTTTTGGTAAGCCTCTTTGACGATCTCCTCCGCGATGTCCTTCAGATTGTTCTGCCATGAATCGTTGGATCTATCTCCTCTCAGTCGGCGAATATCTGCCACCGTTTGCCGTTCGTGCGCTTTAATCAAAGGTTCGGCGCTCCGGATCGCCACCCGGCGCACGTGAATCTGGACTGTGCAGTCGTCGGGGCTAAGACACTTCTGTGCAAAGCCGGGAGTCCCGATCAGAACGACGCCAATTACTACCAGACGCCACATATTTCCTTCTTCTAGGCACAGATCTTACTCCGAAACCACCCAATTCCTAAGCGAGCAGTCGGCTTTTAAACGATGGTGCTTAATCAGTTCTTGTAAGTTTTTCCACGACAATGACTAACGGACAGCGTCCAAAAGGGGTTACGGAGTCGATCAGTCCCAGATATAATGATTTCAGTGAGCTTCAAGAGCCCCAATTCGCACCTGCCCGCCTGCTGGCTGCATATGCTGGTGTGTCCGCGCCGGTATTTGGCAGTGCTGCCGTCACAAGTGCGTCCCAGCCTTTTCGGTAGCGACTAATTTCAATCCTCCCTAAGTCTGTGTGAGGCCGTCGTCCGTCCAAAAAGCGGGCTCGGCCAACGACCAAAGACGAACGACCAACGACCGTTTTCAGGAGGATTCCATGACCAGCAAGACCGTGACCGCGATAGGTCCAGTGATTGACGGGCCAAAGATCAAGACCGCCCTTCCCGGCCCCAACGCCAAACGCGTTCTCGCTGGCGACGATCGCTACATTTCGCCGTCTTATACGCGTTCGTATCCGCTGGTGGCCAAAGAAGGCCACGGCATTGTCGTCACCGATGTGGACGGCAACGAGTTTTTCGATTTCTCATCCGGCATCGCCGTAACTTCGACCGGCCACTGCCATCCTGATGTGGTTGCCGCCATCCGGAAGCAGGCTGGCGAGCTGATTCACATGTCGGGCACGGATTTTTATTACGAGAGCCTGGTCACGTTGGCGGAGCGCCTGTCGAAAATTGCGCCCATGCCGGCGCCGCATCGCGTGTACTACGGCAACTCGGGCGCGGAAGCGGTTGAGTGCGCGCTGAAGCTGGCTCGGTATCACACCAAGCGGCAGAACGTGATTGCGTTTTTCGGCGCGTTCCACGGGCGGACGATGGGAGCGCTGTCGCTCACCGCGTCGAAGCCGCAGCAGCGTCGCCGTTTCGGGCCGCCGCTTCCCGGAGTAACCCACGTTCTTTATCCCGACGTCTATCGCAAGGGCGAGCAGGATGCGCTGGCCTGCGCACGCTTCATCGAAGACAAACTGTTCAAGACGACTGTGCCGCCGGAAGAAGTCGCCGCCATTTTTGTCGAGCCGGTGCAGGGCGAAGGCGGATACGTCCCGGCGCCCACGGTGTTCATACAGGAGCTGCGGCGGATTTGTGACCGCCACGGAATTCTGCTGGTCGCCGACGAAGTCCAGAGCGGCGCAGGCCGCACGGGAAAATGGTGGGCCATCGAGCACACCGGCGTGCAGCCCGACATTATCTGCATGGCGAAAGGCATCGCCTCCGGCATGCCGCTGGGGATTACGCTCTCCAAAGCCGAGATCATGGATTGGGTGCCGGGATCGCATGCTTCCACTTTTGGCGGCAACCCCGTGTGCATTGCGGCATCGCTGGCCACGATAGACGTGATCGAACGCGAAGGCCTGCTGCGCAACGCAGAGGAAGTCGGCAATCACATGTTGAAACGCATGACCGACTGGCCAGCGAAACACCGCTTGGTCGGCGAAGTCCGCGGGCGCGGACTGATGGTCGGCGTCGAACTCGTAACCGACAAGCAGACTAAGGCGCCGGCTGCCGCCGAGCGCGACCGCGTAGTCGAGCTGGCGTTCGAACGCGGCGTCCTGTTCCTCGGCTGCGGCGTCAGCACCATCCGCATCGCGCCTCCGCTGATCACCACCAAGGAGCAGGCGGACGTCGCGATGGAGGTGCTGGAGGAGTGTATCGAGCTAGCGGGAAAGTAAACGGAATCACATCACGGATGGGCAGGTGCCCTCATCTGCCCAATCCGTCCAAACCTTGTGTCATCCGCCCGCCGACAAAGAATGGGCCTTGCAGCCAGGTTTGTTACCATACTTTCTGGCCATGGATAAATCACCAATTCGGCCGGCGACACCGTCTCACCCAAAGATATCGATAACTGTTATCGCGACTGTGATGTTGTGTCTGCTTTCGACCGCCCGCTTGCTGACCGAGACGCCGGACGTGCGGCGACAGGGTAGTTCAAGCAGTAATGTCGCCAGACAGTCGGATGAACGATTCGCCGTTCTGCGTCAGGCGCTCCCGAAACGGGGAGTTGTTGGGTACATCGGGGACTCAGGCGAGACCAACGTGGCCGACTATTATTTGGCGCAATACGCGCTAACTCCCTTGGTCGTCGAGTATTCGAGTAATCCCTCCCTGGTAATAGGAAATTTTCGCGCTTCGCAGTCTTTGCCCCCGGCTGTTGCTGAAGAGAACCTAGTGCTGGTCAGGAATTTTGGAGATGGACTGTTCCTGTTTGCCAAGAAGGACAGCAAGTAGATGCACGTGGTGGCCCCTGCTCTGCTCTGTTGGACAGCGGGACTTGCACTGGTCTGCGCGGGTTGGTCGCGGCAGACCTCACTCGCCTCCGACCTCCTGCTGAAATTGTCACTCGCGGCCGGCTGCGGCTTCGGACTCTTCTCGATCATCTTTTTTCTTTGCCTGACGCTTTCTTTTTCCCGCCTGATCCTCGCTGACGCCGCAGTTCTTGGGTTGCTTCTAGCTAGTTTGCTGTGGATCAGGCTCCGCCACGCGTCCGGATCGATGGCGAAGGCCACGAACCGCGGGCCCGCCGGAGGGCTTCGCCTGGCGCTGGCCGGAAGCTTCGCCGTGTCGTTGTTCGTCTCGTTGTATGCGTCGGTGGCGCGGATAAGGGCGAACCCACACGGCATTGGGTGGGATGCGTTTGCAATCTGGAATCTGCGCGCTCGCTTCTTGTATCGTGGCGGGCCGAACTGGAAGGACGGCCTCACCTCTGTGATTGCGTGGTCGCACCCGGACTACCCACTGCTTCTTCCTGCCGGAATCGCGAATTTCTGGAGGTATCTGGGCAGCGACAGCCCGATCATACCCGGAACGGTAGCTCTGATTTTTACCTTCAGTACGGTCGGACTCCTGTTCTCAGGGCTCTCTGCTTTGCGGGGCCGGTCGCAGGGTTTTCTAGGAGGCCTGGTGCTGATGGGAACTCCCTTTTTTGTAGAGCGCGGGAGTTCGCAGTATGCTGATGTCCCTCTGGGTTTCTTCTTTCTCGCCACGACGGTACTGCTCTGTCTGCAGGATGATCCAGCCAGGCGTAGCCCAGGGCTGATAGCGATGTCTGGCGTTACCGCGGGATTCGCCGCATGGACAAAGAACGAGGGATTGCTGTTCCTCTCCGCGGTCGTTCTAGCACGCCTGGTGCTGCTCGTTCGAAGGGATCTGAGTTCATGGAAGCAACAGCTCGGACCGATGTTTGCAGGGGTTCTTCCTTTCCTCCTGCTGATTGGATATTTCAAGCTTCGCGCTGCGCCGGCAGGGGAGATGTTCTCGGATGTGCACAGCATATTCGATAAGCTGTCGGAACCCTCCAGATATTGGGCAACTACGAGATGGTTCGGGAAAGAGCTGCTCCAATTTGGTCACTGGTGGCTTGTCCCGGGCACGGTGTTGCTCGCCGCCTACTATTTTCTTGTGGGTAAGGAGGCCAGCGGCGTAAGAGGGTCCGGGGTTCGCACTTCCACAATCGCTCTGGGTTTCACGCTGGCAGGCTACTTCGCAATTTACCTCATCACTCCCTATGACATCTATTGGCACCTTCGGTTTTCTTTGAACCGACTATTTTTGCAGCTTTGGCCGAGCGCCATCTTCTTATTTTTCATGATGACGAGGACACCCGAGCAAGCGACCCGGAATACCTGAGGAGTCAAATACTTCTGGATGCCGGCCGTGCCAGGTTCCTAACCGATCACTGCGAAATCCACAGCTCTGGATTGTGACGTATATCACAGCGCGTAACGGCCCAAAGGCCTAGTCTGGAGCTATGCTCTCGGGCCGCTTCATGCAGACCGTCCTGCACGGACTGGATCGGGTCATCAGCAAGACCTCTGCAAAAGATACCCAGACTCCTGCCCACCAACTCACCGGTCGTCGCGGCGAGGAAGATGCTTATTTCTACCTGCGTCGGCGCGGGTATGTGCTGGTCGCGCGCAATTTCCGCACGGCGCGGCATCATGGGGACATTGATCTGATCGGCTGGGACAAGGATGTGCTCTGTTTTATCGAGGTCAAGACGCGGACTACACGCGACGTGAAACCCGCTGCTGCGGCGGTGGATCGCAAGAAACGCCATGATATCCGCATGGTAATTCGCGATTATCTTCGCCTGCTTCCGGAGCGGCAGTTTCCCGATCCACCGCAGTGGCGCTTTGACGTGGTCGCGGTCTATTACGAAGGTCGCCCCGGACTTCCGATTTTCGAACTATTCCAGAATGCCCTGCTCTCGTCGTAAAATGAATGCACCCCGGGTGGCAGCGGGCTGGAGGAAACGATTACTTGCCCGAACTCAGAAAAGACCCCATCGTCGGCCGCTGGGTCATTATTTCGACCGACCGCGCCAAACGCCCAACTGACTTTACCCGCGAAGAAGTAAAGATGAAGGGGGGCTTCTGCCCCTTTTGCCCGGGAAACGAAAGCAAGACCCCGCCGGAGATTCAGGCCTACCGGCCCAACCAGAACGGTGGATCTCCGCCGCAGCGCGACGCTCCCGGCTGGACCGTGCGCGTGGTGCCGAACAAGTTTCCCGCCCTCGGAATCGAAGGCACTCTCAACCGCCAGGCTGAAGGTATGTTCGACAAGATGAACGGAATCGGCGCGCACGAAGTCATTATTGAAACCAATGACCACAACGCGACGCTGGCCACGCTGCCGCCAAAAAAGATCGAAGACGTGCTGTGGGCCTTCCGCGACCGGATTCTCGATCTGAAGAAGGACCGGCGCTTTAAGTACATCCTGATTTTCAAGAACCACGGCGAGGCGGCAGGAGCCTCACTGGAGCACGCACATTCGCAGTTGATTGCGCTGCCCATCGTTCCCATTTACGTGGCCGAAGAAATCGAGGGCGCCAAGCAGTATTACATCTACAAAGAGCGCTGTGTTTTCTGCGACATCGTGCAGCAGGAAACGGAAGCAGGAGTCCGGGTTGTCGCCGAGAATGACGACTTCCTCACCCTCGCGCCTTACGCGCCCCGCTTTCCGTTCGAGACTTGGATCCTGCCCAAACAGCATGAGTCGGCATTCGAGAACTCGTCATCGCACATGTTCGAAAATCTGGCCAAGGCGATCCACGTGCTACTGAACAAGGCCAACCAGGTGCTGGACAGTCCTCCATATAACCTGGTGATTCATAGCTCGCCTACACAGGACTCCTCCAACGAGCACTACCATTGGCACATCGAGTTCATGCCCAAGCTGACCAAGACGGCGGGATTCGAATGGGGCACGGGGTTCTACATCAATCCCACGCCACCGGAAGAGGCAGCGAAGTTTCTGCGGGGCGCGACGGTAGAAGAGCCAGCAGCGACGACAGCGGGGTAAGTCAAAGCGTTTCACCGCCGAGCGCGCAGAGATCGCAGAGAAATACTTGCTCTAAATCTTCTCGGCGTGCTCGGCGGTAAAGTTTCAGTGCGCGTCTTCGTATTCTTCATGCCACGCCATCTGGATGGCTTCCAGTTTGCCTTCATTCGATTGCTTGGGATCACCTTTGAACTCCGGTAGCTCGATCACGAAGCGGTGCAGGTCGGTGAAGCGGACGGTGAGCGGATCGGTTTCCGGATGTTTCTCGGACAAGAGAATTCCGAGGTCTTCCGCGTCGTCCCAAGTAAGGTCTTTCGGCATGAGGAGCTCCAGAACAAGGATTCGGCGTTCAGCGAAACCCGAATTGGCTGAATGCTGAGTACTGAGTGCTAGTGTTCTTCGGAAACGTAATTCCTGTTCCACGCGGGAATTTCTACGACCACCTTGCCCGGCTTGGTGATCACCGCTTGGCATCCCAGGCGCGAATTGAGTTGCAGGTCGGCGGCCATGTCGAGGCGGTCGGCTTCGTCGTCGTCCATTTCTGTGAGATTTTGGGCGCCCTCTTTCACCCACACGTGACAAGTGGTGCAGGCGCAATTACCACCGCACGCGTGGTCCAGCCGGATGCCGTTGTTCAACGCGACATCGAGAATGGATTGCTCTTTGCCATGGTCTTTGTAGGGCAATTTGCCGCACTCAAACTGAACGGTCTTGCCTTCCGGAAGGAATACCACCTCGACCGTGTTTTCGCCCGGCGCGTCCATGGTTGCAGTTCCCACTGATTGTGTCTTCTCTTCTGACATTAATGCTCCCTACTCTGTGTGCCTCTGTGCCCTCTGTGGTAAAGATCTTGAGCCGCAGAGGACTATTTGAACTCTGCTTTGCCCACCGGATGCGGCGCGCTGGGCCCTTCGCCCAGATCGGTCTCATCCATATTCTTGCCCTTGAGCGCGGTGCTAACTGCGCTGTCCATCATCAACTCGGCCAGGCGCATCGTCCCCTGATTCAAGTCGTCAATGGCTTTGCGGATCTCGAGATGGTCTTCGGCCTGCTCCGTTTCCCGCAGCGCGCGTTCCAGCTTCGCGATGCGCTGCTTTTCGTCGGTCGTGAGTTCGCCCCAGGCGGGACTCTTCTTGCCCTTTTCCAGCGCAGCAAGAATTGTCTGTACTTCATTCCGCGCTTCGATGATCTGCCGCTGGCGGAAGTCTTCTTCGGCCTGATCGAAGGATTCGAGAATCATGCTCTCGACCTGATCATCGGTCAGCCCGTAACTCGGTTGCACTTCGATCTCAGCCTCTTCGCCGCTGCGCTGCTCGCGGGCCGAGACGTGCAGGATTCCGTTCGCGTCAATCAGGAACTTCACTTCGATGCGCGGCATACCCGCGGACATGGGCGGAATGCCTTTCAGGTCGAAGCGCGCCAAGGAACGGCAATCCTTCGCCAGTTCGCGTTCGCCTTGCAGGACGTGGATGGCAACGTTCGTCTGCCCGTCAACCTGGGTTGTGTAATGCTGGGTTGCCGAGGCGGGAATGGTCGAGTTACGCAGAATGATTTTGTCAGTCACGCCGCCTGCGACCTCGATGCCGAGCGAAAGCGGGGTTACATCGAGGAGGAGCATATTCTCCGTGGCTTCGGAGCCGCCGGAAAGAATGTTAGCCTGGACCGCTGCGCCCAGCGCAACTACTTCGTCGGGATTCAGGTCGGTGTGCGGCTTGCGCTGGAATAACTGCTCGACCAGAGCGCGCACTCGGGGGATTCGGGTTGAGCCACCGACCAGCACAACTTCATCAATCTGCTCCGGCTTCAGGGCAGCGTCTTTCAGCGCCTGTTTACACGGAGCGATGGTGCGCTCAATCACCGGCGCTGCGAGTTCTTCGAATTGCTCGCGAGTGATCTCACGCAGATATCGTTTTCCGCCGGGAAGTTCGATATCCAACTTGGTTGATTCCTGTGAGGAGAGCGCAATCTTGGCCTCGATGACTGCCTTGCGAATTCCAGCCACGATCTCGCCGTTGCGGGAAACATCCATTCCAAGATCGCCGCGAATGTCATCCAGCGCAATGCGAATCAGCAGGTTGTCAATATCGTCACCGCCGAGATGGGTGTCACCGTTAGTGGCAATCACTTCGAAAATGCCGTCGTGCAAGCGGAGAATGGAAATATCAAAAGTCCCGCCGCCGAGATCGTAAACTGCGACAATCCCGGACTGTTTCTTATCGAGTCCATACGCAAGGGAGGCAGCCGTAGGCTCGTTTACTAACCGGGCAACTTCGAGCCCAGCGATACGGCCGGCGTCTTTTGTGGCCTGACGCTGCGCGTCATTGAAGTACGCAGGAACAGTGATGACCGCCTTAATGACCGGAGCGCCAAAAAAACGCTCGGCATTTCGTTTCAATTGGCGCAGGATGTACGCTGAAATTTCGGGAGGAGTGAAGCTCTTGTCGCCGAGCTTGACGCGCAGCACTTCGCCGGGAGCAAGGTCATCCGCCAGCCGGAACGGGAACAGGCCCAGTTCGTCCTGAATGTCTTCAACCCCGCGCCCCATCAGGCGTTTGATCGAGTACACGGCGCGCTCAGGAGTTTCGATCAAGTACTTACGGGCGGCGTTGCCGACCATGATCTTTTCGTTTTCATCCAGCGCGACGACCGATGGCACCAGGTTCACTCCGTCCTCGCCCGGTATTACCACGGGCGAATCCCCTTGCATGAACGCCACTAGGGAGTTCGTGGTGCCGAGGTCGATACCGACGATGCGGTTAGAAGAAGCCATTAGCTGTTAGCTTTTAGCCCTTCGCTTAAAACTTGTTTGGCTAAAAGCTAGGAGCTAAGAGCTGAGCACTTCATTCACGTCCCTCACCAAATTCCTGATGTAGCTGCGCCGGTTCAGCAAGTCCACCATCTGGTCGCGGACCCGGCGGCTTTCGGCTTGGTTGCCGGAATCGGTGGCGGCGTCCCAAGCATTCCAATAGCTCTGCAGTTCCTCGAACGACGACCCGAATTTCGCCTCGAGCGTGGTTTTGTGCTGCTGCAATTCTCGGATCAGCGATGGATCTTCTTCGCCCAGCTTTTTGTTTGCGCGAAGTTCTTCGAGTTGCATGTTCAACTCGAAGACTTCTTCCAGCAGATCGGGAGGGACAATCTGCTTTTTCTCGCCAGTCTTACGCGCTTGTTCGGTTGCAGCTTTTGACTGGCCTTCCAGCTCCACGCCTTCCAGTTTCAGCAAATACTCCGTCCGCCGGATAGGGTCTTTCAAAGTACGGTAAGCGTCATTCAGCCTTGAGCTCTGTTCCAGGCTCCATTCCTGCTCTCGCGGATCATGGCCGGCGCAAACATCGGGATGCAGTTTGCGGCTCAGCGAATAGAACCCGCGCTCGAGAGCAGCGGTATCGATATTCAGTTTTCGCGGCAGGCCGAAGAATTGGAAATAATCCACCGGCGCCGGCGGCTGCACCTTTCCGCAGGAAGTGCAGAACTGCGCCGCCCGCATATCGCCGCACGACCAGCATGTTTGTTCTGCCGCAATCACTGTCGGGCTGGTTTCGGTATTCATGAATCACTTCGCAGACACATGCTCCCGCTCAATACGCGTATCTTGGGAGCGGAGACCTGGCGGGCGAGGGCCCCATTCGACTTCGCTCAGGGCAGGTCCGCGCCACACAGACGTTACGAAAACGACGTTCCACAGCCGCAGGATTTATTCGCGTTAGGATTCACGAAGGCGAACCCCTGCTGGATCAGGGTCTCCTGGTAATCAAGCGTCATTCCGTGCAGATAGATAAACGACTTCGGGTCCACGAACACCCGCACATCGTCGAACTGGAAAATGCGGTCGCGCTCGCGGGGCTGGGAGTCGAAGCGAATGTTGTAGCTCAGGCCCGAACAGCCGCCGCCTTGCACGCCCACGCGCAAACCGCCCTGCTCTGGCGACACGCCTTCCTTGGCCATGGCCGAGCGGATCTTCGCGATCGCCCGGTCGGTGACCTGGATGCCTTTAGCAGGCGCCGTTTTCGCAGGTTCTGCAGTAATCGTAGTCATAAATCTAATCAACCGCACACGCATGTTCTGCACCTTTTCGCGCTAACGCGAAAGGGTGGGAAGCAGGCTACTTCGCTTCAGCTGCAAGTGGAACTGCCGACGTCTGCTTTTTCTTCCAGTCGCCGATGGCCGCGCGAATCGCGTCCTCCGCTAGCACCGAGCAGTGAATCTTGACTGGAGGCAGTGAAAGCTCCTTCACGATCTCGGTGTTCTTGATGGTGAGCGCTTCGTCAATCGTCTTGCCTTTGACCCATTCGGTCGCGAGCGAAGACGAAGCAATCGCCGAGCCGCAGCCGAAGGTCTTGAACTTGGCGTCTTCAATGACGTTAGTTTCGGGGTTCACCTTGATCTGCAGCTTCATGACGTCGCCGCATTCCGGCGCGCCAACAAGGCCAGTGCCAACTTCTGGGCTGGTCTTGTCCATTGAACCGACGTTACGCGGATTGTTGTAGTGATCAATTACCTTGTTGCTGTATGACATTCGCTTCTCCTAAGTTCAGAAATCCTGGTCCTGAAACCCTGCAACCGCTTCGCGACTTACTCCCCTGCCCACTTTACCGACTTCAAATCAATCCCTTCTTTTGCCATTTCGTAGAGTGGCGAGAGTTCGCGCAGCCGCTGCACCGTCTCGGTGACGCGCTCGGCAACGTAGTCCACTTCCGCTTCGGTGTTGAAGCGGCCGAGTCCGAAGCGGATCGAGCTGTGCGCTAGATCGTCGCCCGTACCCAGAGCCTTTAATACATAAGACGGCTCAAGCGTGGCCGAGGTGCACGCCGACCCACTCGAAACTGCGATGTCGTTGATGCCCATCAGCAACGACTCGCCTTCTACATACGCGAAGCTGATGTTCAAATTTTGCGGCAGGCGGTGCTCCATGGAACCGTTGATATAGACCTCGTCGAGACTCGACATGATTTTGTCACGAAGCCGGTTGCGCAGTCCCGCCATGCGGCAGGATTCCTTCGGCATTTCCTCGTAACAGATCGCGCAGGCCTTGCCGAGGCCAGCGATGCCGGGAACATTCAGGGTACCTGATCTCATGCCACGCTCGTGCCCGCCACCGTCAATAAGGGGCGATAGCTGTACTCGCGGATTCTTGCGGCGCACGTAAAGCGCGCCCACGCCTTTCGGCCCATACATTTTGTGCCCAGAAATCGAAACCAGATCCAGGTTCTGTTTAATGACATCCATCGGGACCTTGCCGACGTATTGGGTTGCGTCGGTATGGAAAATCACTCCCTTTTCATGACAGAGCTTCCCAATTTCGGCGATCGGCTGCAGTACGCCAATTTCGTTGTTGGCGGCCATGATCGTGACCAGGATGGTCTTGTCATCCATCGCGCGCTTCAGGTCGTCGAGATCAACCAAGCCGTCCTTCTGCACCGGCAGGTAGGTCACGCGAAAACCGTACTTCTCAAGCCGCTTGCAGGTATCGAGCACGGCTTTGTGCTCCGTGACCGCGGTAATGATGTGGTTGCCCTTCTCGCGATACATTTCGGCGACGCCCTTGATCGCGAGGTTGTCGCTCTCGGTTGCGCCCGAAGTAAAGATAATCTCTTTCGGAGTCGCGCCGATCAGCTTGGCGATCCGTTCACGCGCAGTCTCGATCGCCTCTTCACCGGCCCATCCGAAGGAATGGTTGCGGCTGGCGGCGTTACCGAACTTGTCGGTGAAATACGGCAGCATCTCTTCCAGCACCCGCGGATCGACCGGCGTGGTCGCGTGGTTATCCATGTAAATGGGCAGCTTCACACCATGGCCGTTCTTTGACTGCTGGCTCGCTTCTACCTCGGGGAACGTCGTCGCTTCCGTGCTCATGATTGCCTCTTCGTTAGTTGCTAGTTTCTGATTCTTACCAGTTCCGTTTTCAGCTCAGCGACAGGTTCGCTGACTTCCTGTTCTTCTTCCTTCATATGCGATATCTTGATGCGGCGCAGCACCTGTTCGATGCTGTCATTGACTCGCCGCAACGGCTCACGAATGGTGCAGCGATCGGTCTGATCACACTCGCCACGCACCGTAACACACGATGTGATGAACAGAGGTCCATCAATGGCACGGATAACTTCAAACGCCGAAATGCTTTCCGCACTGCGGGCCAAAACATACCCGCCATTCGTCCCGTGCTGTGAGTGCAAGAGCCCAGCTTTCACCAGCCGCTGCAGGATCTTGGCCAGCGCCTCCGGTGGAATGCCGTAATTTTCGGCAACGTCCTTGGCGCTGCACGCACCTTCGTGAGCGTGCTCGGCCAGATGCTTCATGGCCATCAGTCCGTAGTCGGCCTTTTTGGTTAGCTTAAGCATGTCAGCTTCAACATGACCATATCCGACCTAACTAGTCGGATATTTAAATTGTACAGCCCTATTGGGCCACGCACAAGCCTCGCCAGCGAACGGCGGGATGGAGCACTAAACGGTAATCCCAAGCAGATGAATGGGTTGCAGGTTCACGACTTTTTTGGTCGTATATCGCAACTTGCGCCTGGGACGGCGCCGTTAGGATCCATTCCTCAGTGAAAACGTAAGTCCAAATTTCAGGGTTGACAATCGCCCGTTTCCGGCGAAGAATACGGCCAATTCCGGCTGCGAAGCGCTCCAGGTGACTCAGGCCAGGTTGAGCCGAAGCTGGAACCTATGATTCCAATCCGTCCGTCCATGACTCCATCCGGTTCGTCCCAACCTCCCGAAAAAAGCACCGGTACAGCGCAGTGCAAGCATCCGCGTGTGCGCGTCGTGGCCCGCGAAGAAGACGCCGAATTCGTCGAATGCCTGGAATGCGGCGAAGTCTTCGACTCCAGCGAGTTCAAAGACATGGTCATTGAAGAGAGCAAACTGGAAGAGATCTAGCTCTCAGCCGTCAGCAAGCCCGTAGAGGGCGCTCCGGTGCGGTCGCTTTTACTGACGGCCGACGGTGGCGGCTAGTTCAGCGCCATTCCTGCTTCCGCCGAGAAATCCATCTCGGCGAACTCGCCCATCACAAACTTCGGATGGGCGGCGGCCGCAATCATGGCGGCGTTGTCGGTCGAAAGCGGGCGCGACGGGAAATACACCGGTAATCCTGCTTCGGCGGCTTCTCGCTCGAACCTCTGGCGGAGTTCGTTGTTGGCGGCCACGCCCCCGGTTACAAACATAGTCGTGACGTCGTATTCGCGCGCTGCGGCCAGAGTCTTACCAACCAGGTCTTCAACCATAGCCCTCTGGAAAGAGGCAACCAGGTCGAGCGTCTGCTGGTCGCAATTCGCCAGATAGTCTTCGAGCTTCGGCTTGGAGATCGCGCCCAACGCCGCGCGCCTAGCTTCGATGGATTGCTTCAGGTTGTGCGTTTCCACGTAGCGGAGAACGGCCGTCTTGATCCCGCTGTAAGAAAAATCGAATTGGGGATGACCGCCTTCGCGTGTCGCCTCCCATGCTGAGGGTGCCCCATCCTTTCGCGCTTTTTGCGAAAGGGTGGGAGTCCTTCTATCCGGATGTTTGATTTGCGAAGGCGGAAATCTCACCGCCTCGGGAGCCCCGTGCGCCGCCAGTCGGTCGATCACCGGGCCGCCGGGATATCCCAGCCCCAGCAGCTTGGCGACCTTGTCGAAGGCTTCGCCGGCGGCATCGTCGCGAGTGTGGCCAATGTTTTGGTACGACCAGCTTTCGCGGCCCTGCCCAGCCAGACAGAGCTCGGCCAAATAAAGATGCGTGTGTCCACCGGAGACCACCAGCGCGAGCAGGGGAAAACTCAGATCGCGGTTGCCCTTTTGCCGTTCTTCGAGCAACACCGCGTGAATGTGCCCTTCCAGGTGGTTGACGGCAATCAGCGGCTTCTCCAGCGCAAACGCCAGTGCTTTGGCGTAGCTGATGCCGACTAAAAGCGCCCCGGCCAGGCCCGGTCCCTGGGTGACGGCAATCGCGTCAATTGATTCGTAACCTCGACCCGCGTCGGCCAGTGCCCGGCGAACCACCGGAACGATGGCGCGCAGGTGTTCGCGCGAAGCCAGTTCCGGAACCACGCCCCCATAGGGCTGATGAACGGAAATCTGCGACGCCACCACGCTCGACATGATCTGCTCGCCCGATCGCACCACGGCGGCGGCGGTTTCGTCGCAGGAGCTTTCGATACCGAGGATGTACGTATCAGACATCGGCACTAGAATGATATTTCATCCTGGAGATACTCTGCATGACTGCCGCCGACCTACTCAGCCTCTACCGCGAACTAGAAAGCATGGGAACCTCTGTTTGGGTAGATGGCGGCTGGGGTGTTGACGCGCTCCTAGGCGAGCAGACCCGCCCTCACAAAGACCTCGATATCGCCATTCAGCAGAAGGACGTTGCGAAGTTATGCCTTTTGCTGCAATCGCTTGGATATCGAGAGGTTAGGTTGGAGGAGGCCAGGCCCTGGAATTTCGTGTTAGCCGATCCAAGCGGTCGAGAGATAGATTTTCACGTCATCGTCATCGACGAGAAGGGTGATGGAATTTACGGCCCCCCCGAAAACAACGAAATGTATCCTGCCGCGTCGCTGACGGGAACTGGATCAATACTTGGCCAGGTAGTTCGATGCATCTCTCCCGAATGGATGGTTAAATTCCATAGCGGCTACAAGCTCAAAGAAAAGGATTTTCGAGATGTGTCCGCTTTATGCGCAAAGTTCGGCATCCAGGTGCCTGAAGCATTCGCTGAGTTTAGAAGGTAAGGAGCTTTAGGAATACGGTTAGGCGCGCTGCGGTAGTCTGACTAATCATCTTCGCACCATCCCCCTCTTGAATCCCACCTTCCTTATGTACTATTCTGCGGTTACACCGGAAAGGAGGTGGTCTGATGACAAGTTCTGACTGTAGTGGCAGTAGCAGCAAAAGACCAGGTGAGGTGGCTGCGACTTAGGGCGGTTGCTCTGAGAAGCTTCGCAACTCGACCGGTGAGTTGGATTGATCGCGTCCGGCGTAGGTCCCGCCGGGAGCTTCAATGATTCAGACCCGGAGTTCGTTGAAGTGGCCACGCTTTAGCGCGGTCCCCAGTCGCGGAAAATACCCGCGGCGGGGCACATAGAGCGACCACCTCTTGGTCAACCCAAACAGTCCACCGGGCAGCCCGCAGGCGAAAGCTTGCGGGCTGTTCTATTTGTGGGATGTCCACGCCGATCGACGGCTTACTCCGTTAATCATCGCTTCGGCAGAGCGGCTGCCACTGCCGCACGAGTATTCGGCTGCATCGAGTTCAAGGGCTGGATTTCGAATTTGCACGCTGAACCGCTACAAGAGATCGTTCCCAGGCGGATGATCTTGATCGAGGAAACATCGGGAAACCTGACGGGATACTCAAGCCTTTGCAGTTTTTCGCCCGCGTTACGCAACGAGTCGTCGCCGTCCAGGAACTGAACACGGTCCGGGGAATTGGAATTGTCGAATAAAAGGGCGAATCGCGCAGAAGCCGTCTGCGCGACGAGCTGTGGCAGAGCCAGAGTCCGCATCTTCTCCAGTTCTGTTGCCGCACGCGAGAGTTCCTGATCTACATTTCCCGAACCAAGCTTGGCCACTCGCTCGCGCGACGCCTGCACTTCCTGCCCGCCCGCCGCGACGGCGAGCGCGTACATGTGGCGGGCGCGATCCCGTGCCCCAGTCTTCTCGTACACCCGCGCCAGCCGGTTTGCGACCGTGCCCGATTGACTGAGCGTCCAGGCGGCTTCCAGGAATTGTGATGCCTCCAAATTTTCTCCCTGCAGAAAACGCGCCCAACCCAGCCGCGCCCAGGAAAGCGCTACCATGTCCATGGCTGAGAAAGAGTTCTGATCGGGGCGATCGCATTCGCCCGAATCGAACTGATCTCCCAGATTGTTCAAATTCTTTTCGGCATCGTGCTCAGCCTGGCTGGGATCTACGTCATCGCGTAATGCTCCAGCAAAAAAGTCATTCCCCGCCGCGGATGCGGTGCCTCCAGTCAAACTAGCCATCATGGTTTCAGCTTGTTTCGATTCGCCCGCGCGGGAATACAGCTCGGCTAGCGCCATTTTTACTTCCGAGTCTTCCGGAGGGAACGACGCGTCAGTTTCGAGCTCGCTGCGGGCTTCGGGATCTCGCTTGAGTTGCACCAGAAGCAATCCGAGCTGCTTGTGGGCCGCCTTTTCCGAAGGCGCGATCTCGATTTGCTTTCGATACGCTCCAATTGCATCGTCGAAGCGGCCGACCCGTTGCAACTCCACGGCCATTTCACCGTTAGCATGGGCGTGGTAGGGATCAGCTTCCACCTGCTTCTTGAAAGCCTGGATGGCTTTCTCGTGCTGGTTAAGCCCGGCATATGCCTGACCTAATTGTTCCCATCCTTCTTTTGTAGATGGCTCCTGATCCGCGGCACGTTGCAGCAGCGCCGCAGCAGTTGCATAATCCTGGCGTTTCAGGGCGCCCTGTCCGGCTTCGCGAAGTTCGGCGGAAGTTCCCTTCATTTCCGATGCGGAAGCTAGAGCGGAAGCTGACGGCTTGGCAATACTGCACCAAGGCGTCTCCTCCACCGCACTGGTAGTCACGTTGTGGAAAGACTCGTAATCGGCACGCCGGAGCGCGGGCAGTTCATTTACCTTGAGCACCATGCGGCGCTCAGCTTCGAGAATATTCTTTGACAGCTTGTACGACGACGAGTACTCACCATAATCGCGAGTGACCCTCACGTCAGCCGGCACATGGACGCTGAAATTCGGCGGGAACTCGACGTGCAGATGATAGACGCGCTCCTCCGCCGGGCCAACGTCCAAAGGCTCAGCCGCATGTTTCTTGCCTACCTTGGGGACGCGTCCCCCAGAGATCGGCGGCAGCAACTGAAAGTTTACCGAGCTGGGAACCTTGAAATAGTCCGACTTATGCACGTGATAGCTGAGGTGGAACGGCTTTGTGGTGTTCTCGATTGCATCTACCTTGACTTCTGAGATATCACCTTGCATTCCCCAAACCCGAGAAAACAATTCCAGTACACGCGGCCAGTTTGTCTCCGGAACCTCGCGAAACGCGGCCCGTAAGGGCCAATCATCGTCGCCAGTTGCGGTCAGATTCACGTTCGCATCCAGGCTACCGAGTTCACTGAGTTTCACGTCCAGGTTTAATTTCGTGAGATTTTTGACCGGAGATTCGGAGGAAGTTCGGCGCAGACCGGCAAAGGAATCGTCGGCGGCGATCACGGCTTGCTTATTCCGCAATTGATAGGCAATCAGCCCATAGGGCGCCACTTCAGCGGTCGAATCCAGCCAGGTGAGGTTCTCCCCGAGCTTCGCCACCGTGATCAGGTGATCAAATTGCGCCGGGGACGGAACGTCGGGATCCAGCTTGCGGTCGGAGTGGATCAATACCGGATAGCTCCGGATGCCTTCCGCCGCCAGCATGGCCTGCAGCAGTGTGTGTTTGTCCTTGCAGTCGCCGTAGCCATCCTGCAAGACCTCCGACGCCAGGTGGGGCTGGAAGCGCCCTACCCCAAACGATAGGCTCACGTAGCGGATGTTCTGGGCCACAAAGTCGTACAACCGCCGCGCCTTCTCTTCCGGAGTGGCCGCGCCTCGGGTCAATTCAGCCGCTTTCTTTTTTATGGATTCGTCCGGCATTGCGCGCTCGCTCTGCAATTTCGCATACCAGGAAGCAATCTGCTGCCAGCCTGTGAAGCTCGAAAGCTGCACGTCCGGGGTGTCGTCACTCTCTTCTTCCTCTCGTTTTTTGCGATCGGGAACAAAATTCTTGACGCCCCAGGAATAAATGCGGTGCTCGCCATCGTCGCGCGTTTCGAATTTGTGATCGGGACTTTTCAGCTTGATTTCCCGCGATTTGGGGATATCGATCTGAAGCGTGCCATCCAAGAGAGCGTAGTCTTCCGGAAAGCTGTACTCATACCAGAATTCGCCCGGCGCAAGGGGTTTAACAACGGTGAGAGTGTGGTATTCGAGGACCACGCCCGGCCGCAGTCCCACAACCGACACGTGCCGTTGCCGGTAATCGCTGTGCATGGGAGCTTGCCGAAGCACCTCGGGAGCAAAGTCCTGCGCGCTGGAGGCAGGGGTTTCTACCACTGGCCCGTCCGGTGTCCGGACCCGCACGTAGTCAATCTTCAAATCCTCATTCGCCGTGGAATAGCCAAACACCAATTGGCCGAAGGCTCCAACGCCCGCCTGGCTTTGAATGCGAATGACGGCTGTGGTTTCGCGCACGCCGCTGCCGTCATTTTCGAAGCGCACGGACAGGTTGAGATGCTCGAAAACAAACGCCTCCTGCGAGAGATCGGCCAGGGCAGAAGAAGACGGTGGAGATTGCTACCAGAGCTGTTCTGCCATCGAAAGACAACAGATTAGAAGGGCGGCGATCCTTCTGGACATGGCCCACATTCTAACCTTAGAAATGCGCCGTGCGAAATCGACTCCACGCGGAAGCCTCGGTCACAGACCAGTGAGTCTTGGCATGACCCGCGGCGGACCGCAGGCGAAAACTTGCGGGCCGTTCTATTTGTGTGACGTGCACTGAGCGACGCCGCATGGGAAGCGCTTGACGACGAATTGGACCGCCGAGATCTGGAGCTCCCCGAACCGGAACCTACGCCGCAAGTGGTTCCGCCACAGAAGAGAAGTCTTATCGTGCTGCGCAAGTTTCGCGACCTGCCCGAAGCCTTGCTGGCCAAAGGAAGCCTCGATTCGGCCGGGATCGAAGCCTTCCTTGGCGACGACAATACGGTACGGGTGGACTGGTTGTGGTCGAACTTACTGGGAGGAATCAAATTGCTGGTGGATTCGGAAAACGCGGAGGCAGCGAACGAAATCCTGACTCAACCCATCCCAGAGAATTTCGACATCGAGGACGTCGAGGACTACCAGCAGCCGCGCTGCCCGCGATGCCAGTCGTTGGATGTCAGTTTTGAAGAACTGTACAAGCCCATCGCTTACGGCAGCCTCTTCTTGGGGTTACCTCTTCCCGTCCATCGCAAAGGGTGGATTTGCCATTCGTGCCGCTACACTTGGCAAGAGGATGAAGTGGGGGATGACACCGAATCTATCTGACTGCTTTCTCTATTCCCAGCCGGATCACGCCTGCCGTGTCTTCCGGCACCGGTAGTTTCCTTATTTCTTCCAGTGTGAACCAGCGGGCATCGGCGGCGTCTCCGGCTGCGTGTAAATCTCCAGAGATTCGCTCGCACAGGAAATCAATCAGCACGTAGTGATACTGGCAGTGCTTTTCATCGTCCAGTACCACCCTGTCGAATACCCCCAACAGTTCAGTCGCGCGAACCACCAGTCCGGTCTCTTCCAGCGCTTCCCTTTCCGCGCCTTGCCGAAGAGTCTCGCCAAGTTCGAGCATGCCGCCGGGGATGGACCACTCCCCCAGCAACGGAGCCTGGCCGCGCTTCACGAGAGCAGCGCGGCCGTCGTCCACAATAATGGCGCCGACTCCGACCATCGGACGATCTGGGTATTGACGTTGCATGAGATTTATTGCCTGAGACCGCCTGGGTGAGAACTGCTGCGCGAGATCTGTTGCTTCACAATATACGGCAGCAGGCGCGCCGGAAAATGGAAAACGGCTGGGCAGGAATGCCCAGCCGCGGTGCGAAAGCATTGGCCACTCGGTTGGCACCGAAGATGAATTCGTTGATGACGGTCGGACTGAAATTATGTACCCAAGTGACTGCGCCCTGTTGATTGCGTACGCCGTCCGAAAACCCTGATCCAACGGGCACGTTGCCGCCGCTGGAAGCTCCATTGACGATGCGAAACGGGAACGTATCCCGATTATCGTCAACGATATAGTTTCCGTAGATTGTGTCGCGGTCCGAAATGTGGTGATCGATGCGGACAATACCCTGATCATCCTGGAATCTTCCGATTGGGTTGGCGGCGAAGTTGGAAGTGCCCTGAATATTTGGCAAAGGTAAATACTTGCCGATGTAGTTTCCGATGATTGGATTCACGGGTACCTGGTTATTCGCATAAGTATTCTGCAAACTAACCTGTGTTCCGTCAGAACACGTAAACGGGACGCCGGTCGTTGGATTAAAAAGCTGTCCGGCTTCAAACGTGGGGTCACCGGGCCCTGGAGTCGGGCAAGGCGAGATTGGCTGTCCGGCTGGATCTAGCAATTCGCTAAAGTCTCCAACCGTCCCCACACAGCCCGGCGTTGCGGTGCTGCATCCACGCTCAGCTGGGTCGAGTACCTGTAGCACCGGCGCAACTTGTCCCTCGATTCGGCGCGCCCCTTGGTAGGACATAAAGAAGAACGTTTTGTTCTTGCGAATCGGACCACCCAGGGTGGCACCGAAAATGTTTCGATCAAACCGCGTGCGGGTCGGCTGAAAGTAGTTCCGAGAGTTCAAATCCTCATTGCGGAAGAATTCAAACAAACTGCCGTGAAGCTCGTTGGTTCCAGACTTCAACACCTGATTCACAATCCCCCCGGAGGTCCGTCCATACTCTGCTCCGTAGTTATTGGTAAGGATCTTGAACTCCTGCACGGCGTCAGGGTTCGGATCCACCACGGAGTTATTCCCAAGAAAGTCGTTATTGTCCACACCGTCCAGAAGAAAAGTGAGGGATTCGGAGCGTTGTCCACTTACCGAAAACGGATTTCCCGAGCCGTCGTCAGGATCGGGAGCAAAAACGCCGGCTTGCAGCAAGCCGAGCTGAAACGTGTCGCGTTCGACCAGCGGCAAATCCACGATCCGCCGTTGAGTTTCGACAGAGCCGAGGGTCGCGGTGACCGTATCAACTTGCGCTACGTTTTCCCTGACTTCTACGACTTCGGTGGCGGCGCCCACTTGCAGCGAGACATCCTGCTTCGCGGTTTGGTTGACTTGCAAGACGATTCCTCGCTGAACGTACTTGCGAAATCCAGTCTGCTCCACCGTCAGCCGGTAATCGCCGACCGGAACAAGGGTAAAAGAATAAGAGCCATCGGGACCACTTTTTGCGGTCACGGATATGTTGGTCTGGTCATTCGTCAGTGTGACTGCGGCACCGGGGACAACTCCTCCGGAGGAATCCTTTACGGTTCCCGAGAGCGAGGCGGTTACTTCTGCCCCTGGAAGCGGCAGAAAAGAGAAGAGCACAAAAACCGTTAGAGCAAGAAGAGAACCTACCCGATTTCCAAGACGCCGCATAGAAGCTCCTTAGGAAACTTGAACTTTCAGCCAGCGTAGGCGACCGCTTTCAGCGCGCCGCGGCGAGCAGATGTACCAATGGCCAGAATTCTCCTCTGCCATGCGGTGGGCTTTCAAGCAAAATCTCGGCAGGAGCGCCGCACGTGGTATGCCGGATTAAGCCCGGCCGATCTGGTTTTTGACGGCCTCGCCCGGGAAACGTTTGTGTAAAATTTGCAGGTTCCCGGGACTATAATTTGCTGGTCAACCTTCCCAGTTTGACAGGGCGCCCGAGTCTTCCCGCCGCAGGCTGTTTGTTGAGCTGCTCGGCGACGGGCCATGTCTTTCACCTTTCAGCCATGCGAAAGGAGATCGCTATGTTTAGCCGCATCGTGGAATGCTACGTGAAACGGGAAAAAAAACAAGAATTTACCGACAGAATCCAGACCCACGTATTGCCAATCCTGCAGTCGCAAGCGGGTTTCGTGGATATGCTGAACCTCAGCTCAGACGAAGAACCCGAGCGCTTGGTCGCCATCAGCCTGTGGAAGTCGCGGGCTGATGCCGAGCGCTACCACCGTGACCACTTCTCAGGAATCCTGGACACCCTCCGTCCTTTCCTGAAAGATGAGCCTTCGGTCGAGTTCTACAATGTGGAAACTTCAACCGCCCACCGGATAACTTCCAAAGCTGCGTGAGTAGTCGGGCGAAGTAAATCGGGTGATCGGGTGATCTGAAAAGCCTGGTTCTCTGATTATTCGATCCCCCGAAGACCCGATCACCAGATCGCCCGATACAATGTCTTGGTGGCCCTCGAGGAATACCAACGCAAGCGACGCTTTTCCGAGACTCCCGAACCTCCGCCCAAAGTTGAGAAGAAAAAGGGCAACCGCTTCGTGGTGCAAAAACACCGCGCCACCCGTTTGCATTACGATTTTCGGCTGGAGATGGACGGCGTGTTGAAATCCTGGGCCGTCCCTAAGGGCCCGTCACTCGATCCCGCCGACAAGCGCCTCGCCATGCAGGTTGAGGACCATCCAGTTTCGTACTTTGATTTCGAAGGAACGATTCCGGAAGGCAATTACGGCGCCGGCACCGTGATGGTGTGGGACGTGGGCACATGGGGGCCGCTGTCGCCGGTGACCGTCAAGGGCAAGTACGTTCCAGCAACTGACGCCGAAGCCGATGCCATGCTCAAGAAGGGTGATTTGAAATTCCGCCTGCACGGCAAACGGCTGAATGGAGACTTTGCCCTTGTACACATCAAGGCCCGCCGACCGGGAAGCAAAGGCAACGAATGGCTGCTGATCAAGAAACATGACGACTCGGTCGAAACCGGCTTCGACATTGATGCGCACGATTCGTCCGTGCTCAGCAAGAGAACTATGGCGCAGATCGCAGGAGACGATAGCTCTGCCGAGTGGACGAGCAGCCGCAAGGTTTCGCGCGGCGGGGTGAAGGCGCCTTGGCTGGCGGAGAGCCTTGCCAAGGTGGAAAAAAAAAGATTAACCGCCGAGAACGCCGAGAATAAATCGGCGAAACGCAGTCGCAGCAATAGCGATGGGAGACTTCCCGCACCCAAAAGGAAATCAGCTTCCTCGGCGCCCTCGGCAGTGAGATCTTTCCCCGCGGCCCCCGTGGTTAAAGACTTGGAGGGCGCCGTCAAGCGCCCCATGCCCACCTCCATCCAACCCATGCTGGCCTCGGTCGTCGAAAAGCCGTTCGACGATCCCGACTGGCTGTTTGAAATCAAGTGGGACGGTTACCGCGCCATCGCATTTATCCACAATGGCGCTGTGCGGCTGGTTTCGCGCAATCAAAATGATTTGACTCCGCGCTACCCCGAAGTGCGCGAGCTCACGAAATTCGTAAGCGCAAAGACCGCAATCCTGGATGGCGAAGTGGTCGTGCTGGATGAGCAAGGCCGCTCGTCATTCAGCTTGATGCAGCAGCGAACCGGCATCCGCAGCCATGGCCGCCAGGCGGCTCCGCGATCGGAATTGCCGGTGCTGTACTACGCGTTCGATCTTTTGTATCTCGATAGCTACGACCTGCGGCGCGTGGCGCTCGAGGAACGCAAGCGAGTGCTCAAGGAACTTCTTGCTGCGGGCGAAATCGTGCGCTACTCGGACCACTATGCCGGTCAGGGCGTTGCTCTGTTCGACGCCGCCAAGCAGAAAGGTCTCGAAGGCATCCTCGCTAAACGCCGCAGCAGCAGCTACGAAGAGCGGCGTAGCCGGGAGTGGCTGAAGATCAAAATCACGCAGACAATTGACTGCGTCATGGGCGGCTACACCGATCCCGAGGGCACACGGCAATACTTCGGGTCTCTGGTTCTGGGACTCTACGACGAAAAGAAGAAACTGATTCATGTCGGACAGGCGGGAACGGGTTTTGACCAGGCTGCGCTAAAGGAGATTTCAGAGATCCTGAAACCGATCGAGACCAGCAAAAATCCTTTCACCGGCCCGGTCGAAGCCCGCAATGTGCACTGGGTGAAACCATTGCTGGTTGCGGAAGTAAAATTCTCGGAGTGGACTCACGAGACCAACGAAGGCGGCCTGAAACTGCGTGCTCCCGTGTTCATGGGATTGCGAGAGGACAAGGATCCTGAAGATTGCACTTTTGTAGGACAGAGTTGAAGAAGGCCGTGATCAGTGGTGAGTGGTCAGTTGGCAATGCTCGGTTGAGCGAGAAGTAGTTTTGTTCACCGCCGAACTACGGATCGCCAGCTACTGACCGCTTGCCACTGCTCCCTGACCTCACAAGGAGGAACCATGCAACACGCCCCGCGTTTTCTGAAAATTGTGGGTGACGCGCGCTCCCGCATTAAAGAAACCAACGTGGACGAAGTGAAGCGAAAGCTGGATGGCGGCGAGAAGTTTGCGCTGGTGGATGTCCGCGAGGAAAGTGAATTCGCCAAGGACCACCTGCCCGGTGCGATCCATCTTGGCAAAGGCGTGATTGAACGTGATGTCGAAGCTCGTGTTCCCGATCTCAATACTCCGATGGTCCTCTACTGTGGTGGCGGATTTCGCTCCGCCCTGGCCGCCGACAATCTGCAGAAAATGGGCTATACCAGCGTGTTCTCGATGGATGGCGGCATCCGCGCGTGGCGCGAAAGAGGCTTCCCTCTTACCCGCGAATAACGCCTCTTTGGGGCGGAGCACTTCCGTAACTTGCCGCTCGCGTTTCCAGCCTTCAGCATGAAACTTGCGGGGGAGATCTTCCGCCCGCAGGAGGCGTATGTCGAAATTTGTGGCTACTTCCGGCGGTGGTTCCGCAGCCGCTGCAGCGCGCGCCCTTGCGCCTCATGCCCGGATCGAGCAGGGTCTTGCCGGCTCGGCCACGCCTGAAATTGCCTGCGCTACCATGTCCGACTTGTTCAACGTCGGCCGGGCCGAGGTCGCACTGCTGCGAGTGGAAAACGATGTTCTGAATTTTCTTTTTCCCGTGGAATTGAAAACGGCAGGCTTCATTCCTCTTTCCAGTGCTTCGGCGGTCGCGGCTCGCACCGCAAATAGCCGGAAAGTTGAACTTTTTAACAATTTTGTGATCGTGCAGCACGCCAATGTCTTCGAAACCATTAAGCTCAGCACCCTGGGACAATCAGATAAGCCCGGCGCCAACACCATTCAGAAGCTGATGACCACACCGGTGGTTGATTCGCAGCAACATTTGCTGGGAGTGATTCAGATTTGCCGCAAGGGTCTGACGCAAGACGACGCCGGACCCGATTTCACCTTGAATGATCTGCAAAACCTGGAAGCAGCGGCCCGGGTCTTTGCCAAACTTCCCTTCATGAATTCGTCTTCGAACTGATCGCCGCCCAATCCAGCGCGGCCTTTTCTTCCTGCGTCAGTTCACGAACCTCGCCTTTTGGCAGGTCGCCCAGTCGCAGTGGTCCGATCGCAATGCGTATCAGCCGCAACACCTCTATCTCCAAGGCAGCGAGCAAACGCCTGATCTGACGATTCTTCCCTTCGTCCAACACGACCTCCAACCAGGAGTTTTTCTTGCCGCCACCCACAATCGCCGCCCGCTTCACCCGCAGGAAATCGCCGTCGGTCGTTCTGGTTCCCGCGGTCAGGCGCTGAATCAGTTCTTCATCGCCCAGTGCCGCCACCTGGACGTGGTACGTCTTCTCGACATGCATCTCCGGCGCTAGGATCCGCGAGCCCCATTCCGAATCATTGGTGAGCAACAGCAGGCCCTCGCTCGCTTTGTCTAGCCGACCCACTGGCGCTACCCATCGCTTAGATTCCGGCAGGAGTGAGTAAACGGTGTCGCGACCTTTCTCATCGTGAGCGCTGGTGACAATGCCGCGCGGCTTGTTCATCACGAAATAGAGTTTTTCCGCCGGACCGAGTTTGTGGCCATCCACTTCAATCGCGTCTTGACCCAACACAACCGGCTTCTCGGGATCGCGCACCACGCGACCGTTCAGCCGCACTCGACCTTGGCAAATTAACTTGCGTGCTGAGGATCGCGAGCAGTAGCCGGATTTCGAAAGCGCGCGCGCCAGACCGGTGCGGTCAAGACGTTTTCGAAGCATTTACCTCCACACGAGAAAAAAGTAGTGGGTCCTGTGAGCGCTGCACTATTTTAGGTACGATTTTGCAGAATTCGATGAAAAAGCAGGGGTTCTGGTATAAGAAAAGTGAGAAAAATAGTGAAAATCCTCTTCCATTGCATCAGCTCTGGTGCAATAATTCGTGGGCTTTGAATTGCACCAGCTTTCTGTATCACAACATTAAAACTCTGGGAAGACATGCATTATGTGGCTTGAAAAAATTTCCTCCGGCGTTCTGCGAATACTTACTCCTCTCGGACCGCGTTATTTGAAACCTTCTTTCCTGCAGCGGTTGTATCTGCTCTGGGTATTCCGCAATTTCCCGACGCTACCGGTGAAGGTCCTGAGTTCCCACCAGCAACGCCTCCTGGAATCAATGTGCGCCGAGAACAGGTTCGTCTCCTTCGGCGTTGGTGTGGACGATGCTCCGCTTTTGGGCACGCTCGAGCAACGGCCTCCGGCTCCCTCGAGTGTACTGCCGCCCCGTCGTCCGGGCAGCTCGGTGACGGATTCAGTCGCACCCTTCGCGACGGACGTGCGGCAGCGATAGTCCGATCATTTACTCTTTTTGCCGATCCTTCCTATTTGATTAGAAGAAGCGTGGATCTGCGCGGCCAAACAGGCTACACTGAATAGCGGCTGAGGTGATTCTTCATTCTTCGTGGAGACAGGAACGCCTAGAAGCCGCCGCCTGCGATGCTATAATTCAAGCGCTGTCCTTCCTTTGACAGTCCTTCCGGGCGCGTAGCTCAATTGGCAGAACAACTGACTCTTAATTCCCGCATGAGGGCGCGGCAATTTGGCTGTTAGTTGTTACAAACAAATAACTTATCAACCATCGTCCCGCACAGAGACTGTCAAATTTCGCGTTCAGAACGTTCAACGCGTTCAATGACTTACGAACATGCTTTTTTTCGTGCGCCACAAAAGTCCCCACATTCCTTTCGCCTCTTCGGATCTACTTCGGCGACCAATGTGCATCGATCGCTGCCATGATCTGCTCAGCACAAATCGCCTAGCTTCATGGCACACTCCCACGACTTGTCCAATCACTTCTGCCTCTTGCGGGAGCCGAGTAGTTCTCCTCCGCCTCGCAGTTTCGAAATGGCGGACAATACGCACCTTCTTCTTCGACGTCACGAGTGCTCGCCAGCCGCCTGTGAAGCCGCCCGGCTCACTTCGGATGGTGAGAAAAATGCGCCAACAGAAACACCAACGGATGTCGGTTCCAACAACGAAGCGACTTGTGCAGCAAATCGAACGCGATTCGTTAGTGTGGGCGGTACCGAATCGAAAATGCTCTCAGTGATCATCCTGAATTGAAGCTTCAGAACTTCGTACCCACGCTCACCATCTCCATTACTGTCAACTGCTTGCATCGGCTTGGAACCATAAGCTTTGAGTTGAACAGGTCAGCAGATCGAGCATTGTGAGTCGTTGATTTCAGAGGCCAAGAGCTGGCGTTCCCGAGAGCTAGGTAACAACCGTTTGAGCACGAAGAGTGGCGGCATGCCGACGATGCCGCATCGGCGGACATGATGATGCCTTGATGTAGCTGATCGCCCGCTAATATACGGATTAGAACAACATGGAACAAACGGGGTTCCTACGGTCAGATAAATTGTGGGTCACAAAGCTTAGACTGCATCTTCGACGCGTCACTGGCACCAGAAACTTGTCTAGAGTTCCCCGTTTTTGCGAATCTGATCCAGGATTCGGCTCGGCAAGCTAAGGCCGAAAACGGATAATGTTAACAATAGTGTTGACATACTCAAAAGGAGTCAATAACCTGTCGCTGCAGACAACTCAAGGATACGGCTCTGCCCTGGCTCTGCGAGCACTCGGATGGATTGCTAGGAGAATAACGCCAATGAATAGATCGATGTCGAGGCTGGGATTTCGGGACCGAGTTCCCGTGGGCGGACTGATCTTTACCCTGGCAATTCTTGGTTTTTGCCTCTTACCGAATTGCGTCATCGCGGCCGGGTTGGATAAGCCGGGCGACGCGCACAGCGCCAACGGCTGGCTAAACGAACATCTACTCAGCGAGAAGGCTCAACTGCCTTTCTCTTTCGCTTATGACAGGCAGGGATCAAGCGCGCTGCTCAAGGCTTGGCAGAAAAAGATCGAGACCAAGCAACTCGACGGTGGCCGCACGAAACATATCGTGATCTGGACTGATCCGAAAACCGGTTTGCAGGTCCGGCTAGAAGCACTAGAGTTTGCGGACTCGCCCGTCCTGGAGTGGACGGTGTACTTCAAGAATGACGGCCAAGCCGATGCGCCGATGCTGGAGTATGTTCAGGCGCTCGACGTCTCATTTCCTATGGGAGGCGAGGGCATCCCGACGATTCTTTACTCCAAGGGATGCGGCGTCATGGATACGTATGCGCTGCAGAAAAAGCCTCTGAACCAACTTGAGTCCTTTCAAATCTCAAGCGAAAGTGGCGGCAAGACCGTTGAGACAATACCGTTCTTCGACATTCAGACGGCTGGGGGTGGTTTGATTGGGGCCTTGGGATGGCCAGGGACGTGGGCCATCAACTTCTCTCGTCCAACTGAAGCGGCGATTGCGGTCTCCGCCGGTATGGGGGCGACACATCTCTCGCTTCATCCCGGTGAAGAGATTCGCACTCCAGAGGTCCTATTACTGCCTTGGCAGGGAGACGACGTCGACGCCCATAATGTCTTGCGACGCCACATCCTGAAATATCACACCCCCCAATACGACGGGAAACCAGTTGTTCTGCCCGTTTCTCACTTAGGATGGGGCGGGATGAAGACATCTACGAGTCTGAAACTTATCGAGCAGATCACTGAAGAAAGAATCGGCTTTGAGAACTTCTGGATGGACGCCGGATGGTATGGCGCGGACCGTCCGGTGGATGAGTTTCAGGTATTCGGCAAAGAAGACTGGTTTTTGCACGCGGGAAACTGGCGGGTTAATGAGGTTCCTCATCCCGACGGAAAAGGTTTGAAGCCGATCAGCGATGCCGCTCACGCTGCGGGCATGAAGTTCCTGTTGTGGTTTGAACCGGAACGGGCGGTCGTCGGAACTCCGCTCACAATCGAGCATCCAGATTGGTTTATCGGAGAAGTCACAACCAACTTTGAGGGGAATACCGAGAGACCAGTGGTGAAGTTTCGGATGTTTGACTTCGGCAATCCCAAGGCTAGGCAATTCATGATCGATTCGATCTCGGAGCTTATTGACAAGGAGG
>WNFC01004066.1_pt1 | contig 32223 bp, 34 predicted proteins | sample 5400541 | NCBI WGS metagenome assembly WNFC01 (sample SAMN13153342, study PRJNA577476) | soil metagenome | isolation source: 120 cm saprolite under Douglas fir tree site 2 hole 2 replicate 1 | place: USA:California | collected 2015-04-18
TTCCAATACTGGCACGCCCAGCGGAGAGCGGCAGCGTCGGTGAACATATCCTCTAGGACCGCCGAATCCTCACCCTTACCCTCTCCCGCAAAAGAGCGGGCGAGGGGCTTTAGGCCGGCAGGCGCATGTGCTTTCGGTGCGGTCTTGCCGGAAAGCAATTCGATGCATCGTCGGATGGATTTGACCGAAGGACGAAGCACCACCTCGGCGGCCTCGGGGCGGAAGACCAACGGCAGCTCCTTGGCGCGGCGCTCGAATTCGTCGAACAGCGTGGCAAAGAGTCCTTGATCTTCGCCCGCACATTGCGCCGGGTCGCGGCGGGCGAGGCGATTGTGCTGCAGGGAGCGTCCGCCATAAGCCTCCTTCTGAATGATCACCTCGTCAATCAGGCCGCGCGCTTCCATGCATCGCAGCGCCAACAGCCGATTTGCCCACGAATACGCCGCGTTTCGCACGAACTCGCGAATCGCATCCTCGCGCTTCTCTCCGGCCTCGACGCGGCTTTCGATAAAGGCCTCGACCACGCGGCGCGCCTCATCGTCCGCTGGCGACAGCTTGAGCTGTTCAATCGGAAACGAGACTTCGGGGCGAACGCCGATCTCGGCCAGGCGATTTTCCAAGTCGCCGCGCCGCCATCCTCGAGCGTCGTAGTAACCTTCGAGCTCATGTCGGAGGTCGAGCACCAGCGCTTTCAGAACGGCCCGCCGTGGAGCTTCCATCACTCGAGCTCCACGTCGAAGTCCCGCAAGAGTGCGAGTATGCGCTCGTCGAGCTCTCGCGCGACCTGCTGCCACTCTTCCGGGACGCGAACCGTCTTTAGCGGCGCCAGGTCGGACAAACGGACCCGCTTGAGTTGGCGTTCAGGCTTCGGCTCCTTGCCGTTGCCGCCACCTTTTGCCCGCCGCGCTTCGGCGAGCCTGGACTCAGCCTCGCGCGCACGTGTGCGGACGAGGTCGGGCAGGGTTACAACTCGCGCAGGTTCCGCGATCTCGTCCAAAGTTGAGCGCATCGCTTCGAGCGGCTTAACCGTGGCCTCGACCAGCTCTGCATCGAGCCCGCCGTTGCGGCCGTCATTGCGGATGTGCTCCAACGCGGTGTCCAGCGCCGCCTGCGCTTCGCCGCGGCGCTCGCCAAGGAGCGAGTCGAGTTCGAGACGCGCTGATGAATACGAGGCGTGCACGCTCTTCCAAATCCCCGGCTCGGCGAATCTGGCGCCAACGCGCGCCTGTTCGTAGGCCTCGAGGAAACCAGCGATCGCGCTCGATGGAGGTAGAAATGCGTCGACCGCATACAGGTCATCGGCCAACTCGCGGACTTGAACGAAAACACTTTTCGCTTGCCCGTAAAACTCGGCAACAAGTTCGATAGCGGCGGCGCCGCTTGCGAGATCCTCCTGTCGCGCATCGATCTCCGGAATTCGATGGTGCGGGCTCTTGAGCGCGAGAATCTCGCGAAGCCGGTCACATCCCCGGGTGAAAGGCTCAGGGATCGGAAAGTGAGCTGGTTCAGCCCATTCAACGACTTTGTCCGCAGCGGTCAGCTTCTCGTTGGCAAAAACCTCCATTGCTTGGTGCACTGCCGCTGGGGTTTCCTCGATGCGGCGGTCGTTGGTTAGTTTCACCAGCACGCTTCGCGCATGCTCAAGGGTTTCCTGCGGAATCTCTGTGTCTTCCAGGACAAGCTCAGCACGGTTGAATTCGAGGCTATTAACCAGGATACGCTGAAGCTCCGGATCGGCAGGATTCGAGTAGGCGGCCTTGCCGTGTTTCAGCTTGATGCGCCCGCCGCGCACGCAGGCCGCCACTCCCACCCGCACTGCGTTCGGATCCCATCCGTACGGCGGCGCAGTGAATTCGTCGAGCAATTCTTTGCCCAACGTCCGGTGAGCCTGGCCCTGACGCGTCGCGAGCGAGATACGAATCGCCTCGATCAAGGGTGCGCTGCTGTCTAACATGCGGCTCTTGTCCAGGATTCGAAGTTGTTCCACTTCCGCCGGCAGGTTTTTGTCGCCGGTCAGAACCGCGCGGATCGCGCGTTGCTCCTCGGAGATACGGATCGGAACCTTCTTGTAGTTGGGGTAAATGGTGGGGAAGTAAGCGGCGAGTTCGCCCCGCAGCATGTCGCCGGCGGTGACACCAGGTTTCGGCGAAAGGGAGCGGCTGGCGCCACGAAAAACTATGTGACCGCGTTCAAGACCCAGCCTGAGGCTCTTGCGCAGACCGTTAGCGAGCTTGACGAGGTCGTTCGACTCGCGGTCAAGGGCCAGCTTACGCGCGGCATCCGGCTTGTACTGGTCGCCCTTCCAGCGGTCGATCACCTCGCGCATGGCGAGAAAACGATTGAGGTCCTGGTCGAGCGAAGGAACGCGATCACAAAGGACGAAGATCGAGTTGCGCTCCTCGTCGCGGAGGCTTCGATTCTCGAGATCAGATAGCTTGATCCCCTGAAACACCGCGAAAGGTGAATGGATCGAGACTCTCACATGACCGGTTTTCGCTGCCAGAGTCTCGTCCATCGCGAATTGAGCCGGGAATTCCTTGCCTTGAAACGGAACAGCCGAAAAGCCCAGAATTTCGGTCAGTGGCGCGGCTCGAGTGCTCGGATCGTAAGCTCGTCGATCAGAAACAGGATTTCAGTTACGCGGCGCGTGAGCGGATTTGCCCCATTCACCACTTTCTCTATCTGTGAAAGTTCTCGCCTGATGTCGGGACTGATTTCTCCTTCGCCTGAGAGGTTGTAGTAGACCTCATCAAAGGAAACCAATTCGCCAACCGCGAGTTTCAGGTATGGCTTGCGGCCGGCGCGCAGAATGTCCTGGGTGATGGCGAGGAGGGTGCGGGTTGAGCCCGAGAGCTGGTCCGCGCGGCCGCCCCTCGCGCGAAGGGTTTTGACGATCTCCGGGATCAGTTCGACCTGATACGGGAAAAACGGATAGAAATCAACAAATCGCTGTTCGTCGCATTCCAGCAACGAGCGTCCCTGTACACCTGAGAGCTCGCCGAGTGAGCGGACGACGCCGCGAGCCGAGTTGTAGGCGTCGCGCACCGCGTCGGCACCGGCGATTTTCTTCTTCAGAATCCGGTCTTCCAGTACACGCTCGATATTCTCGGTAGTCAGCGAGAACTTGAAACGGAAGCGGTCCTCGATCTTTTTCATATCAGGTCGCAGGCGGCGCGCACTCTGCAGTACCGTGCCCATATCCTCGTGGGTGGTGACGGTCAACCAGATTCGCCCGCGGCCCCTGATGGCGGCGGTTTCCACCAGAGCCTGGAGTTGAGCCAGGCGCTCGTCATTGTCGCCGATCCATTGTCCGGCCTCGTCGAGGACCAAAACCATTCGGCACGGCTTTTTCAGCTCGCGAATAAGCGGCTCCAAATCCTCCAAAACGGTCGAGACAAACCGCTCTACGTTTACCAATTCGCCTTTTTCCGCGCTGACGAGCGCTGCCGCCACGTCTTCAGGCTTCGCAAATGCGTCCGGCGCGACAGTGCTCGCGGCATTGTAAAGCCCCCTGGCGTAGAAGGCGGGATTGCGCTGAATCTCTGGCCACCAGCGCCCAGTTATTCTCTGCGCTTCCTGATGGAGTTCGGCGAGCTTACCGCGGCGATCCAACTCTTGCTCGATCACCCCGGCATACAAGACATTCGAGGAGTAACCCTTATGTTGGTAGTACTGGCTCAAGAGCAGTCGCGCCAAGGCGGTATCGGGCTGATCGACCAGGGTGTTCAGGTTGAACGCTAAAACCCTGGTATCGCAGGACGCAAGCAGCGCCAGCTCTCGGAGGATGGACGCTCGACGCGGTGCGTCGCCCGGGATGCGCGCCTCCAAGCGCTTGGCGGCCGTCTGCCCCTTGAGCACGCGGTTTTCAACCAACAGAGCGAGGACCTTGGAAAGGTGCGACTTGCCTGAGCCGAAGTAGCCCGAGATCCAAACGCCGACCTCCTCGGTGTCCTTACGCAACGAATCGGTGTAGTGATCGAGGAAGTCGTCGATGCACTTCTCTATGAGAGGCGTAACCACGTAGCAGCCGATCTCGCCGGCCAGCTTGGCCTCGTCCTGCAGGTCGCCAACTTTAATCACCGGGGCGATTTTCTCCTCGACCCGAGTCTCAAAAATGTCCGCTATCTTCATGTTCCCCCGTGCGTGGCTTACAAGATGTCGCCGCGATACATGAATTCGTCGATTTCCTCGAGGAAGAGATAATTCTTGGCGCGCATGACGCGGCCCGGTATCAGGAGAACCACCGGACCAGTGAGGCCCGCGTGGTCCCCGTCCCACAGGGCCTGCATCAGAGCACGGGGCGTCGTAACGGGATGCAAAGCAGCGAGTTGCTCTAAGGCTGCAACTGGGCGCCCGGGACCATTCGCCAGAGCCTGGCGAACTGCTTGCCCGACTGCAGCCAGCCAAACGCGCCCGAGCTCCGCTACCGGATCGGAGCCCGGCATCGGATTGTTCATCAATTCGACGATTGCTTCGGTGCCGAGTTCCCGCGATACGCCTGACGTTATGCTCGCGACGTCAACCTTCTCGAGAGCAAATTCGGGCTTGAGCGTCGATGCGCTCGTGCCAGAGTGCGAGCACTTGGCGCTCCGCTTGAGGTTCGTAGACGATTGCGAGAAAAGGTGCGCCCGTCTTGCTGCCGACGTGATCGTAGCGCAGGCGGATGATTTCAATCGCCTCGTCGATCTTCCAACGCCAGTCGTCCGACGTGCTCATCCCGGCGCGGAATCTCCGGGCAATTCCAGAACGACAGTGCGTCCTGCTTGCTCAAAGCGGACATTGCCGTTTCGCGCGAGCCTGCCAAGCACATTCGTCACAGCATCGGGCGGCAGCAGAAACAGCTTCCAGTCGGGAGCTTGGAGGAGCCCCCACCCGCGCAGACCCTCAGCGTACAACAGCCGACATAGGTGAAAGGCCACCGGGAGCTCGAGTCGGGGCTGTTGTATAGTTTTATGCTGACTGCCGGTCAGCACGCCGAAGTCACGCAACGCCGAGAGCAGATTGCCTGCAATCTTTTTCCGCGTACTCTCCCTGAACCTTGCGACGTCGTCCGATCCATAGTGCTCGGTTGCAAAACGCCAGACCTCCTCGCGGCGCACGTTGCGAATGCGCGCATACCAGTTCGCAAAGAGTCCCTCGGCGGTGAAGTCAAAGGTAAGCCGGTCCCGGCGCACGTAATGTAAGTACACGAGTCCCACGAAGTGAGCGCTCGGATGTATGCTCTCGAGCGCCGCATCTCCCAGGTCCTTGATCACCCAGCGCGGTGCCGCCCACGCAAAAAATCGCCAATTGAGCGCCTCCCAGATTCGCTCCCTAGTATGGCGCGCACAATTTGCCAGCAAGTTTCCATTGAGACACGCCTGCTTGAGCGAGGATAGCGATGTTCCGCGTGCGAGACTACGGAATGCAGCATGCGTTTGGCCAATAAGCGCGCCTTTGGAGCTGGTCCGTGAAGTCAGCGGACCCGTGTCGCGGCCTAAAATGGTTTGTTGATTAGTAATGTCGGGCGCGAGGGCTCCGCGTTTTTTCGACGCAGACTTCGCAGCATGTACCGGCATCGGCAATCCGGAATCACCAGTAGATTGGCGCCAAACATCGCGCGATTTCATTGCTCATCAGCCCAAACCCTCTTTAATTCGTGCCAGTCAAACCGACTTCGCCGGGCGTTCGCCGACGAAGCTCGGGCGACCGCCAACTCCTTTGGCAGTACGGTGCGACTGTCTATAGCACATAAAAACTTACAGTGTATCCGTCCCGCCGCGCGGCTTTTTACTTTAGTAATGTCGGTGGGCGGAAATGGCCTTGCCGGCGGCGCCCCCAGCCAAGCGTCTGCGAGGCGCTTGAAGTGCATGGTCAGAATCCGGCACGGTTGTCCCTCACCCGCGCGGCGAAGACGTCGCGCGACCTCTCCCGATATTAGGGAGAGGTAAAGATCCCGCGCGCGCGATGCTCAGCGGACGTTGCTGGGGTCGAGGCTGTCGCGCAGGTAATCGCCGATGAAGTTGAATGACATTACGGTGATTGAAATGAAGATTCCGGGAATCAGCACCCACGGATAATGCAGGATATTCTGCGGATCCATTGCCTGCGAGAGCAGATTGCCCCAGCTTGCGGCCGGCTCCTGGATCCCCAGACCCAACAACGAGAGTGCGCTCTCGCCTAATATATAGCCGGGGATTGATAACGAGGCGTTGATCGCGGCGAATCCCATTACAGATGGGATCACATGACGGCGAAGTTGGCGGCCCCGGGACCCCCCCAGCGCCCGTCCGGCTTCGACATAGGGCACGGCACGCACAGACGCCGCCATCCCGCGAATTACCCGGGCAAAGCCGGCCCATCCGATGAACGCCATAATTGCCACGATCATGAAAAATGTCACTACCGTGCTCAGGCCGGAGGGAATGACCGCGGCCAGTGCGAGCAGGAAATAAAATTGCGGCAATGACATCTCGATCTCGCACCAGCGCATTATCAGGTTGTCGATGGCGCCGCCGACGTAGCCGGAAAACGCGCCGACCGTAATCCCGAGCGAAAAGCTGATCAAAACACCCACCACGCCGATACACATGCTGACGCGCGCGCCGTAGACGATGCGCGAGAAGAGGTCGCGGCCGAGCCCTTCGCTGCCAAACATGAACCACGGCAAGTCGGCCGACTCGGTGGTGAACAAATGGCTGCGATAGAAGAACCTGATGTAGGTCTTGCGGCTGCGGTCCTCAACGAATTTGCGCGCCAGCGGATTTACCATCTTCATCGGATAAGCGAAGAACCAGCCGTGCGCACGCTCTGCCGCTTGTGTCACATGCAGCCCCATCGGCGGACAATCGGGCTGGCCGCGGTACTGCCGAACCGGATCATAGGGGGCGATGAAGGGCGAGGCCGCGGCAAAAAAATAAAACAACAGCAGGCACAGACTCGATACCCGCACGACCCACGGAGAGGCACCCCATTGGCGCGCGAGTGCGCCGCGGCGCGTTCGCGTCCATCCGCCAGGTGAGCTAGCGGACAATTCGGATTCCAGCAGGCTGGTGAAAGAAATTTTCACAGCCTGCCCCCCCCTCTGTAATCTGCTCTGAAAATAGAAGACAACCCCCACCTAACCTCCCCCTGGTCGGGGGGAGGGATTGGATTTTCATCTCAGCGCAGTTGGGTCGCAGACCCATGAACAACTCCCCTCCAAGCGGGAGAGAACTAAAGGCAAGAAGCCAATTTTTTGCAGGGTGTTAAGACCAAGCCGCGCTGAGAACTCCATGGGGTGACCTTTTCTCAATACCCTGCTACACAAGGACGCGGCAGCGCACTCATTGCGAAGCCATCGAGCTGAAATCGACGCGGGGATCAACCGCGACCAGCGCGATATCGGCCAGCAGATTGCCGGCCAGCAGCAGCAGCGTACCCATCAAGACCGAACCCATGACGAGCGGAATATCAAGTGATTGCACCGCGTTGAGCAGGAGCAGGCCGAGGCCCTGCAGATTCATCACCGCTTCGACCAGCGCCGCCCCGGAAAGCAGGTCGGCGAGCGCATATCCAGCCATCGTAACGAATGGATTAAGCGCATTACGCAGGACGTGCTTGCCGATAACGATCGATTCGGGCAGGCCCTTGGCGCGCGCGGTGCGGACGAACTCCGCGTCTTTGATGTCGAGGATTTGCGAGCGCATCAACCGCATCAGCGACGCCATTCCCGCCAGGCCCAGCACGATTACCGGCAAAATCAGGTGGTCGGCACGATCGGCGAATTTGCTCCAGAGCCCAAGGCTCGGGTAGTCGGGCGAGATTGTCCCGCCGACCGGCAGCCACGGCTTGTCCATCCACAGCGCAAAATCAAGTGCGAGGAAGGCCAGGAAAAAAGCCGGCACCGACATTCCCAGGAACGCCACAAACGACAGCAGACGATCGAGCAAAGAGTTCTGCTTGACCGCCACGATGATGCCGAGGGGAATTGCCAGCAGCCAGCTGAAAAGCATGCTGGCGACCGAAAGAATAATTGTGTTGAGTGCGCGCGAGCCAATCAGCGCGGTGACGCCAACGCGATATTGCAGGGAAACCCCGAAGTTCAGATGAAACACCTGCCACAACCATCTGAGATAGCGCAGCAGCAACGGTTGGTTGAGCCCGAATTCCGCCTCCATCTGCTTGATCACTTGCGGCGAGATCTGCGGATTCATCGCCAGGCCGGTAAGAAAATTGCCAGGCACCAGCGACATCGCACAGAACGAGATGAAGGTGATGCCGATGATCAGCGGGATCATTATCAGCAGGCGTTTAACCAGAAACCGCGCCATCGTTGTGTCACTCGCTGGCTTCGCAACTAGCGTTAAAAAATGGCTTAGCCGCGGCGAAGAACAACATCCAAACCGTAGCGAAGTACGAATCTCGCTAAGTCGCGACCAAGTAGGAGACCCACAGGCTTCTTGACCCGCTCCTTCAGCTCATCGAGAGCAGCATCGACTTCCTGGGTGCGGCCGTCAGCGGTAGACACGATCAATCCCATGTCCGCGTCTGGATATTGTTCGAACGCTCTCCTTATGTCGTCTACCGCGAGCGTATCCGACATCTCTCCCTCGTACGACTTGACCTGAACTACGCATTTTTTGGACGGAAGAAGCCCTTCCATGACCAACCAGTCATCATACTCAACAATGACATCGGCTCCATGATCACCTGCACCGCCCTGACGTGTAACTCGCGTTCCGGGAATTTTTCTGAATACCTCCTCCAATAGGAACTCCAGCTTTTTGTTCGGGAAGGCCCTTTGAATTCGACTCGAGATCTGTACGAGCAAGGGCTCGAGTTCGCTAGCCAGAACACCGACATCAGTGGCGGGGGTGGATGGAATACCTAGGCGACCGTTTCGGGCGGACTCAACGAGCTTCTCGAAATCGTCTCGCGCGTTAATCCGCCATTTTCGTCCTTGCAGCATGAGCCGAGCCTGGAGATATGGGTGCACCGCCGCATCTTTACGGGAAAATTCGAAAAATGAGCTTGGGTCTACACTTACCGAATGGTTGAAGTCGCCAGGTTGACCAAGCCATTTGTACGGCCCGGTAACAAGAGCTGCGCAGCACTTTCCATCTTCGGGGACGTTAATATAGACCCACCAGTCGCCGGGCTGAACGTCCAGCAGAAACGCCTGATAGCAGTCTTTCTCTTGGTCGGTGAGAGAATCCCAACCGTCTCTTTTAATTCTCTCTTGCAGCTTCGTTAGGTCTGCTGTCGAGACATAGCTCCAGCCGAATCGGGCGACTCCATTCCTCAGCGACTCTCTGAGTTCTGCATTTCGCTCGGCGTCCGGAACGCCCTCATCCCTGGCTCCCTTGATCGCCCAAACGGTATAATCGGTCACTGTTCTCCTAACCCCCAGTTGTTCACTTTGAGGACATTGAGTCAGCACGCGGCGAGCCAGCGCGGCGCGCGGCCGCAGATTTCATTGGCGGAACTGGATCCACTCGGGTTTATACAGACCCCAAGTCGTTTCGTCGAAATTCTCCAGTGAATCGCGATGAGCGACGTAGCCGATTTCGCGCACCGTCTCGATTATCGGCAATTGATCGTGGAGTATCTGCTGAATCCGCCAGTAATAAGGCGCACGCTGCTGCGGGTCCATCACGCGTGTACCCTCATCGAGCAGGCGATCGATTTCGGCTTCCCACGCGGTGGCAGGATGCGGTTGACCCGGGTTCCAGATGTGCAGGTTCCCCGACGAACGCAGAAAATTGGCCGCGTTGTTGGGCTCGATGGTGCCGGTAAAGCCGATCAGAATACAATCCCAATCGAAGCTCGAGTCGAGTTTCTTCACCAGCGCGATGAATTCGAGCGGCCGATAATTTACCGTGATTCCCAGCGCCGCCAGGTCTTGCTTATAGATTGCGCAGATCTGGTCGCTAGTCGGATTGCCGGTCGGAGTCGAGAGTTCGAAGACCAATGGATGGCCCTCGGGGTCGCCGCGCACGCCCGGCCGCAGCATGCGGTAGCCGGCTTCATCGAGGATCCGCGCCGCCAGTTTCAGATTGTATTCATAATCTTTGAGGTTCGGGTTATGGAAAATTTTGTCGGCCGGGGAAATATCCGCGACGGCAGGAACGGCGAGGCCACGGTAGCACAGGTTAATAATGCCACGCTTGTCGAGCGCATGGGCCAGCGCCCGCATGAAATTGATGTCGCTAAACCATTTGTACCTTGGCTCTGCGATTCCATGGTGAATGTAATGGCGGGGATTGCGGTTGAAGGCGAAGAAGCGCGAGCCGGTGTCGATCCCGGTTGGTTCCAGCTTGATATGTAGTTCTGCCTGCTTCTGCTGCAGTTCCCAGACTTCCTCAGCCCGTGGCCGGTATACGTCGAGCAGACCGGACATGAAGCGAAGATACATCGCATTGCGGTCGGTCACGATGATCTCCACCTGTGCCAGCAGCCGCGGCAATTGACCACCATGCTCGTCGCGCATCCAGAAGGTGGGATTGCGCTTGAACGCGAGCAACTGGCCGGGCACGTAACGCTCCATCCGGTACGGCCCCAGACAAATCAGCTCGGCCGGCGAAGTATCGATCCCCCAGATGCGGTTGAATTGTCCTGCCGCCAATGCTTTAGCGAGCACGTGCTCGGGGATGATCGGCACTCCGATCGCATAAAGTAAGGGCGCGAACGGCCGCGGCAGCCTCATGATGACGGTGTAATCGTCGGGTGCTTCGACCTTGAGCGGTTTGTCGTCGACGGTCAACGAGGAAATCGAGCTGTTCGGAACGCGCGGGTCGTAAATCAGCCGCATGGTGAAAAGCACGTCGCGGGCGGAAAATTGCACGCCATCGGACCATTTCACGTCGTGCCGGAGATGGAATGTAATGGTCTTGCCGCCATCGGCAATCTGCCAGCTTTGGGCGAGGTCGGGTTCCGGCAGGGTGGTCTTCGGGTTAATCTTCACCAGTCCTTCGAACAAATCGCCGATGGCGGTGCCTGACGCCGCATCCGTTACGATAATCGGGTTGAAGGTGCCCGGGTCGCTGCTCATCCCCTGGTAGAGCGTCTGCGTTAGCGCGTGATCATTGCGCGGGCGATTCACCTTGCATCCCATCACCGCGCATAGCGTCAAGACGAGCAGGCAGGCAGCAGGCAAGCGCATCATAGTTTGCACGCGCTCACCCGGGACTTGCTGGTAGCGCTGAAGGGCTCTCAAATCCGAGTTCGATCAGCTTAGTGCCGGGTCCGGGCGAGAGCACAAAGGTCGAATCGGTGATCTGGCGGTCGATTAACGGATTCAAATAATGAAACTTGATCGTGGTTGCGCTAGCAAAGAAGCGGGCCTCGACCTCGAATGGGAATTTAATCGCGCCAATATCACGGTAATCGCTGTAGTGCACTTCGTACGTTACCTGGCCGGCGGCGTCGCGCGCCCGCACCAGCGCGAGTTGGCCTTCACTAAACCCGAGTTCGTAATCGGCTGCGCCAGTACCGCCATAGGACAGTACTCTCATCTCGCCTTCGGTCCGCGAGCTGGAGGGCTTGGTTGCCAGAATCGAGTTGTCGGGGGCAAGGCCGAGCAATAATTGCACAGCTTGCGCCGGCGCCATCGGAATCTGGGTGAAACGCGCGAGCATGGTGGCACTCGCCGCACCTCGCATCAACGTGTTATTGCCAGGATTGAAGACTGCGATCTGGGCGTCATCGGCGGCAACCGTCAGTGCGACACCCAAAGGCGACATGGCGTCGACGCGCAGGCTGGCCGGCCGCCGGGCGGTCAACTGCTCTCGCGCCTTGAGATGGCCCGACGGTCCTGCATAGTCCATTATCGCCGGCGTCTGCAACGAAGTGAGCAAACGTTCTCGCTCACCCAGGTAACTTGCGGCAGCATCTGGCAGTAGCGCAGGACTCGGTTTTGAAACCTGCTGCGCCGCGCATCCGGCCAGCCCGGTCACCAGCATTGCCGCCGCCATCGCGGCGGCCGCACCCAGCAGGCCGCTAATGGCGCGCGTGTTGTTCGACATCGCCCAGTTTGGCCAGCTTGGCCTTGAGCCGTTGGATTTGATCTGACTCCTGGGCCTTTTTCAGAGCATCCTCATATTCGTGGCGGGCATCGCGATATTTACCGATTTTACTGTAAGCATCGCCCAAATGTTCAGTGATGGTCGGGTCGCTGCTGGTCAAATTGACCGCTCGCTCGAGTTGGTCGACGGCTTTCTGGTACTGCCCGCGTTGATAATAGACCCATCCGAGGCTGTCGACGTAAAAGCCGTCCTCGGGCTCGATATCCAGTGCCCGCTTAATCAACTTTTCGGCTTCGTCAAGATGGTTACCGGCTTCGGCGTAGGAGTAGCCGAGATAGTTGAGAGCCGGTGCGTTGCTTGGATTGAGCTCGATCGCCTTGCGCATCTCCGCCGCGCTCAGTTCCTTCTGCTTGTTCTCGTCGTAGAGAGCGCCGAGGGTGAAGTGGAGTTTATCGTTACGTGGTTCAAGCCGGACCATCTTTTGGGCCAGTTCGATGCCGTTGGTGTAGTCTTTTTTCTCCTGGTACACACCGACCAGGAAACCCATGATCTCCGTATCATTGGGCTTTCGCTGCAGCGCATTTTGCAGGTTAGACAGCGCACTATCGTAGTCGCTGCGCTTGTCGTACAAATAAGCCATCTGCAGCCGTGACTCGACGTAATGGTCGTCGGTATCGGAGATTTGCTGAAACTGACCGATCGCCTCTTCGTTCTCGTCCAGCTCGGTATAAACCGTGCCGAGGTAATAGTGCACGCGGTAATTGTCGGGCTGGGAACCGAGCACCAGGTTGAATTCCGTCGCCGCGCGATCGAAGTCGCCGCGCTCGAAGTAGAGTAGTCCGATTTTAGTCCGGGTATCGGCCGGATTGGTTTCGAGTTGTTCCTGACGCTGGAGCTGCGCAACCGCTTCCTGGAGCTTGCTGTCGCCGCTGTACAGTTCGGCCAGCCGTTTGCGCACAGTTTCATTGTGAGCATCGGTCTGCAGGATTTTCTGATAGATCGCGATAGCATCCTTCGGACGATTCTGCAGTTCACGCAGAACCGCGACGTCGAGCAGCACCAGTTGCGACTGCGGATTCAGCTCGAGGGCTTTTTGGTAATAGCTATCAGCCGCGGGATAATTCTTCGCCGCTACCATCACGCGTCCGGCGTAGTAATCGCCCAGGAAGGAAGTAGGGTCGAGTGCGATTAGCCGTTTAAAGGTCTGCTCGGAGCGATCGTAAGCGCCATGCTTGGCATAAAGCGCGCCCAGGAACAGGTAAGCCTCCTGATTTTTGGGATCTAGTTCCATCACCTTTTCGTACTGCTGCTGCGCAGTTTGATCGTCACCCAGAGCGGAACTGATCCCGGCGATCAGCAGGCGGGCGTGAATGTAATCAGGGTCGAGTTCTTCGGCGGCAATGGCTTGTGGCAACGCGTCCCTGAGCCGTCCATTGCCGACATACAGGTCAGCTAATTGCACATGAAGTGCGGCGTTATGCGGATCATAGCGCACCGCGCTTTCATAATTCTTCAACGCATCGGCGCGTTGGCCATTCTCTGCCGCCATCTGGGCTTTCAAATATGCGCCCATCGCATAAGCAGAAGGCGGAATATCGACTGCCGGAGTGCCGCCGAAGGGACGGCCGTTGATGCTGACAGCTTGGAGCGGGCTGGTTTCGCGCAGGTTTGCGCAGCCAATCAGCGCGATGGTTATAATTGTGAGCCCTATCCAAACCCGAATTTTCATCTCTTGAATCAGAACCTCGTACCGTCCGCGCACGACAGCTAACACAGCAACTGCTGGCCTTCAACGCTTTAAGAAAGCACTTACGTGTTTATTTCGCTCTCGATTCGATAGCAAACAAAGGCAGGCGACATTGCCGCCGGTTTTTGGCCAGTTTTTTGACTATTCTCGAGGTTGGGTTTTCGCCTGACAAGACACTACGCCAGCAGGCTGTTGAAAAGTTCTTCACAGCCTGCCTCCCCCTCTGTAGTCTCCCCCGCAAGCGGGAGAGAACTAAAGGAAGGAAGCCACCTTTCACGCAGGATGCTCGGGCCGATGCTCCAGCAAATGCCATTGGTACCCCTTTTTCGACACCCTGCTAGATAGAGGCTACAATCGGGCGCCGGCTGAATCGAGGCCGATTCCTGCACGCATGTAGCGCCGATGGCTAGCAAACCGCGTCTCACCCTCCTGCCATTAATCTGCCTGATGTATTTGGTGGTGAGCGGCGGTCCGTATGGAATCGAAGATGCCGTCGGTATCGCCGGGCCCCGGCTGGCGCTGCTGTTGTGTGTGCTGGTGCCTCTCACTCTGAGCTTCCCGACTGCACTGATGGCGGCGGAACTGACGGCGCTATTACCGTCGGAGGGTGGCTTTTATTTCTGGGTGAAGGAAGCTCTCGGACCCTTCGCTGGCTTCGCCGAAGCATATCTCACCATACTTTACACGGCGGTTGATACTGCAATCTACCCGGTGTTGTTCGTCACCTACGTCACATCCTTATTCCCGATGAGTGCTTCAGCCCAGGCCGTAGCCGCGATCATGCTCGTGTGGTTGTCCGGCTTGCTAAACGCAATCGGTGTGCGGCCGGTAGGCTACACTTCGATGCTTTGGACTGCCGGCCTGGCGGCACCCTTCGTGGCCCTCGTCGCCCTTGGCCTACCTCACCTGCTCCATTGGCAGTTGCCGCCGGCAGCCCAGGCCGGAAACGATTTAATGGGGCGGCTCGGCGGGGCACTGACCGTCGTCATCTGGAACTTCTGCGGATGGGAAAACCTGAGCGTGGTGGCTGCCGAGATCAAGGATCCTCAACGCAACTATTTGCGGGCGGTAACGGTCGCGGTGCCAGCCGTGGCCCTGGGTTATATTCTGCCACTCGCGGTTTGCTTGCAGGGTCGCGGCAGCGGCGCAAGCTGGCACACCGGATCCTTTGCTGAGCAGGGGATGCGAATTGGCGGTCCTTTACTTGGGACTGGTATAGCAATGGGCGGTGCGCTTTCCTCGTTTGCAATATTCGAGGCGGCGATGCTGTGGATATCACGGCTACCGTTGGTACTCGCGCGCGAACGATATCTGCCGGCGGGCTTGGCTGCAGTCTGGAGCGGCCGCGACGTACCCGGCCGCTCAATTGTGCTTTGCTGCATTATCTTCACAATGCTGATACCGCTCGGATTCATCACCCTGGTCATGTTCGACGTGTTTTTCTACATGTTGGCGTTGACGCTCGAAATGGCGGCGTTGATACGGCTACGGCGGCTTTATCCCCGGCGCGACGGTTTGTTCGTGATCGGCGGCGGAGCGGCCACAGTGTACCTGGTAGCGCTCTCCCCCCTTTTGACGTGGTTCGCAACATTCGGTTTAGCCGTCTCGCGGAGCTCTTACGATCTGGTGATAGCGTCGTTGCTGGCAGCCTGCGCGTGGCCGGTCTACCGGGTGCTGCGGAAGCATTACGGCGGCCCGCCAGACGTCCCGCAACGCCACACGGAAGAATTAGCGGTTGGGCCGAGGGTTGTAGACGTCGAAAAATGAAAAGGCTGTGATTCACCACCACCATTCAACGATGGCGAGTGCCAGGCATCCGTTCCCATGAAAAATCTACCGCATCCGGGATGCAGCATAAAGAGGTAACTGGAAAAAATACATCAGCGTTTAAGCCTAGCCAGAGTTGATAGGCATTTATGGATGAATGTCGATTATGCGGTGAATGCGCCGGACATGAATTTCCTTCTCACGCTTGCGGGTCTGCGCAATGTCGTAGGCGGATTGCATCCTCATGAGCGTGTCCATCTTCACGCCAAAAGCCTTCTCGATGCGGAGAGCCATGTCGCCGGACAGGCCGGCCTTGCGGTTAAGCAAACTGGACAGAGCGGGCCGGGAGACCCGAAGTGCGCCGGCGGCAGCGGTAACGGAAAGGCCGGCGGGTTCAATGATCTCCGTCCGGATGAAGTCGCCGGGATGGGGCGGATTCTTGATGGGCATGGCGGTTACTCCTGCAGTTAGTGGTAGTCCTCTAAATTAACGTCGCAAATCTCGCGCTCGGCAGCGTCTACGCGGAATGTCAGACGGCGGTTGCCGGTGACAGTGAGGCTCCATGTGCCCTTGCGGTCGCCGGTCAGCGTATGAACCTTCCAAGCTGTGAGCGCCAGCAATTCCTCACGGGCTTCCAGGTTGTCGAGGTAGCCGAGCATCTTCCGCAACTTGTCCACGGTGTCGGGTGGCCTCGCCTTTGGTGCTGGTTTCCGTGTAAAGCTTCTGGACCCCCTTATGGGCGAAGTTCCGTATTTTCACCAGCGGACTGTAGCCTGTAGCTTAACACTTGTCAAAGGAAAAAACGTCCGGCGGCGGCAGAGAAACACGGGGTGCTATACTGCCATCGGAGTGTTCTTTTGGACTTTTGCCACAACCTGATGCGCTCGATCTCGTCGAGCGTCAGGCGCTCCTTGGTTTGGAATTAGCTCGGCCTCTTTGCCGGGAGCGGCGCAGTCGGCGAACTGGCGATTAATCAGCGCCTGCGGCCGCCTGCCAGTGTCGGGCTCGATGCGAGCCCCAAAATTGTCGCCATGCTGAACATTCCGCTCGTTGATGACGCCCGCGACCAATTGATGCTCTTCGGTTACATCTGACGGGGCTGCCAATAACACTCGAAAGAGGTGAACGCTCTCCGGCATTGCAATCCGCGGTAAACTGGCAGCGATCAGCGATGTGCCGGCGGACTATAGACGTCGAAGAATGAAAAAAGCAGTGATTACCAGGGCGTGTGTGATTTTTCCCGATGTGATCATCTGCTTGATATTTGCCAGCGGCACCAGCTCAACTTCGGTCTCCTCTGACCCACCGATATTCGGATTCGGCTCGCCCACTTTGCGCACGTCGGGCGCGAAGAACGCTTGCCGAGAGTTCCGCGCAGGACGGACTACGCCGGAGACTGGGTCGGAAGTTTCCGAAAGCGAAATCGACTACTACAATGTCCGGGATAATCGCCTAAAAATATATGAGCGTGACGGCTATAAATGCCGCTACTGCGACAAGCAGCTAACGCGCTTCACGGCCACACTTGACCATGTGAAAGCCATTGCGGAGAGCGGCGGTAATGGCTTTGAAAACCTCATAACGGCCTGTCTTGAATGCAATTCTCGGAAGAATAAGCGGCGCGTGGGCGATTTTCTGGCAGAGCGGTAAGCAATCGCAACGTTTCTTGCGCGACTGGGCGGCAATGTCAAAGCCGCATAAAGCCCATTACGTCAAATCAGGAAATGTTGCAAAACTTGTCCTTTGTGTAACGTCGGAAAGCTAGGTTCGGCGGCGTCAGCACATGGCGGACAGCATCACCCCAGACATTTCCCGGCGTTTGGGCTACAATGTAGCCCAAGAGGAGATTAACGCCATGACTGGCAATTCCGTCGTTCGCGCCCGCATCGATGAACGCACCAAGAGGGAAGCCGCCGCGGCGCTGAAGAAAATCGGGCTCACCTTGTCCGATGCCTTCCGCCTGCTGCTGGTGCGCGTCGCGGCGGAAAAGGCCCTGCCGTTCGAGCCGCTCAATCCCAATGCCGAAACCGTCGCAGCGATGAAAGCCGCGCGCCGGGGCGAGCTCGTCAAGGCCGGTAAGCCGGACAAACTGCTGCGAAGCCTGAATGCGGGAGGTTAAATACACCACCCGCTTTCAGCGTGACTACAAGCGAGAAAAATCCGGGCGGCATCGCAAGAAGCTGGACGCCCTGCTGATGGGGGTTGTCAACCTGCTCGCCGCCGACACGCCGCTGCCGGGTCGGAATTTCGATCACCCACTGTCCGGCGAATGGAACGATCACCGCGACTGCCATATCAGGCCGGATCTCGTTCTCATCTACCGCAAGCCGGATGACGACAGCCTCGAACTCGTGCGCCTTGGCTCGCATAGCGAGCTTAGCCTGTGAAACACGGCGGGGGCACGTATGATCAGCGGTTGGGCGGGGGGTTGTAGACGTCGAAGAATGAAAAAGCTGCGATTACCAGGGCGTGAGTGATTTTGCCGGTCGCGATCATCTGCTTGATATTTGCCAGCGGCACCAACTCAACTTCGGTTTCTTCTGACCCACCGATATTTGGATTCGGCTCGCCCACTTTGCGTACGTCGGGCGCGAAGAATGAGTAACACAAATTAGGCTGAATCGCCGGATTCGGATGGACCCGGCCGAGCGGAATGATGATGCTCGAATCGTAGCCGCACTCCTCGCGCATCTCGCGGCGGGCCGCCTCCGCCGGGTCGGGATCTTCCGGGTCGATCATCCCGCCCGGAATCTCGAGCGTGAAGTCGCTGATGCCGTGGCGGTACTGCCGAACCAGCACCACTTCACTCTCTGGCGTAAGCGGGATGATATTGACCCATCCGGGCGCTGAAAGAACGTAGAAATGGCGTTCGCCGCGATGCGGATGGGCGGACTTGCGCCGATGAAGGTCGAAGATCGGCGTACTGTAGACGCGCTCTGTTGCGAGCGTTTTCCATCGGCGCGTTTTCACGGTCACGCCTACCTCCCCTCCCCTGTACTTGAGCGGGAGAGGGACCGCGAAATAATCCCGGGAGACCGGTTCAAAACAGCCGCCGATATTCGATAGCCGGGCAACGGTCCATCACCACCGTCATCCCCGCCTTGCGTGCTCGTTCCCCTGCTTCGAGGTTGACCACACCCAATTGTCCCCATAAGACCCGCGCTCCTTTTCTCACTGCCTGTTCGGCTATTTCCGGCAAATATTCCGGACGGCGGAAGACATCGACCATCTCAACCGGACCCGGGATTGATTCGACATCCGGGTAACAGCGTTCGCCCAGTTCTTTACGCAAGGCCTCGGGTTGAAGCTGAGGATTCACCGGGATTACGCGAAATCCCTTGGTTTTGAGTAGCTGTGCAATTTTGAGGCTATCGCGGCCGGGATCATCGGAGCATCCGACCACAGCGACGGTGGTCGGCTTCGAGAGAATTGCCCGAATCTCATTATCAGGGGGATTTAGGAAATCCATGATTCACCCTTCAATATCAGACGATGAAGTTGTAGCGTACCTGCATGATCTGAACGGCATAATCAGAGGGAGCACAACGAGCAGGAAGCTCGCTTCGTTTTGTGACGCCTACCTGCTCGCTCTTTTGTCTCAGCTTAATCCCGGCCGAATAAACGATCTATCACCCGAGGAATCAACCTCGTTATCTCTTCGCGGCATTGGGCGAAAACCAAGTCCCCCTGCTCGAACGGATCGTCGATGTCGCCCGCTTCGCCGGCAAACGAGCGCAGCGTGTGCACTTCTAAACGGTCAGGTACCACGAAACGCTCGCGCAAATCGCGCGCCTGCTGCTCAGTCATCGCAATCACCAGGTCAGCCTCATTCAGCAGTTCAGGATGGCGCTTCAGATCGGTCGAAGTGGCATCGTCATCGAGATGGATCCCGATATCGCGCAACACCATCCGCGTGTCGAGCGACACCAAAGCCCCATCGCGAGCATAGGGAGCTATACCTGCCGAGCGCACTCTGATCTCGCTGTTGAACCCGAGCTGCTGTAGTTCGCGGGCGATGATATGTTCCGCCATCACGCTGCGCGCGGTATTTGCAGCGCAAATTAAAAGGACAGAACGAAAGCGCGGCTCAGCCGATTCTACGATTGCAGTGGATTTGCTGTGCGGCATTCTTTTTATAGCGGACTGCTGAACCCTCGACCCCGCTTAAGGCGGCGGCTTAGCGGCCCCAGCGGTGCTTCGCCAACTAGTGGCCTGTAACGTTGAAAACGATCTTGGCGTGTCGTATCGAAACGAAGCCGGACGACCCCCACCTAACCTCCCCCTGGTCAGGGGGAGGGATTTCCAGCGATACCGATTTCAACGTTACAGCCGACTAATATGCGTGCGTCGCGGACTGCTTTGCTCCGGTTCGCTGTGGGTTCAATGCCCGGCCAGTACCTCTCCCAGGTTCTCCTTCTTGGTGACCTCTTTGGCGAGTTCCTGCTTAACGCGCGCGCCCAGCTCGGCCGGATCCCAGAACTTGAGCGGGCCTGACTGGGTAATTTTGGCGGCAGTATGCCAGCCCGTCATCAGCCAGACCATTCCCATCCCAACGCGGAAGACCTCGCCGTGAACGTCCTTGGCATCGTCACTGCCCAGCCATGCCGCCAGCGGTGCAACGTGAGCGGGGCTGAACCGGTCAATCTCGCCCGCTTTGGGCGTTGGCATGGTTGCAGCAGTCTGTGGGGTGGCGTCGATCGTCAGCCGCGTGCGGGCGACCGGCGCGATTGCGTTGATACAGACGCTGTAGCGGGACATTTCGCGGTCCATGATAATCGCCATCGAGGCGACCGCCGCCTTAGCCGTGCCGTAATTGGCCTGACCCGCATTGCCGAGCAAGCCTGAGTCGGAGCTGGTATTGATTAAACGGCCGTTGAGCAAATTGCCCGACTTGTGCTGTTCGCGCCAGTAATTGCAGGCGTGACGCGCCATGTTGAAAGTGCCGCGCAGATGGACGCCGAGGACCGTATCGAAGTCCTCTTCGGTCATATTGAAGATCATGCGGTCGCGCAGAATACCCGCGTTATTGATGACGATATTGAGTTTGCCGAAATTATCGATTGCGCACTCGACAATCCGCTTGGCAGCTTTGAAGTCAGTGACACTTTCGAAATTAGCGACCGCCTCGCCACCGCCGGCGCGGATCTCCCTGACCACTTCTTCGGCCGGCGAACGCGATTCGCCGGTGCCGTCGAAATGACCACCGAGATCGTTGACCACCACCTTGGCGCCCTGCTTCGCCATCAGCAGAGCCTCTTCCCGGCCGATACCGCGGCCGGCGCCCGTGATGACCGCGACTTTGCCTTCCAGTAATGCCATCGTCAGTGTTTCCTCTCTCGTTTCGGATACGTTTCCCGCCCCTAACAGTTAGGCCGTTTTTGATTCCGCGCCCCAACAACTCAACTTTCTAGCACGGCACCGCCGTTGCTTGCACTATTCGCAGCGCGGTTTGCGGCAGCGGCTTGGCACCCTTGCGGAGCCGGATCGGACGCTTGGAGCCCGAGACCTACCCTTTCGAAGGATTATTTCTGGTATGCCGCCGCGATTCGGCCCGACCGGGTTCCTGGTCTACCGCCCTCGCCATCGGGCAGGCGCTATCAGCCATGCAAGCAGGCGGCGGCCCGAAGGTGACGGTCGCTCGCCACGGCAGCGACCTTCAAATAATGATGGTCGTGGTGTGACATCGCCAACCAATGTTTTCCGCACCCGCTAGTGTCCTGAGTACTGAAATCCGTTTACAAAATCCAGCGGATCGGCAGTTAGTTCAGCGGAGAGCCTACCGGTTCAAACAGGTTGTCGCGCAAGTCAACGGCATCGCTGCTTCCGCTTCGCGTTGATCCTTTCTGCTATGCGCACCTCGCAGACTCGTTTGCTCGGCTCAACTTCGTTTCGCCTGGTGCGCTGGCGCTCAGGATGACATAAAAAGAGCGCCCCCCATGTTTGTCATTCCGGTGAGCCGAAGCCCTGAGCGGAGCCGAAGGGGAAGTCGAGGAATCAACGCGAAGCGGAAGCAGCGACGATGCGCGGAGCGGAGACGGTCAATTTGAACGCTAGTAACTGTAAGCCGGAAAGGAAATAGCAAAAGTCTGTAAATTGGAGAAACGCAGCTTCCGGCAGGAGAACCCTGATACCCGCAACTTTTTCAACGAACTTAGGACTCAGAACACCACGACCTCGTGCAATCCGTAGTTGAGCCAGTCAATGTAAACATTTGTGTCCAGAATGAGCTTCGTCACTGCCTGCGCAACACGTCCTCAAAGCCACCGATCGCCCTCCCACGGCGCAGAACGCGAACTATCCTGGCCTCTGCCAACACCATGTCGAGGGCGCGGTCGAGCGTCTCCTGCTCGGTGCGGGCGCCCAGCACCCGGCGAGCCTGATCGATTTTGCGCTGGTCCAGCTTCAGATGTTTGTCTCGAATTGCCATGTTCACTGGATAAGCTGTCGTGAACATTGGAGCAAGCGTTGCAGCGCAATGCCGACTTCCTTTTATTGCCGGACGTATTCGGCGCCGCGAAAATCATCGCCGTCAGGAGCCGCCACCACTAGACTTGACAGCACTGGCGGATTATTGCACTTGGGCTAGGCTGAAGTCAGCCAAATGCTGTAATTCGGGGGCCTAACCTAATGCAGGATCAGTTCAGTCTGCTCGCGATGTTCATGAAGGGTTGGTATGCGACTTACCCGCTAATAGCGATTTCGGTCATCTGCGTCACCATTATATTCGAGCGTATCTGGGCGCTGTGGGGCGTGGGGCGGCGGGCGACGCGATTGGCCGAGCGGATGATCGGCCCGATTCGGCAAGGTAAGTTCGGCGATGCGCTGGCCTATGTCAGCAGCCGGCGCGGGCCGAGCGAACGGGTCTTTCAGGAGTTGGTCAGCGAAGCCGAATCGGCCCCACGCCAGCGACTGGAGGAAATCGACGAGGAGCGGCGCTTTGCTGAATTGTTGCAGCTTCGCGGCTCGATCTGGGTGCTGGCCACTTCCGGAGCCTCGGCGCCGTTTATCGGACTGTTCGGCACGGTGGTCGGCATTCTGGTTGCGTTTCAGTCAATGGCGATAATGGGCACCGGCGGCTTTTCGGTGGTGGCCGCCGGCATTTCTGAGGCGTTGATCTCGACTGCCCTCGGGCTCATCGTGGCAATTATCGCGGTTATCTTCTACAACTATTTCTCGCAACGGATTGAACGCATCAACGCGACCATCCATATATGCGCCGCGCGCCTGATCGATGCGGCCGAGACAGGTAGGAAGGCCAATGGCCATTAGTACGCCAAGAAGCGAGGGCGGGATGTTCTGGGAGATCAACATCACGCCGCTCACCGACATCTTCCTGGTGCTGCTGATAATCTTTATGGTCACCGCATCGGTGGCGGTCGAATCAGCGACGCACGTCAATCTGCCTTTGGCCGAAAATACCAGTCCCGAGAACAAAGGCGTGCTGGTTACCTACACCGCCAATCACGAGTTATTCGTTAATTCCAAAGACGTACCGGAGCGTGATTTCGAGCCTGAACTCCACGATGCCCTCTCGCGGGTCGATGCCAAGGTCGTGATTTTTCAAGGCGACCGCACCGTGCTGCTCGGCGACATGGTGCGAATCCTCGATATTGCGAAAGCCGCCGGCGCTCAACAAATCGCGATCGCAGCACGGCGTGCGGCGCCGGGAGAACTAAGGACTTCGGCAAGCTAAACTCCAGGAGAAAGTAGGGCGAGAATTCCGCGATGGCGATCCCGACTGGCAATGGCAGTGGCATCTTTGCCACCATCAATATCACACCGCTCACCGACATCTTTCTGGTTCTGCTGATTATCTTCATGGTCGCAACTGCGGTCACGATCGAGTCGGCGGCGCATGTCGATTTGCCACGGCTCGAAGCACCGACGCATCGCCAACAGCCGAGAGGAGTGACTATCAGCTACACCTCGGATCACCAGATCTTCGTCAACGGCAAGCACGTGTCTGAGGGCGACCTGAGATCCGCGGTTCACGACGCGCTTGCGCGCGCACCGAAAAAGATGGTGGTCTTCGACGGCGACCCGTCAGTCATTCTTGGTGATATGGTGCGGATCGTGGATATCGCCAAATCCTCCGGCGCCGATCAGATCGCGCTGGCGGTGTCAGCTAATTCCAGTGCCGGTGAATCCGCCGCGCCGGTTCCATCAGGCAGCGAGCCCATTCCGGAACCGGTCGCGCCAGGCGAAGGGCCAGCACCCGAATCAGTCGCACCGTCGGAGTGAGACCGATATAAGCTGCATTCAGCGTTTCCGGATTCTTGTTATTGGATACCTGTTCTCCTTACTCTTACATGTAAGAGTAAGGAGGTGTTGTTATGCGTATCACGTCGAAAGGGCAGGTGACAATTCCGGCCGAAATTCGCGAAAAGGCAGGTCTTCTGCCGCACACGGAGGTCGAATTCGAATTCGTTGGCAAGGTCGTGCGGATTGTCCGCGCCAAAGCCCGGAACAAAAACAGTCGAGGGGCTCGCCTTATCGCTCATTTGCGGGGACGCGGCGACGTAGCGATGAGCACCGACGCGATTATGGCTCTGACCCGTGACGACGAATGACTGCGATATTGATCGACAGTAACGTTCTTCTCGACGTCATGACTGAAGACGAGTGTTGGTTTTCGTGGTCGGCGGGGGCGCTCGAGCGCGCTGCCAATAGCTCTCGCCTTGTCATCAATCCGGTCATTTTATGCCGAGGTCGATTCGCTATTCGCGGATCGAGGAGCTCGACATCGCGCTGCCGAAGACGATATTTGACCGCGAAGCCATTCCCTACAGCGCCGCATTTCTCGCCGGGAAGTCCTTCTTGATCTACCGACGCCGGGGAGGCACCACGCGAGCCCCCCTTCCAGACTTCTTTATCGGCGCCCATGCAGCAGTCGCCGGATATCGGCTGATGACGCGCGATGCGGTTCGCTATCGAACTTATTTTCCCAAACTACTGTTGATCGCCCCGGCCTGAACCCGCCTTCAAGGCAGCGCTGCTGTCCGGTACTCCGAGACGGCGCAGGCTTCATCTTCGCGCGGCAGACGCTTATTCTTGCGTCGAATACAGCGAGGGGGTAGAAGCGCGGTGACGCGGCCGCGGCGAGGAGACAGCCATGAAGACGTTCGTGATGAAGGCAATCGGGCAGGTTGGGTTTGCCGAAAAACCGGTGCCGCGGCCTGGCCCTATGGATGCCGTCGTAAAGACAACGATGGCGCTTATCTGCACTTCCGATTCGCATACTGTCAGAGGGGCGATCGGGCCGCGGGAGAACCTTACTTTGGGGCACGAGGCCGTCGGCGTCGTGCATGAGGTCGGCGCCGAGGTTCGCAGTTTCAAGCCCGGCGATCGCGTCGTCGTTGGTGCCATCACACCGGATTGGGGCGACCCCGCATCGCAGGGCGGTCATTCATCGCAATCCGGCCAGGCGCTCGGCGGATGGAAATTCGCCAACATCAAAGACGGCGTGTTTGCCGAATATTTTCATGTCAACGATGCCGACGCCAACCTGGCGCAAATCCCCTCAAAGGTGCCGGACGAGGCCGCGGTATATTGCGCGGATATGCTGTCGACGGGGTTGATGGCGGCCGAGAATGCCGACATTCCGATAGGTGGCACCGTCGCGGTTTTCGCCCTCGGGCCGATCGGCCTGATGGCGGTCGTAGGCGCAAAACTTCGCGGCGCCGGTTTCATCATCGGCATCGACAATGTCCCCAAACGGCTCGAACTGGCGAGCAAGTATGGCGCGGATGCCACGGTTGATTTCAGCCGGCAGGATGCGGTCGCCGCGGTCATGCAATTCACCGCTGGCGCCGGGGTCGACGCAGCTATCGAGGCGCTCGGCGCCGACATTACTTTTCAGAACGCGATCAAAGTGACCAAGCCCGGCGGCACCATCTCCAATGCCGGCTATCACGGCGAGGGCGAGTTCGTTCATATCCCGCGGCTGGATTGGGGAGTCGGCATGGCGGAAAAGACGATCCGCACCGGCTTGTGCCCGGGCGGACGGCTGCGAATGGAACGCCTGCTGCGGTTGGTAGAACGAGGCCGCGTCGCCCCGACGTTACTGACCACCCATCGATTTCGTTTTGACGAGATGCCGAAGGCGTTCGAGATGATGGACAAGAAGCTCGACGGCATCATCAAACCGCTGATCCTCTTTTAGGCTGGGATGGAGGGCGCGAGGTGCCTCTCCCCCTGTCAGGGGGAGAACGAGCGCCGCTGCGGTGCTCGAGAGAGGGTCCTTTTTCAGCGCGCCGGGCGCGCGATTATGGAACCTCTGAGCCGCAGTCGCGCAGGCGTCCGTGCGGCGCTCATCACGACCGCCGTCTCCTGCGGAGCCGGCTGAATAATGACCCTCTCCCTACCCTCTCCCTGACAGGGTCCCTGACAGGGAGAGGGTGTCAGACCCCGGATAGCCATTTTTGTCGCTCACGTGACAAAAACCAGTTAGCTTCTTCGCTCCTCGACAACTTATAATCCCTGTCGCCTATCTCTGGAGGAACCCGTGGCCGAGGAACTGTACAGCAAATCATTAATTTCCGCCGATTCGCACGTGATGGAACCGCGCCGCCTGTGGCAGGAACGCATCGATACCAGGTGGCGTGACAAAGCGCCGCGTATCGAAGCCCTGGATGAAAGCGGCGACTATATCGTGATCGAGGGAATGCGTCCGCGCCCCCTTGCCTTTGAAGGGCCGATGGCCGACCTGAAGGCGCAGGGCATGGCGATTCCGATTCCGAAGGGCTATCGCTATGAGCAAAACCGGCCGGGCTCATGGGACCCCAACGAGCGCCTCAAAGACCAGGACCTCGACGGTGTCTCGGGCGAAGTTATTTATCCTGGTATCGGTCTTCATATCGTGCGTGCGCCCGACGGCGATTACATAGCGGCGTGCTGCCGCGCTTATAATGACTGGCTCGCCGAATACTGCTCAGCTCATCCGGCGCGGCTGAAGGGCGCCGCGATGCTGCCGAACCGTGGCTCAATCGATGCCGCGATCAAGGAAGCGGAGCGGACGGCCAAGCTGGGGTTGGCCACCGTTATGCTGCCGGCATGGGTTGACGACCGGCCTTATAACCTGCCGGAATGGGACAAGTTATGGGCCGCGCTTCAGGACCTGGGCCTGATTGCAAGTATTCACTTGTGCGGACGCGAGCCTTACGGCATCGCGCACGGGCCAGGCGCCGGTGGTATCAACGTCGGCGTCGTCAAGTTCGGCATGTACGACACGCTGATGCGGATTATCTGGGGGGGCGCGCCGGAACGTTTCCCAAAATTGAAATGGTCGCTGGTCGAGGGCGGCATTGGTTGGATCGCGTCGGTGCTTCAATTCATGAACCACTGGTGGGAAGATCATCATGGGTGGATGGAGCCGAAACTGCCCCAGACGCCCAGCTTTTACTTCCGGCGCCAGTTCTGCGCGACCTTCGAGGATGATCGTGCCGGGGTGCTGACGCGGGAAATGATCGGCGTCGACAACCTGATGTGGGGCTCGGACTATCCCCATACCGAAGGCGTCTGGCCGTTTTCGCGCCGGCAGGTAGCGCGCAATTTCGCGTCCATACCGGACGCGGACACGCGCAAGATGGTGCACGATAATGTCGCGCGGCTGTTTGGCTTCTCGATGAATTGACCGGAGTGCGACCGGCGCGACTGTCATCCTGAGCGGCGTGCGGAGCAGCGCGACGCACGAGCAAGAAGGTTCTGCGCGGAGCGATTGTTCTGGTTTGGTGGAAGAGACTCACAGGCTAAAGCCTGTGGCCACAAATTCGAGGGAATAGTACGGAAAGCCTCCAGAACAGGGTTGCGATTGTCGGGGTGGCGGATACTGAGGTTGGAGTGGTGCCCCAGTACAGCGCGACCCAACTTTATGTAAGGGCGGCGCGGCTCGCGCTCGAAGACGCCGGGATAACCAAACAGGACATCGACGGCCTAATCACCTGCGCTTCGTGGGCCGAGCCATACCTCTATCATGCGGAGATGATCGCGGAGTACATGCAGATCTTTCCGCGCTACTGTATGGGAGCGCCAGCCGGCGGCGGCACCACGCTCGCGATTATGCATCACGCCGCCTCGGCGATCATCACCGGCATGTGCAACACCGTCTTGATTACGATGGCCGACAGCCAGGTTTCGGGCCTGTCGCGTGACAAGGCGGTCGAGATGATGTCTACTGCCGGTCATCCGCAATTCGAGCGCCCGTATGGCCCGCCCATTCCCGCGTTTTACGCTCTGCTCGCGCGCGCGCACGAACACGCCTATGGCACGACGGCTGAACAACGTGCGGCGGTGGCAGTCGCGTGCCGCAAACATGCATCGTTAAATCCGGCGGCACAGATGCGCAAACCGCTTACCATCGAGGACGTGCTCGCTTCGCGCATGATTGCCGATCCACTGCATTTGCTCGACTGCTCGCTGGTCAGCGATGGCGGTGCAGCTTTCATAATGACCTCGGCTGAGCGAGCGCGCGATTTCAAGCAGAAGCCGGTCTATTTGCTGGGTGTCGGCGAAGGCCATTCGCACGAACATGTCACGCAGGCATTGAATCTCACGACTTCCGCCGCCAAAGAGGCCGGTGAACGGGCCTACGCGATGGCCGGTCTCGGACCCAGGGACATCAACGTGGCGGAATTGTACGATTGCTTCACCCCGGTGGTGATAATCGAACTGGAGGACCTCGGCTTTTGTCCCAAAGGCGAGGGCGGGCGTTTCGTCGAGGGTGGGCGGATCGAACTCGGTGGTGAACTGCCGGTCAACACGCACGGCGGCCTGCTGTCACATTGTCATCCCGGTCATCCAGGTTCGATGTTCTCAATCACCGAGGCCGTCAGACAACTGCGGGGTTCGTGCGGCCCCCGTCAGGTGGAGGGCGCAAAAATCGCACTGGTACATGGCCAAGGCGGTATCATGTCAACTCATTGCAGCGCGATCTTTGGCAATGAGCCAGTCTAGCACTAGGCGGAGCGCAGCGGAGCCGAGCTAAGGAGTCTGCGACGTGCGCATAAAAGGAGAAGGCAAGCCGATTCCAACGCCGACGCTCGAAACAGCTCCTTACTGGGACGGTTGCCGGCGGCATCAATTGCGAATCCAGCGCTGTGCCAACTGCCATCAGTATCAGTTCTTCCCGCGCATCTACTGTGCGAAGTGTTTCAGCGAGCAGGTCGAATGGGTAACAGCCAGCGGACGGGCCAAGATCCTATCGTTCACGATTGTGCGGCGGCCGGTCTCTCCCGCTTTCGCCAATGAAGTCCCATACGTAGTCGCGCTGGTCACCTTGGAAGAGGGGCCGCAGATGATGACCAATATCGTCGAGTGCGCGCCGGAAAAGCTGATGATTGGGATGCCGGTCGAAGTGACCTTCGAGGACTGGAGCGACACTATTTCGATCCCGAAATTTCGCCCTGGGCAGAGTTGACCCCTTGGTCGTGGCCTTGCCGACCCGATCCGCGAAGAAGTCAATCCTTGCATAACTTTAACAGCCGAAATGATGTAGTTCGCGAGCGAGCAGGCTGCGGAAAAAGGCCTTCCGCACCTTGCTTTCCCTCTCTGTAATCCCCCAGAGGGGGAAAACTAAAGGAAGGAAGCCAGTTTTATCGCAGGGCGCGGAAAAATTCTTGATGAAGAATGCGGCTCGTGTAAGCCGACAAAGGATATGCACCGTCTTCAGTGCCGCCCAAGACGCCGATATGTCGCCTGCCCGCGTCGAACGTGCTCCGCGTGGGAAGCTCGCCCCGCGACATGCGACCCGAACCGTCTACAGGCTATCTGAATCCGGGACCGGTACGGCCTCTTCGCCGGCGAGCATCTTCTCGTGGCGCCCGATCTCACGTTACTCGCCGAATTATGCTCGCCGCCCCGCCTGTCTCGGAGTTCCAGCTGTGGCAATGGCAGGGTAAGTTCGACCCGCTGCCAGCAGATCAAGGAATCTTGATATCCTTAATTCCTGCCTGCTTCAGGATACCATTAGCGGTGTGACGGGAGCGAATGTTGGCATCGACAGCAAATTTTCTGCCTGTGATCGGACTATACCAAATCTCGTGGCCGCCTTTGCCGGCTCGGTCGTAACGGCACTTGCGGTCCCGTAAAATTTCTTTGACCCGGTCGGTGTAACTCGCCATGCACCGGGTTAAGAGGCTTTCGGCAAGCGGATTCGTTCCTCGTGCTGATCTTCTGCTCGATTGTATTTGATTACGAGCTCAATCGGCTGGTGAGGATCGAACGAGTAGCCATTAAGTTCGAGTAGTTCGGGCACCAGAACAGCAAGTTTTTCATTTAAGCGCGTCCGGGACTCAGCTTCTGTGATGAGACCAGGAACGTCATCGCTCTCCGCAACCCAAACTTCCGGCTCATCATCCCAAACAGCGGTGACCACGAAATGGTTGCTGGTAGCTGCTCGCATACATCGAATTTATACTGCACTGTTTCTGTTATTCAAAACTAAGGAAAACCGAATTTTTGCACGCGCATCAGCGCCGCTGCACAATAATCTCCGCGTGCTAGCCCTCATCGACAAAGCGAATGCCATCCGTCGAAAACGTAGCAACACTAAAAATCCAGCTGGCATCTGAAACGGAACGGTGCTCAAAAGCAACCCCCTTAAAGACCCTTTTGGCCGGATATGGCCACTTGCCAAGCCCGATCTCGCTGCCCCCAATCCACCCAACCGGCCCGAAGTCCCAGGGTTCGACACCCCCGACCTGCTCGAGCGGCCCCCGTCAGGTGGAGGGCGCGAAGATCGCACTGGTACATGGCCAGGGCGGCATCATGTCAACGCATTGCACGGCCATTTTCGGTAATGAGACGGTCTAGAGAGACGGTCGACGCAGAAGGAAGCGAGCAGGACTGTGACCCAAAGGCCAGCTTGCTATCAGGGAGCTTTCGGGAGGTCATCTCGACCGCCGGAGGAAAACCAGCTCTTTTCGCTGGGAGCGCGACGGTATGGCGTAAGGGGCCACGAATCCTCCAACCACGACAGGCAGGGATATATTGGCGGTGGCGGGGTCGCAGACGACCCCGCATCGTCGACAGGAACGGAGGCCTGTCCTACTAATTCGGCGAACAAATCGCGCTCTCGCCCAGGTATTCGGCGCGGGCCTTTGTCGGAGCGGCTCGCATGCACGATGGAGAACCCCGGTTTAGGACTCCATTTGCGCTCGGTTTTAGCCTCAAGTGCCGGCTAACTGTACGACATCGGAATTGCCGCCCGGAGAGGCGTAGCTCGTACTGCCGGCGTAGTTCGAGGAACGGTTGTGCCACGCTCTGCGCGAGCCGTGCGGCCGGGTTCGCTCATGCTCGGTTCCAAAAGCAGTTCGGGGGTCGAGTCTCAGTGGATGTGATGATCTCGTTCAGAAACATTGGTGACACCTGTGATAGGTGGAACCAATGCGAATTGGAAGCATGGTTGGACGGGGCTGGGTGCGCACGGGCCGAAGCGATTTCATGCTGTGGAGGGCAGCGTGTCGGCGGCTGAAATGGGTGGACTACTGACGGCAAGGTGGGAAAATGTACAGCTGACCTGCCGCCATTTCGATACCAGCCCGCAGACCTTTTACCGCTGGCTGCGGCGGTACGATGGGCACGACCTGCGCAGGAGAGCCGCCCCCGGCGTCCGCGACGGGTGCGACGGCCGACCTGGAGTGCGGCACTGGAGCGGATGGTGCTGGAGATGCGCCGCAGCTATCCGCGCTGGGGCAAGGACAAGCCGGCGGTCTTGCTGCACCGCCAAGGCTGTGCCATGTCAGTCTCGATCGTGGGCCGTGAATTCCGGGGCACGTTAGAGGAGGCCTGCCAGCGCCACGGTTTGCGGCTGTTTTTTGCTGCCGTCGCGCTCACCCAAGCTCGACGGTGCGGTGAAACGCGCCCAACGGACGCACACCGAGGAGTTCTATGAAATCCGCCCGTTTACCGACTGGACCGTCACCGCGCTCAGTCGCGAGGCCCGCCCCTGGGAAAAGGTTTACAATACCATCCGTCCACATGAGGCGCTGGCCTACAAAACCCCCCAGTGAATTCCTCGTTCAGTCTCGCGCGGCGAGCCGCGAAGCTTAGACTGCGGCCTAATTGGACCTTCCTCGCGGGCGGGCGCGGTCAAGGGTTGCCGCAGGCGGCGCTCGCAGCGCGCCCGCCCTTGACGTCAATGGCCGCCTGTGGCATCTCTGCGCGAAAGCAAAAAGTGTCACCCATGTACTGAACGAGTACATGTTATTGACATTCCTAGCAGCTTTGACTAAATACGCAGCGCCGTTACCTAAATGGAGGTTTTGGAAGCAAAATTAACGAAAGAAGGCAGCGCGACGAAGCGACGAGTTTTCATTTTAGTGCTCGCCCTTATTTCCGTGTGGTTGCTCTGCTACCCTCCAAACGCATCGGCTCAACAAATAGTTGGGACAGTTACGCAGGTCAGCGGTTCAGTACAATTGGTGCGCGCAGGAGTTACCGGCGGAGTGACTCCCGCGATGCCGGTTCAGCTTCATGATCAAATCACCACCGGAGTCGCTTCAGAAGTCACGGTTTTGCTGTCCGACAACCAGAGCACCGTGGCACTCGGTGAATCTACCACACTCGTGTTCGATGAGAATGTCGTAGCCGGCGGTGTGCGGCAGCGAACGCTGGTGAGATTGCTTCAGGGCGGTGTAAGTTCGCTGATTCACGCCGCGCTCTACAATAGTGCTTCGACCTTCGAGGTTCACACGCCCAATGCAGTCGCATCGAGCCGGGGAACCGATT
>WNFC01001346.1_pt1 | contig 32222 bp, 25 predicted proteins | sample 5400541 | NCBI WGS metagenome assembly WNFC01 (sample SAMN13153342, study PRJNA577476) | soil metagenome | isolation source: 120 cm saprolite under Douglas fir tree site 2 hole 2 replicate 1 | place: USA:California | collected 2015-04-18
TAGGCATTTTCTCCGAGCGCGACATCATGAATCGGGTCGTCGCCGTCGGCCGCATGCCGGGTACGACGAAGATCTCTGAAGTGATGACGCCGAACCCCAAGGCGGTCAGCGTTGACGAGACAGTGGAGCATTGCCTATTCCTGATGCGAGAGTTCGGATTCCGGCATTTACCGATTACAGATGGCAAACAGATCAAAGGGCTGATCTCGCTACGCGACCTCCTGCTGCGCTCTATCGCTGAAAATGGGCCCCGGGTCGCGGTATGAGCTCTAGAGTGCTTTTCCGAATTCTCCAGTCCCAAAGGACGCCGAGGACTCACAAAAGCCGGTGAAAGGCGAAGCCTGGGAAATCTTTTTCCAAGCGTAGTATCTTCCGAGTAACCAAGCCAGTCATTACCTAAGTGCACGTCCTTCGAACTGGGCGGCTGTAAGCGCCACAATCGTAAGATACTTACAAGAAATGATGACGGTTACCAAGTGAAAAGTTTGTAGTTGCTTATATTTTGGGAAGTCCCTTAAGATCAATGAATTGCAGAAAGTTAGCTGAATTTGGAACCGCTGGCAAGCTTCTTGCACTCTAACCAAATGTGAACTCCGGGGAAGGTACAGCGAAAGTGATAGTTAAGGGACCGAGTTTTCCGCGCCTCATTCTTTTCTTTGCCTCCATCATTCTGTTGGCCCAGGCGGGCGTAGCTGCGACGATTAATCCGCAGCCGCGCACCGCGAGCCGCACGAAATCCGGCACCATAACGGAGAATCAACGCGCCCGCCGCCACATGCGGCATCTGGCGCGCAGCCGGCGAGTGCGGTCACGCACCGTGGCGACGCTCCGCCGCAAGCACTATTACGAGCATTTCTACAAGAGTTCCTTTTCGAGTGACATCACTGACGGCGACGTTACTTCGGGCGAGGATCCGGTGGTGCGCCAGGCCGCGATTGATGCTTTGGGCAGCATGAACGGCACAGTTCTGGCGATCGAGCCGACCAGTGGCCGCATTCTCGCCATGGTCAATCAGAAGCTCGCGCTCTCCAGCGGCGACCAACCCTGCTCCACCATCAAGCTGTCGGTTGCGCTGGCAGCTTTGAGCGAAGGAATCATCACCAAGGAAACAGAAGTGCGACTGGGCGGCCGCAGCCATATGAATTTGACGCTGGCGCTGGCGCACTCCAACAATGCGTATTTTGAGGCTCTGGGCCGGCAGCTTGGCTTCGAGAAGGTCGCGTACTACGCACATCAGTTTGGACTCGGCGAGCTTGCCGGATATCACGTTCAAGGCGAGCAGGCGGGAGTCTATCCGGAAGAAGAAATCTCGGCCAAGCTAGGCGGCGTGGGGAAGATGTGCTCCTTTGGCGAAGGAATTTCGATGACGCCGCTGCAACTGGGCTCGCTGGTCACCGCAATCGCGAATGGCGGCACTATGTACTACCTGCAGCACCCAACGACGCCCGCAGAGGTATCGAATTTCCAGCCGATTGTAAAACGGCACCTTGATATCGCCGGCATGATTCCTGAGATTTCTGACGGCATGGCCGGCGCGGTCAACTACGGCACCGCCCGCCGTCTGCGGGTGAATTTCAGTGAAGAAGAGATTCTAGGCAAGACAGGCACCTGCTCACGTGCAGGCACCCGTTTCGGATGGTTTGCCAGCTATGCCAATACCGATTCTGGCCGCGTTGTGGTGGTTGTTTTTCTGCAAGGCGGTCGCCCGACCTTTGGTCCCAAAGCTGCGGAGATCGCTGGGCGCATGTACCGCAACTTGTACGATCACGATTTTTTCCTGGCCCGGCCCTTGCTTCCGATGGGCTCCAGCGCGAACAGCAATCCAGACTAGTCGTTCGTACCCTTCCATTGGCGAAACTGGCCCCTCCTGCGAGGGGGCGTTTTTGTGGAGGAGAACTGGGACTATCGCTTGACTTCGTCGCGCTCGACCACCCCGTCTTTGATATGGACGATGCGGTGGGCATACTCGGCGATGTCGTGTTCGTGAGTCACCAGCACGATGGTGTTGCCTTCGGAGTGGAGCCGGTCGAACAGGGCCATGATTTCGTTTCCGGTTTGTGAGTCCAGGTTTCCGGTGGGCTCGTCGGCAAGAATAATGGAAGGCCGGTTCACCAGGGCACGGGCGATGGCGACGCGCTGGCGCTGTCCGCCTGAGAGCTCGTTGGGTTTGTGGGTCATACGGGATTCCATGCCCACCGCGGTCAAAGCTTCCTTCGCGCGTTCCACACGCTCGGCCGCGGGCATGCCGGCATAGATCAGCGGCAATTCCACATTGTGCAAGGCGGTTGCCCGTGCCAGCAGGTTGAAGGTCTGGAAGACGAACCCGATCTCCTTGTTCCTGATTCGAGCCAGTTCATCGTCGTTCAACTCACTCACCGGTTGACCGTTCAGCCAGTACTGGCCGCGGCTGGGAGAATCCAGGCAGCCGATCAGGTTCATCAGCGTCGACTTGCCCGATCCCGAAGGCCCCATGATCGCGACGTATTCATTGCGGTGGATTTGCAGATTTAGCCCGCGTAGCGCGTGCACCTGCTGCTCGGAGCCCATGTCGTAGGTCTTCCACAGGTCCGAGGTGTAAATCATGCACGAATCAGGGGGGGCCGATACCTGTGGCTGCGAGATGTTGATCACTTCTGCCGTCGCCATCGTTTTCTCCTGCTCCGAATGGGACACCTATGCGCTCCGAGTCCCTTGTTCGATTGGACGAGCCACCCGGGCGTTGGTTATGAAAAAAGCTACCGATTGTACCCAGCGATCCACATCCCAGCGGCTTGCCCTAGGGAGTACGGCTGACTTGGGCCGAAAGTTCCATTTGTCAGGCAGCCCGATCGTGAGGCTGAAAAAATTGCCCGCGCAGCCTCCGTGATTATAACTTGCCCACCTCAACCGTTGGATGCGCCGGGCGACCGATTTGCAAAAAACCAATCGGCAGGGTCCTAGACCGGCCAACCCAGGAGACAAGGTTTTTATTTTGTGCAGACAACCCGGCGGCCAGGTGTGGAATCTTGGCACTTAGGGGTTGTCCACGGTCGTCTATGTCCTTACACCCCATTGCCTTGTATTCCCCGGGCCAAAGTCATAAAATGAGGCGGCCCAGCGTGTGTCTGTCTGAAGGAGCCGTGGTCTTATGTCCCGTACAGGTTCACTGAGTCGTATCGTTTCGCCATTTGTTTTCCTGCTGGCGATTGGGCTGGGCCCACTCGCGATGGCCGACAATGGCGGCAATCCGACCGACGATCAAAACAAGCCTACTGCCGATCAGCCTAAGTCGAACCAGGTTAAGGTCGACCAGGCAGAAGACCCGTCCGCGGACCCGCTGAAGCGCCCAGTCGAGCAAAAGCGCAAGGAAAAGAATGCCAGGGCGATGAGGCACGAGCTCAGCGCAGACGACAAGAAGTGGCTCAACGAGGACGTGCGCTGGATCATTACGGACGAAGAGAAAAAGGCGTTCATGCAGCTCTCCAATGAAGAGGAGCGCGAACAGTTTATCGAGTCCTTCTGGGACCGCCGCAATCCCAATCCGGACAGCGAAGATAATGAGTTTAAGGACGAGCACTATCGCCGCATTGAGTACGCCAATGAGCACTTCCCGGCGGGCATGCCCGGTTGGATGACTGACCGCGGCCGCATGTATATCGTTTACGGCCCTCCCGATGAAATCGAGTCCCACCCTTCCGGCGGCACTTATGAGCGTCCCCTTGAGGAAGGTGGGGGCAGTACTTCCACCTTTCCCTTTGAGCAATGGCGATACCGCTACATCGAGGGAATTGGTCAGGAAGTGATCATCGAATTTGTGGATGATTGCCAGTGCGGTGCGTACGAGATGACCATAGACCGCAGCAAGAAAGACGCGCTCCTGCACACTCCGGGCGGCGGTCAGACGCTTTACGAACAGATGGGCATGGCCAAGCAGTCGCAGCGCTTTAACGGAGGGCTTGAAAGTATAGGCCCGGGACCGATCTCCGCGAGCTTGCAAAGCAAGGAGTTTGACCGCCTGGAGCAGTTTACAAAACTGAACTCGGCTCCCGCCATCAAATTCAAAGACCTCCAAGAAGCGGTTGGACACCATATTACGTACAATCCAATGCCGTTTGATGTACGTGTCGACTTTGTGAGGATCACCAGCGATATGGTCCTGGTTCCCGTCACAGTGCAGATCAAGAACCGCGACATCACCTTCGCCAACAAAGAAGGGGTGCAGCATGGTGTCGTAAATATTTTTGGGCGGCTCACAACCCTGTCGGGGAAGGTTGTCCAGACTTTCGAAGACCCGGTGGTGGCAGATGTTCCGGCAGAACTGCTGGCGCGCGAAGCCGAATACTCCAAGATCTACTCGAAATCTATTCCACTGCGTCCCGGCCGCTACAAACTGGATGTTGTGGTCAAAGACGTAAATGGAGACCGCATGGGCACCAAGAGCCAGGGCATCATTGTCCCGGAGTTCTCAGACGAAAAGCTGACAAACTCTTCCTTGATTCTGGCGGACTTGGTCGAGCCGGTGCCAACCAACAGCATCGGAACCGGAATGTTCGTGATCGGCACCACTAAAGTACGTCCCCGGGTCGGGGCGGCGGATGGCAAGCCGGCGTCGTTCAAGCGCGGCCAGAAGGTGAACTTCTGGATGCAGGTCTATAATCTCACCGTGGATGGCAAGACCCACAAACCCTCGGCGACTTTCGAGTACGAGATTGTGAACGCCGCCTCCAACAAAGTTGTTGTGCATGCGGTAGAGTCCTCAGATAAGATGGGGAACGTCGGCGATCAGGTCACTCTGCACAAGGAGGTGGCCGCCGCCAATCTTGATCCTGGAATGTATCGTATTCAGATTAAGGTGAGTGACAACATCTCTAAGCAGACGGTAGATCCTTCGGCCCCTTTTGCTGTCGAATAATGAGGTCACTTGATCTTGCGTAAGCTCGGCTATCTCGTCGTTGCTCTTGGCTTGACGCTCCCGGTGTGGTGTGCGGAGCGTTCCTCCTCGATCTCGGGTTACGTGCACAACGCCAATGGTGTGCCCCAAATGGGCGCCGCGGTGGAGGTGCTGGGCCCGGCGATCGATGGCCTGCGGGTCTTCACCGACGACAAGGGCTTCTTCACTGCCAGCGGCCTGTTTCCGGGGACCTACAGCATTAAGGTTTCGGCTCCCGCGTTCCTGCCGACACTGCGGGAAAAAATCAGTGTGCGGGCGGGCGCCAGCGTCCTCCTGAATCTGACATTAAGCACACTCTTTGACACGGTTCAGTTTGCCCCCCGGCGCGGCGGTGAGGACGATGGAGACTGGGATTGGGTGCTCCGCTCCACGGCGAATCGTCCGGTGCTTCGCGTCCTCCCTGATGGCTCGGTGATTGTGGCCAAAGGCAAGCCGTCCGGGTCCGCCCTGAAGGGCACTCTCTCTTTCGTCGCCGGATCGCCGTCGCAAGGCTTCGGCTCGGTTTCCGACAGGAGCACTGCGTTCGTGGTTGAGAAGTCCATTTTCTCCGCCGACACCATTAAGTTCCGCGGAGATGTGGGATACGGTCCTGGGCTTCCCAACGCAATACTGCGAGCTTCCTACAAGCACCAGTTGCCAAACGGTTCCACGCCGGAAGTTGCATTCACCATGCGGCGGCTGTCCTCTCCGGATCTGGGCTTGCGCGATGCGGATTTACAGGCGCTGGCCTTGACCGTGACCGACAATATTGCCGTGGGCGACGTGCTGGAATTGAAATTCGGCAGCGAACTGCAGAGCCTTCAGTTCATGGGCAAGGTGACAGCGGCGCGACCTTTCGGTTCGATTGCGGCCCATCTTTCGCCGAACACAAAGGTTGAATACCGCTATTCGACATCCCGTCCCAGCAGCCGCGCCGAAAAGGGCTTTGAATCGGCGCCTGCGGATCTAAGCGAGTCCGACCCGCGGATCAGCCTGGCCGGGTTCTCGCCGGCGCTCGAAAAAGCGTATCACCAGGAAGTCGCGCTCTCCCATCGCGAAGGCGATACCAGCATGCAGGTGGCGCTTTACACCGATCGTCTCGCCGATCCCGCGCTGACCGGAGTCGGTGATATCTCCGCCATCAGCGGAGAAGTGCTGCCCGACGTGTATTCGGGAACCTTCACCTACCAGGGCCGCGATTTCGAAACTCGCGGTATGCGGCTGGTACTGGAGCACAAGCTGGCGTCAGATGTCTCCGCCACGGTGAATTACAGCTACGGCGGCGCGTTGGTTCTGGATCGCGACGGAATCAATCTGCAGGATGTGCGCGACCATAGCGTGACCAGAAACCACCAGGTTCTTTCGGCGAAGCTCAGTGGCACCGCTCCGCGCACCAAGACGCGCTGGATCGCTTCCTATGGATGGACGAGCGGGCGCGCTCTAACGCCGGTGGATATGTTTAACGCCTCCGCAGGGCAGGCCGATCCCTTCCTCAATCTCTTCGTCCGCCAGCCCATGCCGGGCACCAGTTCTTTGGCCGGACACATGGACATCGTACTTGAAATTCGCAACCTGCTGGCCCAGGGATATGTCCCGGTCTTCGGCGAGGACGGGCGCACTGTCTACCTGGTGCAATCGGCGCGCGCAGTCCGCGGCGGCGTCGCGTTTAACTTCTAGCCATCAGCAGGCACGAAAAACTCATTCCGAGAGGCTTTCAGGTCCGAGGAACCTGCTTCGCTACGGTGCGTTGGGCTGAACAATAACGTTTTAGCCGCAGAAATCGAATCTCAAGCCTGAAGCCTGGATCCGAAGCCGGATTTACTGGCTGGAAGGTGCACGCTCATCTGCGCTACAATCCCCGTCGACATCAAAAACTGCAAGGGGGCCGTCATGAAACTGCGGTCAGGATTTGTTTTCTTCCTACTTCTCTGCGCAACTTCGCTATTGGCGCAAACTTTCCGCGGCACAATTCTCGGCACCGTCACCGATCCCCAGGGAGCGGTGATTTCCGGCGCCAAGGTAACGGTGCGCAACGTCAACACCGGCTTGGAGCGCACCACCCAAACCAGCTCCGATGGCAGCTATTCGGTACCAGAGTTGCCAACTGGGACTTACACGGTAACGATAAACCAGAGCGGGTTTCAGACCTCCTACGTCACGGACATCGCCGTGGACGTTGCCGCGGAGAAGCGGGTGGACATAGCTTTGAAGACGGGTGCGGTTTCGGAAAAAGTTGAAGTTTCTGGTCAAGCCCTGCCTATGGTGGAAACCACGTCAGCAGAGCTAGGAGGCACCCTGACGACCGAGACCATCGAGAATCTTCCGGTCAATGGCCGCGACTACACCAAACTGATTTACCTGAATCCCGGAATCGCTGGCTCGCCTGATCAGATCACTGATTCTCCCGGCTCCTACGGCGTTTTCTCGATGAATGGCTCCCGAGGCCGCTCGAACAACTTCCTGCTCGACGGCACCGACATGAACGACGGCTACCGTAACGATCCGGCGATCAATGAGGCTGGAGTGTTCGGTACACCCGCCACGATTCTGCCCATTGACGCGGTAGCCGAACTGCGCACTCTTTCCAACTACGAGGCAGAATATGGCCGCAACAGCGGAGCGATCGTTAACATCGTCACCAAGAGTGGCACCAACGCATTGCACGGCTCAATGCTGGAGTTTTTCCGCAGTGGCAAGATGGGAGCGCGCAACTATTTCAACTTGGCCTCCGTTGCGAAGAGTCCATTTAACAATAATCAGTACGGCGGCGCTCTGGGCGGGCCCATCGTTAAGGACAAAGCGTTCTTCTATGTGGATTACGAAGGCCAGCGCGAAAATGGGGCGCAGGCTGGCGTCACCTGTGTGCCTGATCCGGCGCAGATCGCTGCCGATGGGGGTGCGAGTAACACGGTGATTGCGGCACTCCTGGCGCGGAACCCGTGGCCGAAGCCAAATATTGCCGGCGCAATTAGCGACGATACTGGTTGTTCGTCGCCTAATCTTTCCACTTCCACCGGCTTCTTCAACCGTGTTGACAGCTTGATTACCAAGGTCGATTACAACTTTAATGCCAGGAACTTTGTAACGGGGCGGTATTACTTTGGCGACAGCAACCAGAGTTTCCCATTCGCTCAATTGGCGGGCGGACTCTTGCCGGGCTTTAACACTGTTACTCCGACTCGAGTCCAACTAGTCTCGTTATCGTGGGTGAAGGTGGTAAATGCCAGCCAAGTAAACGAGGCCCGCTTGGGATGGAACCGCTTCAATGAAGGGTTCTTTCCTGAGGACAAGAGTTTCAATCCCAATTCGATCGGGCTGGATACAGGGGTTGGAGCCTACGACGGCGGTCTCCCCGCGATCAATTTTGACGGCGCAACGTCAAGTGAACTCTCCTTTTCGCAAATCGGCGCAACAACCTCGGTACCGCGCAATCGCGTAGACGCAAACTGGCACTTGGTTGATAACTATTCCTGGAAGTCGGGCAAGCACGAGGTCAAGTTTGGGTACGAATTCCGGCGCACCACAATCACGCATGTCATTGACCACAATTTCCGGGGAACTCTTAATTTTGCCGATCTAACCAGTTTCCTGAAGGGAGTGCCCGACGGCGGCAAACAGGTCATCGGCGACTCACGAAGACACACTTTCCAAAACAGCCACGGCTTCTACGTACAGGACAGCTTCCGCTGGACGCCGCGACTGACACTGAACTACGGAATGCGCTGGGACTACTTTGGGGTGACCGGAGAAAAGAACGGATTGCTCTGGACGTTCGACCCTGCTAATGGCGGGGACAATGTTCCAACCAAGCAGTTGTATGCCAAGGATTACAACAACTTTGCTCCCCGCCTGGCGTTTGCCTACGATGTTACAGGTAAGGGAAAGACCGTGGTTCGTGGCGGATGGGGATTGTTCTACGACGCCTATTCAGCGGACATATTCCTTGGCCATCTGCCGTGGAATTGTACTTTCTGCCCCGGAGCGGCCTACCCTGGTTTGGGGGCGCAAGCGCTCGCTACCGGAGCCGCCGGACCAATCGTCCAGGGTCAGCCGGTCTATACGGGCTATGGAGCTGAAGGCGATTTCTTTTCCGTTGATCCCAAGATGCGCACTCCCTACGTTCAGAACTTCAATCTGAATGTTCAACAGCAGCTCGGGAGCAAAGTCGTCGCACAGATCGGTTATGTGGGATCGAAGGGGACCAAGCTGTTTCAGTTCCGCGATATTAACCAGCCGAGTCAGGCGCAGATTACTGCAGCGGATCTGGCCAATGGCGTGACCTCGTACGGAGTGCCGCGAACGTATTCCAACCTGTTCTATATCAACCAGGAGAAGTCCTCTGCTAACTCGATTTATCACGCGTTACAAGCCAGCCTGCATACCAGCGGCTGGCACGGGCTGTCTTCGCAAGCCAATATTGTGTGGTCGCACTCGATTGACAGCGCCAGCGACCTGGAAGATTTTGAGCCGAACGAGTCACAGCCCACGAACAGCACCAACCCAGCCGGAGACCGTGGAAACTCCAGCTTCGATATCCGCCGCCGCTTCACCTGGAACTTTACTTACCAGTTCCCCAAGTGGGGCGGCGGATCGTTGGCGAAGCTAAAAAGCGGCTGGGGTATGAACGGCATTGTGAACTTGCAGGATGGCCAACCCTGGCACCTGAACTATGAATTTCAGGGTGATTACTCGGGTGCGGGCGAGGGATTTGATCGGCCGGACGTCATCGGCCCAATCCACTACTCCAGTAATCCGGCGCAGTATTTGGATTTGTCGGCGTTCGCTGCGCCTTGTCAGTGGGCTTCGCTCAATAAATCCAATGACAGCAGCGAAGCTAACTGTGTCCCCGGGACCCGGCACTTCGGAAATGAAGGCCGCAACTCCCTGCGCGGACCCAGCTTCAAGGAGTTCAACTACTCGGTTTTCAAGAATACGGCAATCGGCGAGCGTGTTTCTTTGCATTTGACCGCGGAGTTCTTCAACCTATTCAACCACCCGAACTTTTCCAGTCCGTTGTTGCCGAACTTTATCGGTAATATCGGCACGCCGAATTATCTCACTGGTGGGTACGTCGTAAACGGTCTGCCGACATACTACCCGCTCACTGCCACCGGTGATGTAGGCGTCGGCAATCCATTTCTGGGTGGAGGTGGGCCGCGCGGAGTGCAGTTCTCCGCGAAGATTACGTTCTAGTAGTCAGTCGTCTGGCGTCAGTTTATGTCGGTGGAGGTGAATGTGCGGCGCAATACGCTGCTCTGCCTTTCGCTGGGGTGGCTTCTCATTGTTCTTCCCGCCCCCAGCCAGAACGTCAACACGGAACACCCGGGAGACATCCAGGTCCAGAAGCACCCGTCTCCCGAGGACCTCAGGGCCCGCGCCGCCAAGCTTCAGCTTCAGAAAGATTCGAAGGAGCTCGCCGAACTCTGTTCCTCTATCCCGGCTGACATGGACCAAGTGCAACGAGGTCTTCTCCCAAAGGACATCGACAAAAAGTTGAGGCGCATGGAAAAGCTTTCCAAAAATGTGCGCGAAGAGCTGACGCCCTAGCAGGTGAACCGCGACGCTATTTCTCCGCCCTTCCCAGGCATCCCGCGCGAAATGACCGGTCGTCCAGACGCTGCAGGCGTTTCGCCATGCCCGGCTTCAGGAGCGGGAAGTGGCGGATGGTGAACAGGTATTCGGCTATAAACCACAAGTGTTGATCGGTGGTCATCCAGTCGAGGCGGTCAAAGCGCGCCAGGTTTACCGGATTCGAAAAAGTTCTGAGCGAACGCTCGCGGCGCAGGTTGAAATAAACATCGAAATAACTTATCGCTAGTTCGCGCAGCGTCCGGTACACCGGCTCGCGGTAGCGGCATCCGGTGTAGTTGGATTTGGCGATCGCTCCCCACTGGCCGTGCTGCTTATAAACCGCGATCACATGATCGGTGTCGTGCACAGCTTCCAGGTCAATTACCAGCGGCGGGAATCCATTCGCCCGCAACGCGGCTGCCGCAAATGTCGCGCCTTCGAAGCAGTGGGAAGTGTTCTCTCGCAGCACACGACGGGGCGACCAAGCGGTATCGGCGAGGTGATACGGCTGGTCATCGAGAAATCGCTGAACCCCATGCGGGTCTTTGAGGCTCCGCAGCTTGCGGAGTTCCACTGGAGTGAAGCCCGATTGCGAATTTTTCATTGAGATCGAGTTTAACGGAAGGTTCGGGCAAAACCGTTACCACAGAGGGCACAGGGAACACCTTACCTAGGTTTCAAAGTTACCGTCAGATCTACTGCGATTTTTCAAAGCGTCTGAAAAAGCTGTCCGCCTTCCAATGCGGTGGAGAGTCGGCGTTCGCCACATCCAGCGTTATGTCGCGAACAATGTCCTCGAACTTGCCGGCGGCGGCCAAGTCCACGGGCTGATCAAGATCGTCGGAAGGGGCGTGATAGCGATCGGTGAGCCACTTCTTTTCAATGGCCTCTTCGGGCGAGCCTTTTTCAAAGCCTACTTTCATCGCCAGCGCCGGCACGCCCTCGCGGATGAAGCTGTACTGGTCGCTGCGAACGAAAAGGTTACGCAGTGGCTCGGGATCGGCCTGCGCTCCAATTCCTTCCTTTCTCGCGGCACGGATGGCAGCGTCGCCTAGATCGGACTCGGTCAATCCATACACAGTGATCAGCTTGAGCGGGAATATAGGCAGAAACATGTCGGTGTTGATGTCAGCAACCAGAGATCTTGCCGGAACCGTGGGTTTGGCGGCAAAGTATCTGGAGCCGAGAAGGCCCTTTTCTTCCGCCGTAACCCACACGAACAGGAGAGAACGCCGGGTCTTGATTTTTTGGTGCGACAGCGCCGCCGCGAGATCAAGCAGCAAGGCAGAACCTGAGCCGTTGTCCATGGCGCCGTTATAGATGCGGTCGCCATTGATGGGCTCGCCGATGCCGAGGTGGTCCATGTGTGCCGAGAGAACTACGTACTGGTCCCGGAGTTGGGGATCGGATCCGGGATAGCGAGCCACCACATTGGCGGAGTTCACTTCCGTCACCACCATCTTGGCGCGGGCTTTGATGCTCACCGTGAGTGGGAAAGTTGGAAGCGGTTTGCGGTCCTTTCCCAATGCAGCTATTTCCTCAAAGCTGTGGCCAGAGCCTTCAAAGAGCTTCTGCGCGTGCGCTGGGTTGAACGTGGCTGCGACCTGAATGCCAGCGGCATCATCGAGGGCCGCGTCGGCCAAGACCATGCTGGGACGTTTCCGGGCTAAAGTTACGCGGCTCCAGGGTATATCCATCGAAGCTGGGTTTGGAATAGAGATGTATCCGAGGGCTCCGGCGGCAAGCAGTGCCTTCTTGCGTTGCGCCAGGGACTGGGAATGGGCGGCGAGGGCAGCGGACATGTCCGACGTAGAGCCGCTGAAAATGACGGCGACCTTTCCCGTCAGGTCGAGGCCGGCGAAGTCATCGTGCCGGTTCTCAGGCACCTGGAGTCCATAACCGGCAAACACCAGTGGAGCATCAACCGCGGGCGCCAGGTCAACGCGGGTGCTGAACATGGCGTCTTCACCCAACACCAGAGGTTCCTCCAGACCGTTGCGGACCAGCGTCAGGCTGGATTGGCTTTCGTCAATTTGCTTGCTGCGCAACTTGACCGGCTGATAGAAGCCGTCGCTGCCGGCTGGTTGCAATCCGTCCTTTTGCGCCTGCTGCACGATATAGGCCGCCGCTTTGGCCAGTCCCGGGCTGCCGGTTTCGCGCCCTTCCATATCATCTGCGGCCAGCACTTTCACGTGGTCCCACCAAGTCTTGCCATCGAAGCTCGCGGGAGGCGTGCTTTGGGCGGCAGCGCACAAGACGAAACAAAATAGAAGCAGAAAGGCAAATCTGGATTTCATGGGTCCTCGTTCTCTCAGAGCTGGGAATTTTCGCACCGGCATAAGGTATTAGGCAAGTTCGTGCCCGGATCTTGCGCCAACTATGCAAACAATGCGGCGAGCTCGATAGGCGAGGCCACCGTCACATCCGGCGGGGCTTCGCACAACGTGTGCGGAGCGAATCCGTAGGTGACGCCGCAGGTGGCGATGCCGGCGTTCCGTCCAGTCAAAACATCTATGGAAGAATCGCCGACGATCATAGCCTGCATGGCCGCAGTGCCGGTTTCTCTTAAAAGCGTCTGAACGCCCAGCGGATCGGGTTTCTTGGTCTGAAAACTGTTCCCGCCGTAAACGTATACGAAAAAATCCGCCAGCCCCAGCGCTTCCACGATCGCGCGCGAGGGATGTACGGGTTTGTTGGAGAGCACGGCCATTTTCCGCTCTGTGCTTCTTCGTTCTGCGCTTCTTCGTTCCGTTCCATTCGATTGAATTTGTTTCAGTGCCTCGGGTATTCCCTCGTAGACGACGGTGTGGTCCAGCTTGTGCTCGCGGTAATAGGCCAGAAAATATTCCAGAGCCTGCTTGAAGAAGGCTTCATCCTCCGGATCTCCGAGAGCCCGCCGAACCAGCATTGGCGCGCCATCCCCAACGTAAGAAGCCACCACCTCGCCGGGTAGCTCGGGACGCACGAAGCGCCGCAACATGGCATTGACGGAGTGAATCAGGTCCAGGCGCGAGTCGATCAGAGTTCCGTCCAGATCAAAAATCACCAACTTCATAGAACGCGGGTCAAACGTGCGGTTAAAACGGGGCATGGATGAAGGATAGCAAAGCCGGCTTTCGGATTCAGGTTCCATTCCGCGATCTTTCGGGCCGCTGTTGGCCAAAAGCAGGTTCCTCACGGCCGAAGCCGTTCGGAATGACAGCGGATCGCCGTATGAGGTTCAAGAATGTACTGACGGCTGAAAGCTGGTTTACAATACCCTCCGGCGCCGGAATAGCGCCCGCCAGCGAAATGCCGACCCGAACCCACGGAAAATCCGGCGCTGTTGCTGAGGCCAACAAGGCAGGCAAGACCTACGAAGGCCTATCGCGCCAGCAACTGATCGAAGCCTACCGCCTGATGTACACCTCGCGTCGCCTCGACGACCGCGAGATCATGCTGAAGCGACAGCAGAAGATCTTCTTCCAGATTTCCGGCGCGGGACATGAAGCGGTCACAGTGGCCGCGGGCCTCGCCATGAAGTCCGGCTACGACTGGTTTTTTCCCTACTATCGCGATCGAGCGCTCTGCCTGGCGCTGGGCGCTACCCCTTACGAGATGCTGCTGCAAGCCGTCGGCGCGGCCGACGATCCCAGTTCCGGCGGACGCCAGATGCCGTCGCATTGGGGATACAAGCGGCTGAACGTGGTCACGCAATCGTCCTGCACCGGTACGCAGATTCTTCATGCGGTGGGTTGCGCGGAAGCTAGCCGGTATTGGACGTTGCATCCCAATGCGGCGCAGAAAGCCAGCGGCGATTACCGCGAATTCAAAGACCTGGAGTTCCACGGCGACGAAGTGACCTATGTTTCGCTGGGCGACGGCACCACCAGCGAAGGCGAGTTCTGGGAAGCAATGAACGCCGCGGCGAATTTGAGGTTGCCGTTGGTTTTTCTTGTAGAAGATAACGGCTACGCCATCTCAGTGCCCGTCGAAGTCCAGACCGCGGGCGGAAATATTTCGCGGCTGGTTTCGGGATTCCCCAATTTTCACTTCGAGGAAATTGACGGCACCGATCCGGTGGTCAGCTATGGCGCTCTGTCGCGCGCAGTAGCGCATTGCCGTGCGGGCATCGGGCCGTCGTTTATCCATGCGCACGTGATTCGGCCATATTCGCATTCGCTTTCGGATGACGAAAAGCTTTACCGCCCGGATATCGAACGCCAGCGCGACGCTGCCCGCGATCCCATTTCCCGCATGCAGATGTTCCTGATCCGTGAAGGCATTCTTGACGAAAAGGGAATCAACCAACTGGAGAAGGAAGTTGACGACGGCCTACAGGCTGCCGTGGACCAGGTGCTCACGGCTCCGGTGTCCGCGCCCGAGACCATCAAACAATATTTGTATTCGCCGGATCTCGATCCCACCTCGCCGGCTTTCGATACCCGAGCAACACAGAACAATAGCGCAGCAAGTACGGGCGGGGAAGGCCGTACCTCAACTGAACAGGCTGCGCACGAGAAAAAGCATGCCCCGAAAACCATGGCCGACCTGATCAACCTCACCCTGCGCGATGAAATGAAGCGTGACGAGCGCATCGTGATGTTTGGCGAAGACGTGGCCGATTGCAGCCGTGAAGAATATCTGCGGCAGAAAATGGTCAAGGGTAAGGGCGGAGTCTTCAAGCTGACTGCAGGTCTGCAGTCGGAATTTGGTTCGGACCGCGTCTTCAATTCGCCGATTGCGGAGGCCAGCATTGTAGGACGCGCCGTCGGACTGGCGGTGCGCGGGCTGAAGCCGGTGGTTGAAATCCAGTTTTTTGATTACATCTGGCCGGCGATGATGCAGTTGCGTAACGAACTGCCGGTCATGCGCTGGCGCTCGAACAATGGATTTTCAGCCCCTTGCGTGATTCGCGTGGCCATCGGCGGATATTTGACCGGCGGCGCCATCTATCACTCGCAATGCGGCGAGAGCATCTTCACCCACACGCCGGGGATGCGCGTTATTTTCCCGTCAAATGCGCTGGATGCAGCCGGGTTGCTGCGGACCGCGATCCGCTGCGACGATCCCGTACTTTTCCTCGAGCACAAGCGCCTTTACCGCGAGACCTACGGTCGCGCAGTGTATCCCGGACCGGATTACATGATTCCCTTCGGCAAAGCCAAAGTCGTCCAGCCCGGGACCGACGTCACGGTCATCACCTACGGCGCAGTGGTGCCGCGCGCGCTGCAGGCGGCGCAGAGGCTTGATCGCGAGCACGGCATCAAGGTCGAACTGATTGATCTGCGCTCGCTGAATCCGTATGACTGGGACGCCATCGCGACGTCAGTCCAGAAAACCAGCCGCGCCATAGTCGCCTATGAAGACACTCTGAGCTGGGGCTACGGCGCCGAGATCGCTGCGCGAATCGCGGATGAACTCTTCGAGCATCTGGACGCGCCCGTGAAGCGCGTCGCCGCGAAGGATACTTTCGTTGCCTATCAGCCGGTGCTGGAGAGTGCGATTCTGCCACAGGTGCAGGATTTGTATTTGGCGATGAAAGAACTGGCGGAATACTGAGATCTGGGCCAAAGTCCGATGAGAGTCTCCGATCCTGAAGGCTCACGCGGCTTTTGTCTTTCGCTCTACTGGTGCTCAGTTCAGGCGCGTGTCGTCCGCCAATCGAAATCTCACCGGAAGTACAACAGACCGGAGCCGGTCGAAGTAGCGCAAATCTCCTCCAAATACCAACAATAACGCGGCAATTGCGGAATGGAGAAGTCAGAACGCAGAAGGAATCCCCTGCCACTTCTGCATTTGCACTTCGTCCTTTAGCGTTTAGCCTACATTCTCCCGTACACCGACCTTGGTACCGTCTATAGCACTTCGGTTATCTACCCGACGTGCAATCCGGCATCTCTTCTATCAATACCACTACTAATAGAATAGTCACCTACAGTAAACCCAATATATAGATGCAAAGTGCATTTGCGCCGAAACTGATTTCCAGAAAACAGGCATAAAACCCCAGGAAACACGGATATTCGCCTTGGCCTGACTTTTTTCCCGGTTGATATATGCTCAGTCCACTTAATTCACTGCAAGCAGCTTTGTAGTGGATTCTTCTCCCAAATGAGTCCGGCATGGGTGGGCATGTCAGGACAGAAAACTCTGTGAAAAGGAAGGCTATGGCAGATTCGCGCGAAGTGATGAATATTCGCCAGGCGTCGCAGTACCTGGGGGTAAGCCCGGACACGCTCTACAAATACGTCAATGAGCAGAAGATTCCGGCTTTCAAACTGGGGAATCGCTGGCGCTTTAAGAAATCGCGGCTGGACCAGTGGATGGAAGAAAAGTCCAGCGAGATGGATGCACAGAAGTCGAAGAAAGCGAAGGCGGCCAGTCAGGCTGCCACCTAAAGGCGGGCACATGTTTGGATTCGGATCAAAGTCGATCGTTGGCCTGGATGTGGGATCTTCCAGCATCAAGGCAGTCGAATTGAAGAAAACCCGCAACGGCATTGAGGTTGCGCATCTCGGTCTGGAAGCGCTGGCGCCGGACATCGTGGTGGACTCCATGATCGTGGATTCCGGCACGGTCTCGAGCGCGATCTCGAAACTGTTCTCCGAAAATGCCATCAAGACCAAGCTGGTGGCGACCGCGGTCAGCGGGCATTCGGTGATCGTGAAGAAGATCTCGCTGCCCTCGATGAGTGACCAGGAGCTGGCAGAGACGATTGAGAAAGAGGCCGCGCAGCACATTCCGTTCGACCTTGCCGACGTCAACCTCGACTTCCAGATTCTTTCCGAAGACGAAGGCCAGCCGCACATGGACGTGTTGCTGGTGGCCGTCAAGAAGGACAAGATCCTGAACTACACCAACGTACTCTCGATGGCCGGCAAGACTCCGGCTATTGTGGACATTGATGCGCTGGCGCTGCAGAACTGCTACGAGTTCAACTACGAGCCGTCGGCCGACCAGGTGGTGGCCTTGCTGAACTTGGGCGCAAGCGTGATGAACATCAACATCGTGAAGGGGACGACGCCGTTGTTTCCCCGCGATGTCAGTGTAGGCGGGCACCAATATACCGACTCGCTGCAGAAGGAGCTGGACTTGAGCTTCGATGATGCCGAGGCGCTGAAGCTGGGCAGGAAAGTCGGCACCGTGAGCGAAGACGCTAAGACGCCGATCCTGCAGCAGGTGACGGAGATCATCGTTCTGGAAATTCAGAAGACGTTTGACTTCTTCCGGGCCAGCGCAGCGGGAGAGCATATCGAGAAGATTTACGTGGCCGGCGGTTCCTCCAAGGTACCGGGACTGCTGGAAGCGTTGCGCCAGGAGTTCTCGCTGCCGGTGGACATTCTGAATCCGTTTCAGAAGATTGCGCCGCCGAGCGAAGGGTTGGGGATGGACTTGATCGAAGACAATGCCGGCCAGTTAGCGGTTGCGGTGGGTTTGGCCTTGAGGAGCTTTGAACACTTATGATCCGAATCAATCTGCTGGGTTCGTCCAAACCGAAGAACCGGCGCTCGGCGGGGCCGGCTGCGCCCACTATCGAAGTCGGCGATGTCGGATCTCCAAAGGTCAAAGTGCTGGTGGCGCTAATGCTGGCTGTCGCCTTCAATGGCTTCACTTGGTATCACCTTGACCGCCAGGCGCAAGACATTGCTGCCAAGATGAAGGTCGCGGAACAGAAAAATCGGGAACTCTCTGACGTGAAAGCGAAGTACCTGGAACGGCAGAAAGAAGCCGACAACTACAAGCGGCGGGTGGATGTGATTGACCAGCTACGGGCAAACCAGGCCGGCCCGGTGAATCTGCTAAACACCATCGGTAACACGGTGAACGGCACGGAAGCGGTTTGGCTCAGCACCATGAAGGACACGGGTGCGAGCATTGATATCCAGGGAATGGCGTTGAGCACGGATGCAGTAGCCAACTTGATTGAGAACCTGCAGAAGACGGGTTACTTCAAGAGTATCGAGATCAAAGAGACGTATCAGGACGAGCAAGTGAAAGACATGCAGGCCTTCCAGTTTCAGTTGACCTGCGAGAAGGGCAAGTCGTAAGGGCTCACGACTATGGCGAATTTCAGTGAAATCTCGGGAATCAAGCAGTGGGGTTTGGTGTTGGGCGTCGCGGTGCTGGTGAGCACGGCGCTGTTCTTCACCTACTTCAAAACCCAGCGGACAGAGAACGCCACCGCGCAACAGGCGCTCGACTCCAAGCTGCAGGAAAACGCGCAACTGGAACCTTACCGGCCCAAGCTGGCGGAGATGGATCGCCAGGTGGCGAACCTGAAACAGCAGCTGGAAATCGAACGGCACATCGTGCCGGACGAAAAGGAAGTTGACGGCTTCATGAGGATGCTCGATGCCGAAGCGCTGAAGGCGGGAGTCGAGTTGCGTCGCTACACCGCGCGGCCCACGAACTCCAAGGAGTTTTATACCGAGGTGCCTTTCGAAGTTGAACTCGATGGCCCCTATTACTCCATGCTGCACTTCTTTGATCAGGTCGCCAAGCTGGAGAGGATTGTGAACGTCTCCGACCTGCTGGTGGCCAACACCAAGAAGGGCTCCGAGGCCAAAGCCAAACACATGTATCAATACGCGCCGAACGAGAGTGTAGTGGCGACCTGTGTGGCAACGACATTTTTCAGTCATGACACCCAGCCCGCAGCAGCTCCGGCATCGGCGAAAGGCAGGATCTAATGAAACGGACCCTGGCATTCTTACTTGTAGCAGCAGCAAGCGCAGCGTTAGCGCAGACTCCGACCGTGGTCGAGAAGCCTGCGGCCAAGCCGACCAGCCAAGCCAAGGTGGCGGCCAAGCCTGCGCAGAACCCGAAACCATCACCGACTACCGTAAAGGTGGTCTCGTTCCCGGCACCGAAAGCAGTAACGCTTGCGGGGCAGAAGCCGGTAGCGGTTGTGGCCAAGCCGGCCGCGGTCCCGGCCCAGTCGACGGCGGTGAAGGCGGTCGCAGTTCCTGCCGCTCGGAGCAACGCGCCAGCCTCGGCTAAGCCCGTGGCGGTTGCAGTGCCGGCCAAGCCAGTTGTGGTTGCGGCTCCTGCAGCGCACGTCGCTGCAATTTCGGCTAAGCCGGCAAGCGCCGGCAGCGTTTCGAAACCTACTACCGCACCGGTGAAAGCCGATCCGTTTAAGTCCTCAGTGGTCCTGAAAGCTTCAGCCAAAGCGAGCAGCAAGCCGGGTGCGATCGCAGCCGCAGTCAAAGGGAAGAGTAGTGCGCCGGCGCAGACGACTGTTGCCGTCAAGGACAGCAAAGCCGCAAGCAACAACAAGCCGGCACCTTCAGTCAACACCGTTGGACGACGGGACCCATTTGTGAGTCCAGTGGTCAACATGAGCGCAACTGGCTCGGGATGCAGCTCCGGTAAGCGCTGCCTCGCGATTGATCAGGTCGCGCTCAAAGGCGTGGTGAGATCGGACGGGGGAATGATTGCCGTGGTGGTAAACGCCATGGACAAAGCTTATTTCCTGCGCGAGAACGATCCTGTGTTTAACGGGTACGTGTTGAAGATCACGGGCGATTCCATAGTTTTCAAGGAGACGTTTCACGACAGGCTGGGTAAACCATTGACGCGGGATGTCACCAAGACGATCAGCCGGCCGGTAGCGTAAGCAAAGCTGCGCGGGCGGTTGGCAACAGATCGTAATTAGAACAGATCAGGTTAGAGCAGATCAGAGGCGGGGAGAGGGAAATGCGAAAGCAAATGTTGGGAACAATATCGGCGCTGCTGGCCATCGTGCTGGTGGCAGGGGCGCAGACTCCGGGCACCGAGGCGGCAACTCATGCCGCTCTCCAGAAGGTTAGCGTGGTGCGCGGGGAAACCGGTGTCAGCATCGAGCTGATTGCCAAGGGAGCGATCACGCCCCGAGTGGAGACGCTGTCGTCCCCGGCTCGGCTGGTCGTGGACCTGCCCAACACCTCGCTGTCCACGTCGGTCAGCCGCATTGCTGTCGGGAACAGCGGCGTGACGGACGTGCGCATCGGAACTGACTCCAGCGCGACCACCCGCGTGGTCGTGGATCTGGAGCGGCCGGCCAAGTACGAACTGGTGCCCGGCCCTGGCGGGAAGCTGACGCTGAAGCTGGACTCCGGATCGCAGGCGGCGAAGACTTCAGTTGCGCCCGCGAAAGCCAGTGTTCCCGTGGTCACCGCAGCTCTTACGGCTCCGTCTGAGCCCAAACCCCAGGCCGGCAAACCGGCCCAGGACTTTGTAGTGGTCGAGCCTTCCTATGCGCCCAAGAAAGACGCGACGTCAGTAGATACGCCGGTCCGCGCCGTGGAGGCTGCCTCACGATTCGTAGAAAGACCGGAAGGCAGTCTGTTGCCTGCCGCCAACGCTGCCATGCCGCCGCAGACTGCGTCGGCCCCGGCAGCCAGCCAGCCAGCGACTGCCATTGAACCGGCAGTGAACCTGGCGGCTGAACAGAAAGCGCACCCGCAGCAGGCAACAAACGGCCCCAAGTACACCGGCGAGCCAATCTCGGTGAATCTGAAAGACGTGGATCTGAAGGACTTCTTCCGGCTCATTCATGAAATCAGCGGCCTGAACGTCGTGCTCGATCCCGAGGTGAAAGGTACGCTGACCATCGTTCTGGACGACGTGCCGTGGGACCAGGCGCTGGATATCGTGTTGAAGAACAACACGCTCTCCCGCCAACTTGACGGCAACGTGCTGCGAATCGCCACTGTGGACACTCTGCGCAAAGAGGCAGAATCCCGCCGTGCCGAGCAGGAAGCTCAAGCCATGGCGATCGAAAAAGTCACCGTGACTCGTTTCCTGAGCTACGCGCATGCCCACGACGTCGAGGCTACTGTCAAGAAATTTCTAAGTCAGCGTGGCGACGTGACAGCCGATGAGCGCACCAACGCGATCATCATCAACGATATCCCGTCGGTGATTCCGCCGATTGACCGGCTCCTGACGCAGCTTGACCGCAAGACCCAGGAAGTTGAGATTGAAGCCCGGGTCGTGGCGGCGACTCGCAGCTTTGCTCGCGATATCGGTACCCAGCTCGGCTTCGGATTTGGCAATGCATCTACCGGCGTGGGCGGGGCTAGTGCGGTTGGTACATCGCCAATATCCGTCTTCAACACTCCCGGTGCGGCTTACCCGGTCATCGGCACCGCAGCGCCCAAGCCAGGCACTGGAGTGCAGATTCCATTGTTCTCGAATCTGGGAGCGGTTGGACCCACCAGCGGCCTCAGCCTGGTTAACGCCAGCAACAACGTGCGGCTGGATGCGATCCTCACCATGGCCGAATCACGCGGCCTGTTGAAGATTCTCTCCCGTCCGCGTGTAGTTACGCAGAACAACATTCAGGCGGTGGTTAAGCAGGGCGTGCGAGTTCCGATTGTAACGGCGGCGCAGTTAAACGGGCCGGCGACCACGACCTACATAGACGCGTTCCTGAGGCTCACGGTGACTCCGCAAATCACCTCTGAAAACACCATCTTCCTGAATGTGGACGTGGAAAACACGACACCCGACTTCGGGAAAGAGGTCAATGGTAACCCGACCCTGATTACACAGCAGGCGACCACGCAAGTGTTGGTGACCGATGGCGGCACGGTTGTGATCGGCGGCGTCATCCAGACCACCAATTCGGTAAGCATTGCGCAAGTGCCGTTGCTGGGTAGCATTCCGTGGCTGGGCAATCTGTTCAAGCATCAGACAGTTAATAGTTCGAACCAGGAGCTGATCTTCTTCATTACTCCTCGGATTGTGCAGACCTAGTTCGCAAAGCAAGTTAGCAGCAAGCAGCCGCCGGCTCTCTGAATACATCAGGCCGGCGGATTGTCTTTGTGGAAAGGAACCGTTGTCGGTCTTCGGTCTTCGGTCGTTGGCAAGGACCGCTTGCATCGGTCGAAAAGGACCGAAGACCGACGACGGTTCGTCACAGCGTAAAGCAAAATGAAAAAGCACCAAGCCGCGTTGGGGGCTTGGTGCGGGCTGGTTTTTCAAAGAATATCTAGGCCGTACGTTTCTTGGCAGTCTGCCCCGCGACCTGCAACACAGACAGAGGCAGCTTCATAGTCCGCGAACTGGACTCGCTTCCTCGAACTACTTCAACTGCAATCCCGCCTTCCTGATGTGGGAAGGGATCGGAAACCAGTTGTACTTCCTGACCGTAAAGTCGTACACGATTGGAACGGGCATAACCAAGGCTGATTAACTTCAGGCACGTATTTTTGTCCTGGGTGTTGTCAACCTGACTTGTCATGATTCCATCCTGGGAGCTGCAGGTTGCAGCGTAATCGAGGCAATTGTAAATGGAAATGTCATAGAAATGACCTGTGGAATAAAATCCATTTAAGTGTAACAAACAAATAGCTTTATTGCAAAAATAAGTCTGTGCGCGGGAGGCCCCGATCACCTGCACCCTGCTTTCCGCCCCTAAGATAAACTTTGGGCATGGATTACAAAGGCCGCCTAGCCCACGCACGGCTGGCGCTCGACCGGACCCATCTGGACGCACTCTTAGTCACTCACCTTCCCAACATCGCTTATCTCTGCGGATTCACCGGCAGCGCTGGTGTGCAAGTTATCAGCGAGCGAGACAACGTTTTCTTCACCGACGGGCGTTATACACAACAGGCGCATCAGGAGGTGAACAGCGCGCGAATCAAGATCATGCGAGGGAAATCCGCACTGGCTGCGGCTTCCGAGTGGCTTGCGCAACAACAGTCATGGAGAAAAATCGGAATTGACGCAGCTCATTTGACGGTCGTGGAGCGGGGCGCGTTTGCGAACTTACTCCGGGGCAAGGCGCGACTGATTGAGGCCCCGCCTATTGTTGAGCAGATGCGCATGATCAAAGAGCCGGGAGAGATCGCGAAAATTCGCGCCGCGTGTCATCTGGGAGTTGCGCTCTTTGACCGGCTTCTGGAAGTCGTGCGTCCGGAAGTTTCAGAAACCCAAGTCGCTGGAGAACTGGAGTTCGCTGCGCGGCGGCTGGGCGCGGAGCAGATGGCGTTTTCAACCATCATAGCTGGCGGTCCTCGGTCAGCCCTCCCTCACGGACGCGCCTCCCAGGCAAGACTCCCCGCCAGGGGGTTCGTGGTCTGCGATTTCGGTGTTATACTCGCGGGCTACTGTTCCGATATGACCCGGACGCTGCACGTTGGCCGTCCGCCGAAGGAAGCGCGCCGGGTGTACGAGGCAGTCCGCGAGGCCCAGCAGGCGGCGCTGAACGCTGTGAAGCCGGGCACAACCGTTGGCGAAGTGGATCGGGCTGCTCGTAAGTTGTTGCAACACCTAAATTTAGCTAGGTTTTTTACACATTCGACCGGCCACGGAGTGGGCCTTGAAATTCACGAGGCTCCGCGCATCGCTGCCGGTCAACAGGAGACGCTGCGGCCTGGAATGGTGATTACGCTTGAGCCCGGGGTTTATCTGCCCGGACGATGGGGAGTTCGCATCGAGGACACAGTCGTGGTCACGGACTCGGGTTATGAGGTTCTAACGCCGTGCTCCAAGGAACTGACGGTGCTCTGAGCTCGTGAGCGTCCGAGAAGTGCCGTTTGAAAGCGGAATTTGGCCTGCCGCCAACGCATGAATCAAAAAGAGCTAAAAGAACTCATAGAATTTCTAATCGAGAAAGACATCTCCGAGTTCGAACTGGAACGCGGCGATGTGAAGGTCCGCATCAAGCGCGGAACTCCCGAGGCGGCCAGTCCTCCGGCGCCGGCGGAGAGGATCATCACCGTGCAACCGGTGCCTTCTTCGCTGCCCCCGGTCCAGGCGCTGCCTCCAGCCGCACCCGCTGCCCAACCTGCCCCCGCAGAGGAAGACCTGCACATGGTGCGCTCTCCGATCGTGGGCACTTACTACGAGTCGCCATCTCCTGGGTCGCCTCCCTTTGTGAAGCCGGGAGATATGGTCGAGGCGGGACAGATTATCTGCATCGTGGAAGCCATGAAGCTGATGAACGAGATCGAAGCCGACGCTTCCGGCGAGATCGTGAAGATGCTGGTGGCTAACGGCCAGCCCATTGAATACGGGCAAGAATTATTCGCCATCCGGCCGAAGAAGTAACGGTGCAAAGCAGCCAAGAGCAGAAGCGGCCACGGATTTATACAGATTTACACGGATACAGAAAAAGCTTTTTCGAGTAGTTCGTTGATCTTGTTGAAGTTTTTGTCCGTGCAGATCCGTGGAAATCCGTGGCTCGTTTTTCAGGCCCACGGAAAAGGACTCGCGCGAATATCTGAAGCCTGAAGGCTGATAGCTGATAGCTAAGTCATGTTCAAGAAAATCCTGATTGCGAACCGCGGCGAAATTGCTCTGCGGGTGATTTGCGCCTGCAAGGAGCTTGGCGTCCGCACGGTTGCGATTTACAGCGAAGCCGACCGCAATTCGCTGCACGTCCGGTTTGCCGACGAGGCCATCTGCATCGGTCCTCCGCAGCTTTCGCAGAGCTATTTGAATATTCCTGCGGTCATCAGTGCGGCCGAAATCGCCAACGTGGACGCCATCCATCCTGGCTACGGCTTGCTTTCTGAAAACGCCAACTTCGCCGAAGTGTGCGAAACCTGCAATGTGAAGTTCATCGGGCCGCCTCCGGAAATTACACGCCTGATGGGCGAGAAAGAAAAAGCGCGTGCGGCGATGAAGAAAGCCGGCGTGCCGATTCTTCCCGGATCGGACGGCGTGCTCGGCGGTGAAGGTGAGGCAGTGGAATGGGGCCGCAGCGTTGGTTTTCCGGTCATCATTAAAGCCTCGGCCGGCGGTGGCGGAAGAGGCATGAGAATCGTGCGTTCGGAAGAGGAGCTGCCTGCTCTGTTCCAAGCCGCGCAGTCGGAAGCCTCGGCCGCCTTTGGCAACGGCGATCTCTACATGGAGAAGTATGTCGAGCATCCGCGCCACATTGAATTCCAGGTCCTCGCTGACCAGTACGGCTCCGTGGTCAGCCTAGGGGAGCGCGAGTGCAGTATCCAGCGGCGGCACCAGAAGCTGCTCGAGGAATCGCCGTCCACTCAAGTCACTCCGCAGTTGCGAGAAGAGATTGGGCAGACTTTGTGCAAGACGCTGTCAGAAATCGGCTACGTCAATGCTGGCACCATGGAGTTCCTCATGGACAGCGACCGGCGGCTTTACTTCATCGAAATGAACACCCGCATTCAGGTCGAGCATCCGGTCACCGAGATGGTCACGGATGTGGATCTGGTGAAAAGCCAAATTCTGTTGGCGGCGGGCGAGCGTCTCGAGACCGTTCTACACGGCCCGATTTCGCCTCGCGGCCATGCCATTGAGTGCCGCATCAACGCCGAGCACCCGGAAAAATTCACTCCTTCAGCCGGCAAGATCACGACCTTCAATCCGCCCGGAGGAACCGGCGTTCGCGTGGACACGGCCGCCTACGCCGAAGGCACGATCCCTCCGTATTACGATTCGCTGATCGCAAAACTGATTGTCCGCGGCAAAGACCGCGAAGAAGCTATCTCCCGCATGGCGCGCGCACTGGAGATGTTTATCGTGGAAGGCGTGTACACCACGATTCCTTTGCATCGGAAAATTCTTGCTGATCCCGAATTTCATGCCGGGCACACTGATACCGGTTTCATCGAGCGGTTCCTGGCGCGGAATGCGAAGGAAAAGCTTTCGGCGTGATGTGCAGCTCGAACTGATGTCATGATCTCTTTGCCGCGGCTCTACGCGATCTTGGACATTTCCTGCTTCTCCGGCGCGGAAGGCTTGCTCTTAACCGCTGAGGAACTGGTCGCTGCGGGAGTCTCGCTGATTCAATACCGCAACAAATCAGGCGAAGCGCAAATCATCCTGGCCCAGGCTCGAGAATTGCGCGCGTGTTTGCGGGCGAGGCCGCCCGCACCACACATGCCCCGGCCACACCTGCCTCGGCTGATCATGAATGACCGCTCTGACCTTTGCCTGGCCGTTGAGTTCGACGGAGTACACCTAGGCCAGGAGGATCTTTCCCCCGACAGTGCCCGCAAGGTCATTGGCCCGGAACGCTGGCTGGGAGTTTCCACGCACACCCCGCAGCAGGTAATCGAAGCCGACCAGACCTCCGCGGACTACATCGCTATTGGCCCGGTATTTGCCACGGGCAGCAAGGCGAATCCTGATCCGGTGATTGGCCTCGCCGGAGTGCGGCAGGCCCGCTCGCTCACCCGCCAGCCGCTGGTGGCAATTGGCGGGATTACCCGCGACAACTGCCGCTCGGTGATCGAGGCGGGTGCGGACTCGGTGGCCGTGATATCCGATTTGATACGGGATCCCCGAAAATCAGCAGAGGAATTTTTGCACATTCTAGGGTAAAGTCTTGGGGGCGGAAGTCAGCTGTCAGTGGCCAGTGATCAGTGCCCGGTAAGAACCGGGTCATCGCGCACTGACCACTGACAACTGATCACTGACCACTGCTTCTAGGAGGACTGTTGAGCGTTGAAACCAAAACGGCCATCGGGAGCACAACAGATCCCTCCGACCGCGAGTTCGTGAAAGGTCTGGGCCTGACCAGTTCCACCATGTTGGTGACCGGCTCAATGATCGGTTCCGGCATCTTCATCGTTTCCGCCGAAATCGCCCGCGAGGTCGGCTCCCCCGCCCTGCTCATCGGCGCCTGGGCGGTGACCGGGTTCCTGACCATTGTGGCCGCGCTGAGCTACGGCGAGCTTGCCGCCATGATGCCGCATGTTGGCGGACAGTATGTTTATCTCCGCGAATCGCTTGGCCCGCTGTGGGGCTTTCTATACGGATGGACCCTGTTCGCCGTAATTCAAACCGGGACCATCGCCGCCGTTGGTGTGGCGTTCGGCAAGTTCCTCGGGGTTTTCTTCCCCGCAATTTCTTCGTCCCACTGGATCCTCGGTCTGCACTGGTCGGCTCCCAGTTATCAGATCGGGCCGGTCCTGCTGGGCGGGATGCAGGTCGGCCTGAACACTCAGAACCTTATGGCCATCATCATGGTGGTGGCGCTTTCGATCATCAATATTTCTGGCATCAAAACCGGCGCCATCATTCAGGACGTATTCACCTTCGCAAAAGTCTCGGCGCTCCTGGGATTGGTTCTCGTCGGACTCTTCATCGGCCGGAATGCCCAGGCCCTAGCCGCAAACTTCGGCGCGAACTTCTGGCACAACGCCGGACTCAGCGCTTTGCATCCAGTTCAAGTAGGGGCGGGGGGAGCCGTAGTTCTGGTAAGTACGCTGACGATTTTAGCCGTGGCCCAGGTCGGATCATTGTTCTCTGCCGATGCGTGGAACAACGTGACCTTCACGGCCGGCGAAGTCATCAATCCCAAGCGCAACCTGCCACTGTCGCTGGCCCTCGGCACCGGAATCGTGATCTCTCTGTACATCGGGTGCAACATTATTTACCTGAACGTCCTGCCGCTGATGGGCACAGCGGACGGCACAACGATTTTGCGGCGCGGTATTCAGCACGCCACAGAAGATCGCGTGGCCACAGCCGCCTTGACGCAAATGTTCGGCGCCCTCGGCGGATATCTAATGGCCGGCGCCATTATGATCTCAAGTTTCGGCTGCAACAACGGGCTGATTCTGGCTGGCGCGCGCGTCTATTACGCCATGGCCAAAGATGGATTGTTCTTCCGCAGCGCCGCGAAACTGCATCCCAAGTACAAGACCCCGGCCGCGTCGCTCATGGTGCAGATGGTGTGGATCTGTATCCTGTGTCTCTCCGGTAGCTATGGACAATTACTCGACTACGTAGTTTTCGCGGTGCTGGTGTTTTATATTTTGACCATTGCCGGCTTGTTCGTTCTCCGCCGCACCCGGCCGGACGCCGAGCGTCCTTACAAGGCGTTTGGGTATCCGGTGCTGCCCGCGATTTATATCGGGATGGCGATCTTCATTGATGTCGTACTATTGCGCTATAAGCCGCAATTTACCTGGCCGGGGCTGATCATTGTGCTGCTGGGAATCCCGGTCTATTACGCGTGGTCGAGGCGTTCGCGCGAGGCGGCCGTTTAGCACGTCACCTAACCGTGGGAGAGAGCAAACGAATGGCAAACCTGTTCGCTACCAAGACGCTAACATCGCTTCTGACTGAAGCCGGGGAATCAGGCCAACACAGCCTGAAGCGCACTTTAGGGCCCTTCCAGCTCACCGCTCTGGGCGTGGGCGCTGTGATCGGCGCTGGAATCTTTGTCATGTCGGGCTTGGGAGCCAGCATGGCGGGGCCTGGCCTTATGCTGTCATTTGTCTTGTCGGGCACCGGCTGCGCATTTGCGGCGCTGTGTTATGCCGAGTTCGCCGCCATGATTCCTCTCGCCGGCAGCGCCTATACCTATGCGTACGCAACCCTGGGAGAGCTCTTCGCCTGGATTATCGGTTGGGACCTCACACTGGAATACGCCATGGGGGCCAGCACCGTCTCCTCGGGATGGTCGAACCACTTCATCGAGTTGCTGGCGATCTTCCACCTCAAAATGCCTTTGTGGCTGGCTTATGACCACTGGACAGGACTGAGGATCGCCGAGAATGTGATCGCGCGACAAATGGCGCAGGCCTCGGACGCCTCGCTGGTGCCCGGCACCCAAGCTTTTTTGACCAAGGTTTCCGACATCATGGCTGCCCAGTCTCCCGATCTGCTGCAACGTGCCCATGAACTTCTGAACGCTCCCCATCTTTTCGGCGCCGAGATCGGCGTCAATATTCCGGCATTTCTGATCGCTTTGGTGATCACGGCCATTCTGGCAGTGGGCATCAAAGAGAGTGCGCGCTTTAACTCGACCATCGTGGTAATTAAGGTCTCGGTCGTTCTCTTCGTTATTGCCCTGGGATTCAAGTATGTGAACTTTGGCAACTGGGGACATGACTGGTCGAGCTTTGCGCCGAGTGGATTTGCGGGAATTGGCGCTGCTGCGGCTTACATCTTTTTCGCCTATATCGGATTTGACGCGGTTTCGACCACCGCGCAGGAGGCCAAGAATCCGCAACGCGATCTGCCCATTGGGATCATTCTTTCGCTGCTGATTTGCACCGCGCTTTACATTCTGGTTGCCGGCGTATTGACCGGCATGGTGCCGTGGCGCGATGTAAATATCGAGGCTCCGGTTGCGCGTGCGTTCATGGATCGCGGACTCAGCGGTGCTTCCCACATCATTACCCTGGGCGCCCTGGCAGGCCTCACCAGTGTGATGCTGGTGATGCTGCTCGGCCAAACCAGAGTGCTGTACTCGATGGCCAATGATGGGTTGCTACCTAAGAAGTTTTTCGCAGATGTTCATCCCAAGTGGCGGACCCCGTGGAAGAACACTATCCTGGTCGGATTTCTCGCCGCCATCGTCGGATGCGTTACGCCCATTGAAGATATCGGGAGAATGGTCAACATTGGGACCTTGCTCGCCTTCGTAATCGTGTGCATCGCGGTCATGGTACTGCGCAAGACAAATCCGGCGCAGGCGCGGCCGTTCCGGACTCCATGGGTCCCGCTGGTCCCGATTCTCGGAATCCTCTTTAACGGTTTTATGATGTACCGGCTCGGTTGGGTCAATTGGGCGCGGCTGATTATCTGGCTGGCAATCGGGCTGGTGGTGTACTTTGCCTACGGCGTAAAGCACAGCAAGGTGCAAGCGCTACAGGCAGAACCGAAGCCCGCTCCGACCATGGCAGATTAGACGCGATCACCTTGTAGTTGTAGCTGCGTGTCCTCGTCTTCGTAACCTGACGTCCAAGCCGGGCGTCGGTGGGTCCCTGGCTGCTACCCCTTTTCGAGATCACGGTTTAAGCTGAAAGCTGATAGCTGACGGCTGAAAGCTGCATCATGAAAATCATAACCTCCGCCGAAATGCGCGAGATTGACCGCGTCACCAGCGAGCAATTTTTGGTGCCTTCGCTCACGCTGATGGAGAACGCCGGATCAGCTGTGGCACACTTCGCTCTGTCTGCGTACCCATCGGCCGAGACCTTCGGCGTCATCTGCGGCAAGGGCAACAACGGTGGCGACGGCTTTGTGGTCGCGCGCAAGTTGCATGAGGCGAGCAGGGAAGTCCGTCTTCTTTTTCTGGCTGATCCGGCAGAGTTGCGTGGGGACGCGGCAACGAATTTCGCGAAGCTACCAACAAAATCGGCCGCCCCGCCCTTTGTGGTTTTCAAAGGGTGGGGGGACGCGAAGTCTGCGCGAGAGGTTTTTGCTTGCGACGTCCTGATTGACGCCATCTTCGGCAGCGGATTCCGTCCTCCGGTGAGCGGGGTGTACGCAGAAGCGATTGCCAAAATAAACGCCGCCGGCGCACCCGTGATCGCGGTGGACGTACCTTCCGGCGCCGATGCCGACGTAATGGGCGAGCAGACCGGAGCAGTCGCCCGCGCAGATGCGATCGTAACGTTCACTGCTCCGCGTCCCGCGCACATTTTTGGCAACCTGAGTGCCGGACCGACGCTGATCGCGCCCATCGGGTCTCCAGGCGAGGTGGTTCATTCTTCGCTGAACCTGAATGTAATCACGCCAAAAGACATCGCGCCGTTGCTCGACCCGCGCCCTCGCGATTCCAATAAAGGCATGTACGGCCACGTGCTGGTCGCCGGCGGATCGCTGGGAAAGGCCGGCGCAGCGGCGATGGCAGGCTTCTCAGCGTTGCGAACGGGTGCAGGTCTGGTAACAGTCGCTGTGCCTCGTTCAGTCCTGGGCACTGTTGCTGGCTATCATCCCGAACTAATGACAGAACCGCTGGCGGAAACCGAGTCCGGCAGCATTTCGACGCAAGCCTTGGGAGCATTCTGGCATGCCGCCGAGAACAAAACCGTGTTCGCCATCGGCCCAGGAATTTCGCGGCATCCGGAAACGGCAGTTTTTGTGCGGACGGTGGTTCAGAAGTCGAGCACTCCAATCGTCCTCGACGCCGATGGGCTGAACGCCTTCGAAGGCAAGGTGGATGAACTGAACGGACATGGACGAACTCTAGTACTCACGCCGCATCCCGGCGAAATGGCGCGACTGACGGGCCTGAGCACCTCGGCCATCCAGCGCGACCGGATCAACGTTGCGCGGACATTTGCAAAAGAACATCAGTTGATTCTGGTCCTGAAAGGCGACTGCACCATCGTCGCCGGGCCAGGGGGCGAGGCCTGGGTAAATACAACCGGCAACCCCGGCATGTCCACTGGTGGCACCGGAGACATTCTCACCGGAATCATCGCCGGCATGCTGGCGCAAAATCCGAAGCGCGAGTTCGAGGCCGTGCTGGCGGCAGTTTATTTGCACGGCCTGGCTGGCGACATTGGCCGCGAAAGAATGGGAGAGCATTCCCTGGTTGCCACCGATCTTGTGAAAACCCTTCCCGAGGCCTTCCGGCGGGCGCGGACGGCAGCGGCAGAAAAGTGGGTAAAAATCGGGTACAAAATGGGTGGTTAAGCACGAAAGGCCCGTGAATCCGTACACTGGGCTTCGGTAATCTCGCCTGACTTTCCGCCCAGTGCCATAGTTGTTTCCGGCATGACACATTATCCCCAGTCCAACCCCACTCATCGTGCTACTCGAATTCAACTCGCAACCACCCCGGCAGTAGTCAAACTCGGCGACGGCCAAAAGACCAAGGGAAACATCCACTTGGTTTCGGTCACCGGGGGCCTGCTGCAATTGGCGCGGGCGCTCTCGGAGGGAGACTTCGTCGAAGTCGCTTTCCAAACCAACTCCGGCAATGTGCAGGGGATGGCCGAAATGCTGAACCCGGTGCGCAAAGGCCAAGGCAGCGTACTCCAGGCCTTCCGCTTCGTGGCGCTCGATGACGAGGACCACCACACGCTTAGCAGGGTGGTGGAGGCGACGG
>WNFC01004059.1_pt1 | contig 32218 bp, 29 predicted proteins | sample 5400541 | NCBI WGS metagenome assembly WNFC01 (sample SAMN13153342, study PRJNA577476) | soil metagenome | isolation source: 120 cm saprolite under Douglas fir tree site 2 hole 2 replicate 1 | place: USA:California | collected 2015-04-18
ACCAGGCCGTGCTCTGTCTGGCTCGGCGCCGAGTGGACGTCCTGCATGCGATGCTCAGCCGCGGTGTGCCATATCGGTCACCGGTCCCTCTCGCAGCTGCGGCTTGACAAACAAGATAGGAACACCACCCCCCGCATGAGGACGCGCTTCGCGCGAGGCCGCTGGCTTGCGTCAGGGCCAAACGTGGTTGGGCAATACGTGGTCGCGCGAACGGATGCGGAACGCACGATCGTCCGATATGTGGAATGCGCGGTCATCCGATGGCACGTGCCGTCGCGGTGTGCGCAAGCGCATGGCCATCGCGCGAAGCGCGTCCTCATGCGGGGGGTGGGGGCGGGAAGGAGTGCGCAGCGAGGCACGAGCGCAGCAACGACTGGCCCCAGGGGGGCGCGCAGCGCTCCCCCTAACCCGGAAGATCTCAGCCGGCCGTATCTTATGCAGGTGGAAGCGATGTATTCGATGCCGGCCGAGCAGGCGGCTGAAGCGCTGATGGCGTCGATGAAGCTGAATGGCATCGACCGGCTGTGGTTCACCTCGGGCACGGAGCTGGCCTTCTTCCAGGAAGTGCCCGTGAAGCACCAGGCCCTCGGTAGACCCACGCCCAAGATCATGACCATGACCCACGAGAACGCGGCCCTCGCCGCTGCTTGTGGTGAGACCATGATCTCTGGAAAACCGTCGGCGACGGCGGCCCACGTCGAGTGCGGCATGATCAACGCCGGCGGCTCGATCCACAACGCCGACCGCGGCCACTACCCGGTGCTGATGATGTCGGGTTATCCGCCGTCGGCCGAGAGCGGCAGTGTGCCCGGCGCACGCGACGCGGGCATCCAGTGGTACCAGCAGGTGCGCGACCAGGGTGAGCTGGTGCGCCAGTACATGCGCTGGGACCACAAGCTGGCCTCGTATGACAACCCAGGGACAGTCATAACCAGAGCGGTCCAGGTCATGCTCAGCGAGCCGCAGGGCCCAGCCTATCTGGCGATCCCACGCGAAGCGGCGATGCGGCCGATGGACGGCGCCACTTTTCCGCTGTCGACGCAGCTGCCGCCAGCGCAGAAGCCGGTCGCAGACAGGGCGCTGCTGCGCCAAGCGGCCAAATGGCTGCTCGAAGCCGAGCGACCGATCATCTGCGTCTCGCGTGTTGGTCGCGATCCTTCGGCGGTCGCCGCGTTAGTCGAGCTGGCGGAGACGCTCGGCGCGCAAGTCATCGCCGATGGCTATCGGGTGAACATCCCGGCCGACCATCCCCTCGCCCTCCAGGGTGGCGGCATGTCGGGCCCGCCACCCGACGCCGATTGCCTGCTGATCCTGGACATGCTCGTGCCCTGGCCCATGCACCTGTATCGGCCCGGCAACAACGTGCGGATCATTACCCTGGCCATCGACCCGATCCATCGCATGACGCCGATCTACGAGTTCCCGACCGATCTGGCGATTGGCGGCGACGCGGGCGCATCGATCCCGCTGCTCCTGGAAGAGATCCGTGCGGCCATGACCTCGGCGCAGGGGAATCAGTGCGGCCAGCGGTCCGAGGCGCTGCAAAGTGAGGGCCGCCAACGTCGCGCGGCTGCACGTGCGGCTGTCGAAAGTGAGCGAGCCATGGGCCACATCACGCAAGCCTGGCTGAGCTACCAGGTGGGCAAGATGCTGGAGCCTGAGACGATCATCGTCAACGAGCTGGTCAATACGTCCCACTTCAACCGGACGTTGCCAGGCACCCAGTTCAATGCTGGCGGCTCGAGCCTGGGCTGGGCGGGCCCGGCGGCGATCGGCGCCAAGGTGGCCGCACCCGATCGCCAGATCGTGTGTTGCTCAGGCGACGGGTCGTGGATGTTCGGCAACCCGCAGGTCGTTACGTGGGCGTCGAAGTTCCACAAGGCGCCGGTGCTGTTCATCATCTCGAACAACCGCGGCTACTCCACTGGCACGACGCTGGTTTTGCGCAGCTACCCCGAGGGCTACGCCGCCAAAGCCCAGGACGTCACCGGCGGCTGGTTCGACCCGTGCCCGAACTACTCAGGTGAGGCTGCCGCGAGCGGCGCGTACGGCGAGAAGGTCACCGACCCCGACGAGGTGGCACCCGCCATTCAGCGCGGCCTGCGCGCTGTTCAAGAGGGGTCGCCCGCGGTTCTGGATATGTGGATGCCGAAACACGTCACGGGCGAGCTCTGATTTCCACGAACGGGTCCCGTCTGGGGCGCCCTGGTGACGGCCCGGTGGGGGAGTTCAGCCGGAGTCGCCGCGCCTGCCGCCCCTGCGGGCGGCTAGCCACTTGAGCGTGGCGCCGAGGGCGTCCTCGCCATCTTCGACGTCGGTCTGGCGCGCCAGACCGGGGGTGACGTGGCCTGAGATACCAGGCTCGGAATAGAACGGACGAGTGACTCGCGGCGGCGGACGGCGCATGACGGAAGCGCCAGGGACCCATGCCGGCGGGCGCAGCCATTCCTGGCTACCACGCCGCCACGGCAGCACAATGTCCAGGCGGCGCGGGTGGCGCAGCCACTCGATCACGTCCACGGGCGAGATGCGCAGTCGGCGCAAGCCGACCTCCAGCGGCAGCAGGATCGCCGCGATCAGTAAGAGTGTGCGTTGCAGTGGCAAGGGCACGCTGATGGGCGCCAGGTCGTTGGCGAATGCGGCGGCCGGGGTGAGGAGCACGTGTCCACCACCAGCGCGGGCGATCTGCTCGAGCCGGCGCGTGTCGGCGGTGACCTGGCGGAACTCAGCTGGGTAGGCCACCGGCAGCCCCGCTTCAGCCATGCCAATGGACGTGCCGTCGCGCTGCTCGTCGGCGCGAATGAGATATGTCCCGACGCCGTTCAGCGGAAAGCTGCCCGCGTAGCGCCCTGGTCCGGTGGGGGCCAGATCGATCTCAAGTGGTGCACCACCGGGCTGGGCGACGTGCGCGCGGACCTGACCTGGCGCCTGCCCGGGTTCGGTCTCGTCAACGGTGACGTAGCCCGTCTGGGCATCCGCGCGGACGCCGAGCCGCAGTGGGCCCTGGGCCGGCGCGATCGTCCAACCGACCAGGCCATTGAACAGCTGCGCAGTGCCCGGCCAGTTGAGCCAGGCGTCCGACCAGCGGCCGCGCAGATCGCTCGTCCACGCCACGGCGCGGCCAAGCCCGTACTGCCAGCGGGCCAGCAACGGGTCGGCCGCGTCGGCGACGAGCATCACCTCGGCCAGGTCCTTGGGACTCGTTACGAGATAGCCGCCCAGCGGTGGCAGCCCGCCCGCGGCGACCGACGACAACAGCGCATCCGGGCCGACCTGGCGCGGGGTCACGTTGCCCTCGACGAGCGGCCCGCGTGTGGCCAGCTCGGTCTCGCGGGTCATCAGCCGCGGAATGTCGCGGGCGTGATCGGCGAAGTAGTAGCGCCCGTCGCCTTGCTTGGCCAACTGCGCCAGGAGCTGTTGATCGGCATCGCCGCCGATGGCAATGGTCGACAGGGTGACGTTCGCCGCACGCATGCGATCGAGCAGGTCGGTGTAGTTGCCGCCGCAGCACGACATGCCGTCGGTCATCAAAATGACGTGCTTGTAGCGCGCGTCGGACTGCCTGATTGCGTCGAAAGCCATGGCCATCGCGGGAAAGATGTCGGTCCCGCCGTCGGCGGACAGGGGCGCCAGCCGGTCCTGGATGGCGGTCGGGCCCATGCCGAGCACGCCGGTCAGCGGCAAGATCCAGTGCTGGAACGAGTCGAAGGTCAGAATGCCGACCTGGTCGCGTACCGAAAGCTGCTGGGCCGACAGGAGCGCCGCCTCTTTGGCCATGTCCATTTTGGTCGTGCCCTCGCGGTAGATGTCGTCGGACATCGACCCGGACGTGTCGATCACCAACAGCAGCGCGACGCGGCCCTGATCGCGATGCGAGCGCACGCTCGAGCGGACCGGCAGCGTATCGTCGAGCGGGGTGCCGACGTACTCGCCCTGGCCAAAGCTCGTGTCACCGCCAATGGCCAGTAGTCCGCGGCCGAGATCACGCACGTAACTGCGCAACGTTGTCTGCTGGGTCTCGGTCAGGCTCTCGGCCGAGACGTCTGCGAGCACCACCGCCGAGTAGTTCGCCAGGGTGTCGACCTGATCCGGTAACTCGGCAACCGGCCGGGTCTCGAGGCGCATGCCCGAGCTCGTCAAGGCGGCGGCGATGACCGCGCCTTCACCCGGTCGCTGCTCGACGACGGTGAGTGTGTCGTGTTGGGCATCGAGGGTCGCGCGGACGTCGACCAGGCCGGCCTGCGGTGCTTCGGCACCGAATGCCAGGTTCGTCGTACCCGGCGTCAGGCTCACCGCTTGGTCGGCCAACGGCTGTCCGTTCACAAAGACGTGCACGGTGCCATCGGTGGCGACGTTCGAGACCACGCGCACGCCAATGCTGAAGCGTTCACCCTCGTGCACCACCGCCGGCGCCGACACACTGTCGACCAGGACTTCCGGACCACTTCGGCTGGGTAGCGGCACAACGTCGACCTCGACGCCGCGCGCCTGAAGCAGGCGGGCCTGGCCGACGGCGTCGCCGCTGGTCTCCTGGCCATCAGAGAGCAGCACCAGGCGTGGGCGATAGCCGCCGGGCAACAGGTTGTTGGCCAGCCGCAGTCCGGCAGCAAGATCGGTCGCGTCGGATGCTGGCCCAGCCTCGCTTGTCGACGCGCCGCTGAAGGGCAGCGTGACTCGGCTCAGATCCTGTACCACCGCTGCAGTTCGGGCGGTCGTGACCACCGCGTAGGCGTCGTCGGGAGTCTTGGCGGTGACCGCCTGCGAGATGAACGTGGCCAGGTCAGGTTGGGCGTCGGCCACACTTGCCGACACGTCGGCAACGAAGACCGTCGCTTGGCGGTCGACGGTTTGCGGAAAGCCCGCGCCGAGCAGGCCCAGGACCAGCAAGGCGACCATTGCCAGCCGCAATGCCAACGCGGTTCGGGCGCGCAGCGTGGCCGCGGTGAATTGCCAGGACGCCAGGGCGACTTCGATGGCCAGCAGTACCAGCGCCGCGATGGCTAGCGGCTGCGGGATCTCGCGCGGCGCCTTCAGCGGCTCTTTGCGGGGACCGACCGTCGGCGCCCCGGACTCGACGCCTGGCCGAAGCTGCGATTCGGTCGGGTTGAGAAAGTTCGCGGCGAAGAACGTGGTGGTCTCGCGTCCGCTCGCGTCGCGCTGGACGACCTGGTACACGCCGGGGGTGTCGGTGCCGCTGAAGGGTGGCGGCGGCAAGGGCGGCGCCACCTGCGTACGAAGTCCGTCGGGCGCGATGACGTCGACGCTGACGGCTTCGGGCAGCGGCGCCAGCGAGATGGATTCGCCGACCTGGACTACGGGCGTCGCGGTGCTGCTGCGCGGCACGAGCCAATCCAGCAGATGCTGCACGAGCACCGGGAAGCCCGGTTGCAGCGGCAGATCGGACTGGTGAACGTCGAAGCCGAGCACGCCGACGCGGCGACCCTGTTGCTGGCCGACCAGCAGCAGCGGCGTTTCGGGCGAGCTCACGACGACGTCGGCCCAGCCCGGCGGATCGAGCCGTCGCGAGCGGCTGACGTGGACGGTTCCTAGAGGCACGTCGGTCAGCAGCGCATCTCCCTGGCGCACAGCGCTCGGGGTGGAGACGCTCACGTCTGGCCCGACCTGGAGAAAACCGTTGTTGGCCGGTGGGTGCAGCAGGAGCACGCTGCTGCCCGGCGGCAGGACCGCGGGCACCGAGCCGTCCAACACGATCAGGTCGAAGGCCTGCGGTTGCGGGGTGTAGTCGCCGGGACTGACGCGCGTGACTTGCGTGCCGGGTCGCAAGCCGAGGGCGTGCTCGACGAAGACGTTGCCGTCGCTGACCAGCAGCACGCGCGTCGGTCGGTCACCGTCCAGGACTGCCCAAGCCGCATCGTCCAAAGCCAGGCTGTCCGACTGGTCGAGCCGTGCCTCGAGCGTGTGCGCCGCCGCGGGCAGGTCGTCCCACTGGGCATCGACTGCGGAGCCGGCGTCGATCGAGAGCGAGCGCGCGTCGAAGCGCGTGCCGTCGACGCGTAGCACCAGCGTTGCCGATCGGGGCTGGGACCCATAGTTGACGACGCGCGCCAATGCGCTGACCCGGCCGTCGACGACCCGCGTGTTGAGACCGGCCACGGCCAGATTCGCGGCGCCCGTTGAGCCAACGGCCACATAGCGCAGCGGCAGGGGAAACGCCGCGGGCGCCTGGGTTCGATCGATGGCGCCATCGGCCACGACTACGACCTGCGCGCCTGCGTGTCCCTCGGCCAGCGATCCAGCCACAGACAAAGCGACCCGCAAATTCGCGGATTGCGTCGTGGGTAGGATGCTGTCAAGGGCGCGCTGCAACTGCCCGCGGTCGCTGCTCGGCTGAGCGACGACGCGCGGCTGGGCATCGAGGCTAACCAGCGCCAGGGTCTGACCTGGCTCGAGGGCATCGATCATCTGCATCACCCGCGCTTTGGCCGCGGCGAAGCGCGAGGGTGAGACGTCGGTGGCCTGCATCGACGCCGACGCGTCAACCAGGACGATCGTGTCGAGGCCAGTCGACTCAGCGGTCAGCAGGAACGGCCGCGCGAGAGCGCCGATCATGGCCGCTAGCGCCGCGATCTGGAGCAACAGCAGCACACTCGGCGGAACGCGGCGCCAGGGTCGCTGCGCCTGGAGATCGTTCAGCGCTGCCAGCCACAGAAAGGTGCTCGACACCCGGCGCGACGGTCGGCGCGGACGCAAGAGGTAGGTCGCCAGAATGGCCAGGAGGAGTGCGCCGCCGATCAGGAACGCGCCCGGCGCGAGGAAGCCCACCGCGCTTACACCAGGATGCCTACCGTGCGGAACGTACGCACCAGGACGTCTTGCAGGCGGACGTCGCTGCGGAGCTGCAGATAGACGATGCCGCGGCGGCGACAGAAGTCGGCCACCTCCTGCGAGTACGCCTGCAGCAGGCGCCGATACGCCTTCAACACGGCCGGGGTGATCGTCGCTTCGACGGGCGCAAAGGACTCGCTGTCGAGCAGGCGCCATTCGCCGAGCAGGTCGGCCGGTGGCTCCAGCTCGTCGGCTGACAGCAGGTGGATCAGGACCACGTCCTGGCGCCGGCTGAGCAGGGCGTCGACGCCCTGTTGATAGCCGCTGGGCGAGAACAGATCCGAGATGATCACCGACATGCCCGCGCCGCGCAGATAACGCGCCGCCGCCGACAGTGCCGTGTTCAGATCGGTCGTGCCCTCTTGCTGGGCGTCCAGCCGCTCGAGCATGCGCCAGGCGGGCCAGGTCGCCGCTTCGCCGCGCAGGTTCGGCAGACGCTGCGCGACACCGGCGTCCCGACATGTAGCAATCTCGACCCGGTCGCCACTCTGCAGGGCAATGAACGCCAGCGCCCCGGCGAGTTGCGCGGCCAGCCGAGCTTTGGTTGGCGAGCCCCAGGCCATCGACGCCGACGTGTCCAGCAGGACGGTCAAAGCGAGGTCCTCTTCGGCGCGATACAGGCGCACGAACAGGCGCTCGAGGCGGGCGTAGGCGTTCCAGTCGATGCGTCGGAACTCGTCGCCCGGCGCGTAGGTGCGGTAGTCGGAGAACTCCACGGATGAGCCGCTGGTGCGCGAGCGCCACTGGCCGGCTGCCCGACCTGACGGGACGCGTCGTCCGGCGAGTGTCAGGGACTCCAGAATTTTGACCACGCCTGGCTCGAATAGCGGCTCTGGCGCCGACTGGGTCACGGTCGTGGAACCTGGACCGAGGACAGCACGTCGCCGACCAGTCGATCGGACGTGATCCCGTCCGCCTGAGCTTCGAAACCCAGGATCAAGCGGTGGCGCAAGGCGGGCAGCGCGACCGCTTGCAAGTCCTCACGGGCGACGTTGAAGCGATCCTCGAGCAGCGCGCGCACCTGGGCGCCGGCGACCAGCGCCTGTAAGCCGCGCGGGCTGGCGCCGTGGCGGACATACTGGCGCACAGCGGGTGGCGCGGCCGATTCGTTGGGATGCGTCGCCAGAATCAGACGTACTGCGTAGGTGGCCAGGTGCGGCGCCAGGACCACCTCGCGCGCGACGCGCAGCATGCGCAGGACGTCTTCGGCGTTGGCAACATGCCGTGGCGTGCTTTCGGGGCCGCCCGGGCGAATGGTGCGCTGGAGGATCTGCTCGAGCTCGGCGTGGCGCGGGAACGGCACCTGGACCTTGAAGAGGAAGCGGTCGAGCTGGGCCTCGGGCAGCGGATAGGTGCCTTCCATCTCGAGCGGGTTCTGGGTGGCCATGACGAAGAACGGCCTGGGCAGCGGTCGGGTCGCTTCGCCCGCGCTGACGGTCTGCTCCTGCATGGCTTCGAGCAGGGCCGACTGTGTTTTGGGCGTGGCGCGGTTGATCTCGTCGGCGAGGACGATGTTGGCGAAGACGGGTCCCGCCTGGAAGCGCAGCGCGCGCCGCCCGTCCAGGTCCTCGGACACGATGGTGGTGCCGACGATGTCGGCGGGCATGAGATCAGGCGTGAACTGGATACGGTTGAAGCGCAGCGACAGGACGTCGCCCAGGGTCCGCACGAGGAGCGTTTTGCCCAGGCCGGGCACGCCTTCGAGCAGGACGTGCCCGCCCGCGAAGAGCGCCACCAGCACCTGCCGCACCGCGTCGTGTTGGCCGACGATGACCTTACGCAGCTCGATCTCGATGTCCTTGGCGCGGCGGACAAAATCGCTGATCGCCGCGGTGTCGACTTCACCCGGTATGGCGGTTACGTCGGCCACGCGCTACTGGCCTTCTTCGAGCTTCTGGAAATACTGCTTCACCAGATCTCGGACCGCGGGCGAGACGTCGGGCCGATCCACGTAGTCGCGGCCGCTCTGGGCATATTGATTCAAGACGTCACGATACGGCCGCGGCGCGCCGCGCACCGTAAATGGCTGATCGGTCAAACTCTGATCCACCGCACCGTCGCCTGCGCGGCCCGGCACGAACACGTTCTCGGCCGCGGTGGCATCGATGGCCGCCTGCCCGCCTGCAGCGTTCGGGTCGGCCGCGCCGATCCCCGCTCCCGAACCAGGCGCGGCCCCCGGATCACGAATCCCGCCAATCGCCGTCGAGTCCAGCGCAACGGGCGTGCCTAACTCCCCCAGGCCAAGCCCGGGCAAGAATGATTGGCCCGTGGAGCCATTCGGCGGTGCCTCGTCGGGATTCTGCGGCGTGCGGCCGGCCAGTTGGGCGGAGATGTCGCGCAGCCGTTGGCTCGTCTGCTGTACCGACGTCTGAGCATTGGCCGCCTGGATCGATTCGCGCAACGCCGCATCGGTCACGGCCAGCGCCTGCTGGGCCGATTCGCCCGCGGCGATCGCCCGCGCCGCCTCGCGCAGGGCGGCCGCGGTGCGCGGCTCAGACCGGCCGACGTTCGACGCCCGCTGCAGCGCTCGACTGAGCGCCTGCCGCTGCACGTCTGAGAGCTGATCCGCCTGGGCGGCCAACGCTTTGAGCGCATCGCTGGTCGCCTGCGCATCTTCGTGCTGCAGGGCGCCGCCCAGCGGTCGCGCCAGGGGTTCCGCGGCCAGCGTTTCGCTCATGGCCGCGATCGCCTCGTCACGCAGGGTGGCGTTCGGGTCGGCTAGCTGTTGGCCGAGCTGATCCTGGGTTCGGGCCAGGATCGCCGTTGCGTCCTGCTGGGTGTGCACGCGATTGAGCTCGGCCTGGGCCTGTTGCAGCAGTTCATCCAGTTGGCGCGCCTGCTCCGGGGTGAGGTTGGGCGAGGCGATCGCCTCCTGGCGCAGGGCGTCGAGGCGCTGGCTGGTCTGCTCGACCGCGACCTGCTCGGCGGCCTGGCGATCGAGCACGGCTTGCTGCGGACTGGGGGTGACGAACAGCAGCAGGCAGACGACAAACGTCGCTGCGACGGCGATCGTTTCAGCCCGCGATGGCCGCCACATGATGTCTTTTTGCGGCGAGCGTTGCTCGAGTCGCGCGATCGCGTCCGAGCGCTGCAGGCGGACAATCGTCTGGGTCGACGCCCGATACACCCAGGCGGTCGCCAGCCGATCGCCCAAACCGAGGCGCGTATCCAGCACGGCAGCCTTGCGCAGCCTGCGCACTGGAAAGGCCGCCACGAGCAGCGCGGCGAGCAACAGCGGCGCGGCGGCCTGGAACGCCCACGGTCGCAGCTCGGTCTCAGGCCAGGGCACCACCCAGCCGACCGCGAGCACCAGGCCGGCCAGTGCAAAAGCGGCTATTGCGCCGCGCACCAGCCAGCGTTGGACCGATTCGAGCGTGAGCCGCCGTTCCCAGGGGCGCAGCGCCACGGCCAACGCGTCCTCACCCGCGCGAGCGCGCCGACGTGGAAACAGATGTACTCGCGCGGTGTGCCCCCGATCGAGGGCGATTGTAGCGCCGAGAGGCTACGCGCTTGGCTGAAGTCGCTGGGCCAGGCGCATCTGTGCGGCGGCAGCGCGCGAGGTGTACAGGATCAGCCCAAGCACGAGTACCACTAGCGTCAACGCGCTAAGACCGAGCGACCAGTGGATGCCAATCAGACCGCCCACCAGGCCGATGCTGAGCCCGCTCCCGGCGCGCAGGCCGTTGCTGGCCATGGCATACACGCCGACGATGCGGCCACGCTTCTCGGCCGGCGCCAGCAGCTGCACCAGCGTTTGCGCGATCGATTGCGAAGACAGGTTGGCCATCCCCGCACAGACGAGCAGCGCCAGCGACAGCGGGTAGCTCTGCGACAGCGCGAAGCCGAGCATGCAGCCGGCCCACACGAGCGTGCTCAGCATCGCTGTTCGCGCTGTTGGCTTGAGCGCATGCGTACTCTCGAGAATGACGCCGCCCAGCACTGCCCCAGCCGAGTTCGCCGCCAGGAGCATGCCGTAGCCCAGGCCGGCCTGATTGAGCCCGAGGTCGATGGCGAACTCGGGCATCTGCGGCTGAATGCCGCTGCCGATCAAAAACGAGCTGAGACCGCCCAGCGCGACCATGCTGATCAGCACCGGCTGGCTGGCCACCTCCCGTAACACTCGGACTGCCTCCAACGGAGATACACGGGCGCTCTTGGGCGCCTGCCCGCCGTCGCGTACGTGGCCGGTGTACTTCGTGCGCGCCAGCCAGATGGTCATCGGCAGGTACATGAGCACGTTGGCGAAAATGCCGTACGCCGGGCCGAGGGCCAACAGCAGCACCGAGCCGATGGCCGGGCCGGCCAGGAACCCGGTGCTCCGCCCAGTTGAGTTCAGCCGGACCGCGCTGGGCAGGGTTTCACGACCGGCCAGGTCGTGCAGCATCAACTGCTCGGCCGGCATCCACAGCGCGCCGGCGAGGCCGTGCATGCTCAGCAGGATGAGGGCGTGCCACATCTGCAGGCTGTTGGTGATGAACAGGATGCCCCAGATCGCCGACACACTCATGAACAGCAACTGGGCGGCCTGGATGATCTTGCGGCAGTCGTAGCGGTCGGCCAGCGCGCCGAAATACACCCCGAAGAGGGACGGCACCCAGTGGCTGATGACCGCGAAGCCTGCCAGGGCGGGCGAGTGGAACTGCTGGAACATGACCCAGTAGCTGATGACGTGTTCGATGCTGTCGCCGCCCATGGACATCGAGGCGCCGACAATGTAGGTGCGGCAATCTGGGTTTTTGAAAGCCGCGAAGCGCGCCTTGCCTGCCGATTTTGGCGGCGCTGGACTGGGCTCGGCGACATGGGTGGAAATGCCGCAGAGCGCACACATGGCGCATCGATTGTAAGGACACCGTCTCTACAATCCAGAGTGTGACCGAGCTCAGGTTTGGGCGATGAGCAGGTGGCGCAAGCGCTCCACCTGGCTCTCGTCGAGGCCGTTGCGACGCAAGTACGCGGCCGTGCCGCCGAAATGGCGGTCCGCGTACTCGAGCGTGTTGAGCATGCGTTCGGGCGGCGTCTCGAAGGTATGGGCCCAGCGCTCCCACTCGCGGCCGATCCGGGCAACCCAGATGCGGCCTTCGGCCACGTACTCGGGCCCGAGACACTGGGCGCTCAGCGCGTAGTCCTCGCCGATTACCTCGCGGGTCACCCCAGCCGCGTCCAGCAGTAGCCCGACAGCGATGCCCGTACGGTCCTTGCCGGCCGCGCAGTGGATGAGCGCGGGCAGCGCATCGGGCTCGAGCAGTGCGGCGAAGATCGCGCCCAGGCGATCACCACAGTCATCGAGCTCGCGGATGTAGCCCTTGCTCAGGTCGGGATCGAAATCCTCGGGCAATGGCCCTTCCCAGAAGGGAATGTGTCGGTATCTCACCTGTTCAGAGGTGGCGAAGACGTTGGGCTTGTCCGCCACTTCTTCGGCGCCGCGTAGATCGACGATGGTCCGCAGCCCAGCGTCGATGAGCCAGGTCTGACCGGCTTCGTCGAGCTGGTCGAGACAATCCGAGCGATACAACATCCGCCAGCGGGTCTGACGACCGTCGGCGGTGGGGTAGCCGCCAAGGTCGCGCAAGTTCCGCGTGCCGTTCAAATCAAGCAGGCGGGTCATCTCGACGTGCACGGCTGCAAGTATGCACGGCCACCTTCGGCCTGGCGAGCCCGTGGCGTTGTTGCCGCGGACCGAAGAATCGGGCTATTGTTGACCTGGTCAGTCGACTTTTAGGAAATGGCTTCTCCGGCGAACGTTCTCTCTCGGCCCCGCGCCCTCGCACTGCCCTGGCAGGTCATCCTCTCGGTGGCTGTGGCGCTAGTGGCGGTGGCCATCCTGGTCATGGCCGAACGGGCTCAGGCACGCCTGGCCATCTACTGGGCGTTGGGCCTCGGCTTTGGACTGGTGCTGCAGCGCGGGCGGCTGTGCTTCGCCGGCGCCTTCCGCGATCTGTTCCTGATGCGCAACGGGACGATGATGCGCGCGATCCTTGTCGGGCTGGCGATCATGGCGCCGGTTTTTGCACTGATCGAAGCCCGCGCGGTGCCCGAACCGAGCTTTGGCGCGGTCGCCGCTGGCGCGCATGTCGTGCCGCTCGGGCTCAACCTGGCCGTCGGCGGGCTGCTGTTCGGCGTCGGCATGGTCGTGGCCGGCGGCTGCGTTTCGGGCACGCTGTACCGCATCGGCGAGGGCTACGTGGCCTCCTGGGCGTCGCTGATCGGCATTCTGGTCGGGCTCAGCTTGGCGGCGCACAGCTGGAATGCCTGGTACGCGTTCACGATCCAGTCCGCACCGCTGGGCTGGCTGCCGAGTTCGCTCGGCTACGGCGGGGCCGTCGTCCTGACCTGGGCGGCATTGGCCGCGGCGTTTGTCACATCGCTGTGGTGGGAAACGCGCGGCGCCGAAGCGCGCCCGCCAGGATTCGCGGCGGCAGGGCGCAAGGCGCCAGCGCCGGTGACGCTTGGACAACATCTGCGCGCGATCAATGCCAGCATCCTGGGCAAGGGCTGGCCGCCGCTGGCGGCGGTCACCGCGCTGGCGCTGCTCAATGTGGCGGCGTTTCTGGTCGACACGCCACTGGGCGTGACCGGTGAGCTGGCCGCCTGGGCCGATCGTGCTGCCGGTGTGGTGGGCCTGGCCGCGCCGACGCTGCTCGGCGCGGACACTCTGGCGGGCTGCAATCTCGCCATCGGCTCAGGTGGGGTGATCAACCCGACAACGCTGCTCGACGCGGGACTTGTTCTTGGGGCCATGGTGGCGGCGCTTGCCGCCCGCGAATTCAAGGTGCGCCTGCCGCGCCAACGGCGACGCTACGTCCAATCGTTCGCGGGCGGATCGCTGATGGGCTACGGCGCCGGGATTGGCATCGGCTGCACGATCGGCGCGTTCTTTTCAGCCATCCCGTCGCTCGGGCTGAGCGGCTGGGTCTTCGGCGTGGCGCTCCTGGCTGGGGCGGGCGTGGGCACGCAGATCATTCGACGCATTGCGTAGAACGGAGAATCACTTGGGTAAACAACTGGACGTGCGCGGCGAGATCTGCCCGTACCCGATGATGCAGGCAGCCGCGGCGCTGAAGAAGCTGCCACGCGGCGAGTCGCTGCAGGTGCTGACCGATCACGCGCCCGCGCTGAGCACCATCCCCTGGGAAGCGGCCAAACACGGCTATCGCGCGACGATCGAACGGATCGGCTCGCCAGAATGGCTAATCACACTCGTCCCCGCGGTTGGCCAGAGTCAGGCCGAGCTCGTGGCCGACCTCGGGCAGCAGCTCGAAGCGGTCGGTGCGCTCGATTCGGAATAAATGGCTGGCAAGATCGTCAATCCGTTGCTGACGGCGAACCCGCCGTCGCATTGAGGACCGGCTGACTGTGCCCCGAGTTCCGGGGCCAATGTTCCAGTCGTCCTCGGTGGCGGACGGTGGGTGCTCGACGGTGGGCTGAGCCGGCGCTCCCTGCTGAAGGGCGCGAGCGGGGCAGCGCTGACGGCCCTCGTCGCGGCATGCGCGCCTCCGGCACCGCCGCCGTCCGCTCCTGGGCCTACGAGTGGCGTGCAGCCGACCATCACTTCGTCGCCGACGCAAGTGACGACATCGGCCGCAGCGCCGTCGTCGGGTGCCGAGACGGTCTACGTGTTCAATGTCGGCTCGAAAGACGTCACGCTGATCGACGCCGCCGCCCGCCAGGCGCGCGAAACGCGACCGCTCGGCGCCGCCGTGCGCTGGCTGTCCAACGAGCAGAGCTACTGGGATGGCCAGCTCGTCTGGACGTACGACTTTCCCGATAACAAGCTGCAGGCCATCGGTATCGACCCGCGCAATGTCGCGGTAACGCGGACCATCCCTGATCTGGGCAATGGGCCGGGGCACAGCTTGATGCTCCTGCCGGACAAGAAGACCGCCGCGATCAACGTCGCGGGCGACAACGTGATCGCCGTGGTCGACATGGCGTCGGGCCAGATCATGCGCAAGGTGCCCACCGGGAAGTTCCCCTGTGATTTGCATTACACGCCGGATGGCCGGTTTGCGTACACGCCTGAACGCGACCAGGACACGGTTTCGATGTTTGACACACGGACGTGGGAGCTGGTCAAGACGGTCAACTTCCCAGCGGGAAGTCAGCCATACATGCTGCGCGTCTCGCCTGATGGCAAAGAGGTCTGGGTGCAGACGGGCAAGGTTGACACCAACGTCGTCTTGAACGCGGCTGATCTTTCGACCTTGGCCACGTTGCCGACGGGCAAGGGCCCGGTGACCAACGCCTGGACGCCCGACGCGCGCTACTCGGTTGTCACGAATGTTGGTGACACGTTTGCCTCCGTGTTCGATGCCAAGACGTACAAGGAAGTGGCGCGGCTAGCCGTTGGCCAGGGTGGAGCCAACATTGGTTTCACCCGCGACGGCTCGACTGGGTTCATGGCCGTCACGGGTGCGAACGCAGTGGCGGTGATTGATATGGCCAAGCTCAACGTCGTCAGTCAGTTGAAAGCGGGGACGATGCCGCAGGGGCTCATCGTCCTCTAGCGGCGGACGCCGCTGTTCTCCTTGGCGAAGGGTCTTCCTGCAATCTTCAAAGAAGGAATTTCTCGAAGAGTCGAGTTCCAGCGTCTAAGCGATACCCAAAATTCGCGCGAGGTTGCCGCCTAAGACCAGCGCCTCGGCTTCGGGGCCGAGGTTTTGGCGGCGGATGGCCTCGACCGCCAGGTCGGAGTACAGGTTCGGCCAGTTCGAGCCGTAGACGACGCGCTCGGGGCCCAGTTCGCGGATCGCATTGGCAATCGTTATGGGCTCGAACGAGGCGATCGTCGTCCCCAAGTAGAGGTTGGGGTTATCGCGGGCGGCCTCGATCGCATCGGCCGTCCACTCGCGGTAGCCCATGTGGTCCATGAGCACGGTGACGTCGGGGAAGCGGCGGCACAGGGCGCCGATACCGAGGGGATGGCTGATCTCGCTTCCCGAGTGGATGTTCACCACCAGCCCAAGTTCGCGCGCCGTGGTCATCAAAGAAGAAGCGAGCGCGCTGGTCATGCGCAGGTGGTAGATCGCGGGCATTATCTTGAGCACGCGCATGCCGAACTCAGTCGCCGCCTGCTTGATCTGCGGCAGCGCGTCGGCGTCGTTGGGATTGACCTGACAGCACAAGATTGCCCGAGGATTCGCAGAAGCCGTCTCGTACAGCGCGCGGTTGTCGGGCCGCGGCGTGGGTGACGGCATGACCACCGCGTACTCGATGCCCGCGGCGTCCTCGTTGGCGAAGAGCTCGGCCAGCGCGGTGGCGCGCTCGGGTGCGGGGGCGTTGGTGTTGAGGTAGGCCTCGAAATCCATCGTCGGCATCGTCAAAAGCTCCGGCTCAAAAACGAACTAGGCGTCGAATGAGAAGAATCCCTTGCCCATCCCGCGGCTTTCGAACCGCTGGAAGGCTTCGGCCGCCTGGTCGAGGGTGAACGTGTCGGTGTAGACGTGCTTGAGGCTGACGCCGCGGTCGACCGCGAAGCGTGCGCACTCGGCCAGCAGCACCGTGCTGAACGTCCACGAGCCGTACATGGTCAGCTGCTTGTGGATGACGTCGGGGGTCATGTCGAACGTGGCGGTGCCGCGTTCGCCGACAAAGCACGCGCGACCCCAGGCGCGGGCGGCCTTGGTGCAGTCGGCGCGGGGCCCAGGCTGGCCGGTGCAGTCGAGCGTGGCGTGGGCGCCTTCACCGTTGGTCAGCTCGCGGATCGCCTCAACCGGCGGCGAGACCGCCGGGTCAATCGCCACGTGCGCGCCGAGCGATTCGGCGAGCTGGCGTCGCTCGGGCGACAAGTCAACGGCGATGACCCGCGCACCCATGGCCGTCGCCAGTTGGGTCGCGGCCAGGCCGACCGGACCCTGGCCGAAGATGGCCAGCGTGTCGCGACCCGAGACGTCCAGGCGCTTCAACGCCGAGTAGGCAGTGCCCGTCCCGCAGGCGATCGCCGCACCCTCGGCGAAGGACAGCTCGTCGGGCAGCGGCACGAGCGAGGTCGCTGGGGCCAGCAGATACGGCGCGTTGCCACCATTGGCGCTGAACCCCATGACCTCCGCGCCGTGGATGCACATCTGGGTGTAGCCGACCCGACAGTGCTTGCAGATCCCACAGCCGCGGTAGTGGTGGACCATCACCCGCTGGCCGATCGGCGCTTGCTGCTCGGTCACGGCCGAGCCGCGCTCGGCGACGACGCCGCACGGCTCGTGGCCGCACACCACCCGGCGGGCCGAGCCGTCACGATAGGAATGCAGGTCACTGCCGCAGATCCCCGAGGCACGGATCGCAACGACCACGTCGCTCGGCCCAGGTACGGGATCGGGGAACTCTTCGAGGGCGACCTGCCGGTTGCCTGTGAACACCAGCCCTTGCACGTGGCAAGGCTATCAGCCAGGTTCGGGCAGCCGCGCCACGGCCAGGCCGACCAATACCAGACCGAGGGCGGCCTCGGGGCCGACGTGCTGATGGAGGACGGCGGCGAACACGAGCAGCGCGGCCGATATACCCGCCGCGCCTTTTGAGTAGACGATCAATGCGCCCGTGGTCGCGGCTGCCAGGCGGCTGAACAGTTGCGGCACGGCGAAGACACTGGTGACAAAGAGGATCCACGTGACGACGACGCCGACCTTCACGGGCGTGGAGTTGGTCGCACCGTGGCGGGTGGCGGCGATGGCCAGCAGGCTTGCGGCCCAGGTGGCGCCGGTTAGATTGGCGAGGATGGTGACCATCGGGCTGTTCCAGAGAGCGTCGGCGGCCGCGGGGTCTGAGGTTGCGAGAAGACCAACGGCCACGCCATCTACGAGCAGAAACGCTGTGTTGCACAACAGAAAAGTGGCGAGCAGCGCTCTGGTAAATGTGGCTGGCAGCCATAGGCTGCGGACCAGTGCGGCGTAGCCGACGATCAGTAGCAAGTGCAGCGGCAGCCACCAACCGCCGGCCGCGGCAACCGCCTCGGACACAGTGCCTTGGGACCAACTCGGGTGGCTGAGCTCGAGTGCGCCCAGGGTGATCGGAACTACAACTCGGGCTATGCGAAGGCGTGTCACGCCTGGCTCACGGTACCCTTGGATCGATGCCTGAGCCCGTTCGCCCACTCGCCCACATCAAAGTTATCGATCTGACCCGCGCTCGATCGGGGCCAACTGCGGTCCGCCAGCTGAGCGAGATGGGCGCGCAGGTGATCAAAGTCGAAGCCGCCAACGCGGCCGAGGATGATGGCACGGGCGAACGGCACGGGTTCGATTTCCAGAACATCCATCCCAATAAGCGCAGCCTGACATTGAACCTCAAGCATCCGGACGGGCACGCGGTGCTGCTGCGGCTGGTCAAAGACGCTGATGTAGTCGTGGAGAACTTCCGCCCAGATGTGAAGCACCGCCTCGGTATTGACTACGAGACGCTGTCGAAGATCAACCCACGCCTTGTCTACGGCAGCATCTCGGGCTTCGGCCAGACCGGTCCTTACAGCGGTCGACCGGGGCTCGACCAGATCGCCCAGGGCTTGTCGGGCCTGATGACAGTCAACGGCGAGCCTGGCCGCGGGCCGATGCGCGTCGGGCTACCCATCGCCGATCTGACCGCCGGGTTCATGCTCGCCCACGGGATCATGGCGGCGCTGCTCGAGCGCGAGCGTTCGGGTAAAGGCCAGTGGGTCCACACCTCGCTACTGCAAGCCAACATCCGGTTGATGGAGTTCCAGGCCGCGCGCTATCTGCTGGCCGGCGAGGTCCCCGGGCAGGCCGGCAACTACCACCCCATCTCCGAGCCGACCGGCGTGTACCGCGCCAGCGACGGCGGCCTGATCATCCAGGCCGGCGGTCAAGTGATGTTTCGTCGGTTGTGCGACGCGCTTGGGGCGCCCGAGCTGACCGCAGATCCCCGCTTTGAAAATGGCCGCAAACGGTTGAACTATCGCCCCGAGCTGACGGTCGAGATTGAGCAGCGCCTGGCCAGCAAGACCGCCTCGGAGTGGGTCCAGGTGCTGACCGAATTCGGCGTGCCGGCTGGGCCAGTGCTCAACGTCGAAGAGTGTTTTGCCAACGAACAGGTGCAGACGCTGCCAGTGATCGCCGATGTCCAGCATCCGATCCTGGGGCACCAACGGCTGCTCGCCCCGGGCGTGAACCTGGAGCGCACCCCGGCCAAGGTCTGTTCGCCGACCCCCGAGCGCGGCCAGCACACCGACGAAGTCCTGCGCGAGTTTGGCTACACGGCCGAGGACATCGGCCGCTTTCACTCAGAAGGAGTGGTCTGATCCATGGAACCGATCCTGGTCGAGCGACATGGGCGGGTTGGGCTGGTCACACTCAATCGACCCGAAAAGCTGAACGCGCTCAGCTCGGCGCTGGTCAACGGGCTGGAGCTGGCCCTGCGCGACCTGAACGCCGACGACGACATCGGCGCGATCGTCATTACCGGGGCGGGCGAGCGCGCGTTCTCGGCCGGCGGCGACATGGCCGAGCAGGTCGCGGCGCTCGACGAGGCCAGAGCGTTTCCGCGAGTGTCCGCTTCGGCGGTGGTCCGCGCTTCGGAGAAGCCGACGATCGCGGCCATTCGCGGGTATTGCTTTGGGGGCGGCGCGTTGCTAGCCATCGAATGCGACATTCGCATCGGCGGCGAGGACGCGCGCCTCAAGTTTCACGGCGCCAGCTATGGTCGCGCGCCCGGTGGCGCCGTGCTGCCGCGCATCGTCGGCGAGTCCAAAGCCAAAGAGCTGCTGTTTACCGGCGACGAGGTGTCAGCGAAGGAAGCACTGCGCATCGGGTTGCTGAACCAGGTGGTTCCGTCGAGCGAGGTCGTCGAGGTGGCCGTGGCGATGGCCCAGCGCATCGCGGGGAATTCACCGCAGGCGGTCAAGGCGTTGAAGGAGATCATCGACCTGGCCCTGCCAATCGACAAAGCGAGCGAGCACGAACGCGAGGTCAACCGCGACATGGGTCGATCGGAGGACAGCGCCTCGCGGTTCCGCCAGGCCGCCGAGCGGGTGATCGGCATTCGCCAGCCATAACCCCACTCGCCCGAGGTGCTGATTCGGGTCGCCTCAGGGGAGGCGTGCTAACGATGAACTGGTGGATCCGCGGGTACTTGCTTTTCGCCGCGGTGCAGGGCTTTGGCATCGGATTGACCGGGCTGTTGGTGCCCGCCGAGATGCAAATCCCGTTGCGCATGACGCCGCTCAATTCGCGGTTTGTCGCCGCGCTGTACGTCGCCGGCGGGATCGGCGTTATCCTCGCGGCGCTTTCAAAACGGCGGTCAGAAGCGCGGCTATTCGTCGTCGGCTTCGGGATCGCGACCGTGCTGATCCTGATCCTGACCCTGCTGCACTGGTCGGACTTCATGGCCGACCCGCTGCCTCACCGCGCGGTATGGATCTTTGTGTACGTCGTGGATCCGCTGGTGGCGCTGGTGATGGTTCCGCGCGCGGGCCTCTGGCCACCCGCCCACGGCAGGCGCCACGCCTTGAGCCGGCTGTTGATGGTGCAGGCGGTGCTCTTCGGCTTGCTCGGCCTGGTGCTGCTGTTCAAGCCAGACGTTGCCGCCGCGTACTGGCCGTGGACGCTGCCGCCGTTGCTCGGCCAGCTCTACGCCTGCTTCATCCTGACTTTTGCCATCGGTGCCGCGCTGGGCGCACGCGAAACGTCGTCCCGCGCGATCCGCGATTTCGTTGGCGCCTCACTGGGCTTGACCGTGCTGGTGTTGATCGCGTCGGCGGTGCATTTCGATCGCTTCAGGCCTGAGCCCGTGACGTTCATCTGGTTCGTTGCCTTCGGCCTGGGTGCGGTCGCGTTCACCGCGGCCCTGGCGATCCACCAGCGCTCCGTTACCTGGCTGGGGAGAGCTCGGGCGGTCGTCGAAGCGTGAGCACGCTCGCCGCACGAGCAAGTCGCGTAGACCCGGTGGTGCTCGTGCGCGTGTACGTGCTGCTGCTCGGCGCCGGGCTGCTCCTCGAAGGCGGCGGGCTGCTGATTGCCGATTGGCTCGGGCTGTCGGCCAGTTTTGGCACGAGCGACACCCGGCACAACGTGCTGCACGTCGTGTGGGGCGTCGCGCTGCTGGCGATCTGGATCACCTCGCAGCGCAATCACGTTGGCCGAGTGATCTGGGCGGCGCTGGTGTTTGGCGCCTTCTACATTGCGCTGGGCATTTTGGGGCTGACGCTCGGCCGACCGTTTGGGCTACTGCTGGGGCCGGGCGAGAACGTGTTCCACTTCACGGTCGGTCCGCTGGCATTGGCGTTGGGAGCGTGGGCGCTCCGCTCGACAAGCGATCGGGCGGCGGCCCTGAAAGTTCCGTTAGCAGCGCCTGGACGTCGGCGGCGTCCGGCACCGGAGCGGAAGCGGGCGGCGCGGCGAGGTAGGTCGCAACGGCGCTGACGGTCGGGTAGTCGAACGTCAAAGTGGCCGAGACCGGCTGGCCGAGCCAATCTTCGAGCTCGGCGGCCAGTTCGACCGCGTCGATCGAGTCGAGGCCGTAGTAGCTGAACGGCATGTGCCGATCCACGACTTCGGCGCCGTCACCGAGCCGCGCCTGGAGCCGCTGCAGCAGCCAGCTTTCGATGTCCTCCGACGACCTCGGCTCGCGCGCCCGCGAGGGCCCACCACCCCCCGCCGCCACCTCGGATTTTAAGGCTGAGCCGTCACGCGAAGCGTCACACGAACTCATCTGACCACTGCATTCATGCGATTGAATTCTGGTTCTGGTAGTTCTCCCTGGCGTGGGTCCCAGACGCCCCAGCGGCGCAGGACGCCGACTGCGCTGCGGTAAAACACCAGCGCCGTGCGCAGCCCATGCGTGTCGCGCCCGCGGAACATGCGCGCGGCTTCGATGGGCACGCCACGCAGGTCGGAACCGAGCGCGGCGTATGATTTTGCGACGCGTTCCCAGAACGCGGCGTCCACCCGAGTCGACGTGTGAGCAAGGGGCAGTTGGCTGGCGAATGCGTCCAACCGCTGGAGGAAATTGCGCGGCGTGTACAGCTTGTTGAGCAGCCAGACCGTGCCTTTGAGCAGCTGGCGGCTGGTCATCTGGCGTGGAATGACGTTGGTGTCCAGTGCGGCGTCGGCCAGCAGTAGCGGCTTGAGTCGGTTTTCGCTCGCCAGACGCCGCTGCAGTGGCGTGCCGTCCAGGGCATTTAGCATCGCCAGGAGCACCATCGGGATGCCGGCCTCCTGCAGAAACTGGAACTGCTGGCCGAACGTTTCGAGCGTGTCCGAGTCGAAGCCGGTGATCATCCCGGCCTGGACCATGATCCCGCGGCTCTGAATGCGGTGCACATCGGCAATCAGATCCGAGCGGAGGTTTTGATGCTTCTTGACTTCCCGCAGGGCGTCGGCGTTGGGCGTTTCAATGCCGACGAACGCCTGCTTGAGACCAGCCTCGGCGCACAGGTCGAGTAGCGGCAGATCGCGGTCGCGGGTGACGTCGATCGACAGCTGGGTATACAAGGCGACCGGCTCAGGCTGCGCCTGGTTCCAATCGCGCACGGCCAGCATCGTCTCGGCCGCGCGCTGGCGGTTGGCGGTGAAGTTGTCGTCTGAGAGAAAGATCGAGCGGTAGCCGGCCGCGTAAAGCTGCTCGAGCTCGTCGAGAACGCGCGACGGATGCTTGTGCCGCTGTTTACGACCGAGGTAGACGATCACGTCGCAAAACTCGCATTCGAACGGACAGCCGCGACTGGTCTGCACCACGCCCAGCTCGTACGCGTTTGGTCGCAGTTTGTGAACGACCGGTACTGGCGAGGTCTGCAAGTCGATCAGCTCCGTCGAGCGATATTCCGCTTGCCAATGGCCGCCGAGAAAATCCTGGAGAAAGGCGGGCCAGGTGGCTTCAGCTTCGCCGATGAACAGGACATCGGCGTGCGGCCGAACGACATGCGGCGACAGACTGGCGTAGGGTCCGCCGACGGCGACCAGTCGGCCGCGCCGGCGGAACTCGTCGGCGATCTCGCACATGCGCCGCATCTGGGTCAGGTAGCCGGTCACGCCGACCAGGTCCCAGTCGCCCTCGAACGACACTGGCTCCACCGCCTCGTCGACGATGGTGATGTCGACTTCGGGTGGCGCTAGAGCCGCCAGCGTTGGCGGGGCGATGTTCATGATGTAGGCCGGGTGGCCGGTCACGTCGCCGACCTCGGGCCAAGAGTACAGGCTCAGGCTCGGCAATGGATTGACGAGCAGGATCCGCTTTTTGGTGGTCATGATCATGGTGCCTGCCACTCGTACATAGGATCGAACGTACGCGTTACGAAGAGCGCGCGACTTGCGGCACGCTGGACTTTGCCACTCGAGGTTCTGGGGATTCCCCCAGGACGGGTCAGGACGACTGCCCAGACTGGAATCTGGTGGGCTTCGGCGATTCTGGCGCGAATCAATCTGACTGTCGCGTCCGGGTCGGCTGCTGCCCGGACTTCATGGATTACGACCAGGCGCTCCTGGCCGCCTGCCTCAATCGAGAGGGCGACAGCGCTACCAGGTCGTGCGCCGGGCTGAAGGTCGGCCAGGCTGGCTTCAATGTCCTCCGCGTGGATCTTGCGGCCACCTACGATCAAGACTGCCTTCAAGCGACCAGTGATGAACAGTTCCGCGTCGGCGAGGAAGCCGAGGTCGCCGGTGCGCAGGTATGGGCCCGATCCGTTGGCCAGTCGAGCGCCGAAGACTTCTTCGGTGAGCGTTGGCTGCTGCCAGTAGCCGGCGGCGACGCTGGGGCCGGCGACCCACACTTCGCCAACCTCGCCGGGTGCACATGGGACGAACGAAACAGGATCGACGATGAGCAGCGTCTGGTCGTCGATGCTCTCGCCGCAGCCGATAATGTCGCGGCCTTCTTCGAGTTCGATAACTACCGGCGCATTGGCTACCCGACCGCCGGAGACCATCAGCGACGCTTCGGCCAGGCCGTAACACGGATAGAACGCCGACTGCTGGAAGCCGTACGGACCGAACGCCTCAGCAAAGCGGCGCAAGGTCGTCGGGCGGACCGGCTCGGAGCCGTTGAAGGCGACCCGCCAGCTCGATAGGTTGAGGCCTTCGCGCTCGGGAGGTGGAATGCGCTCGACGCACAGGTCGTAGGCGAAATTGGGTCCACCGCTGATGGTCGCCCGAGTACGGGTGATGGCTTCCAGCCAGCGGCGCGGACGCTGCAGAAACGCCACCGGCGCCATCAGCGCAATCGGAAAGCCGGCCCAAACCCCTTCGAGGATGCCCCCGATCAGACCCATGTCGTGGTACGGCGGTAACCAGATCAGACCGCGACTTTCAGGACCAGCTTCGAACCGCCGCTGGATCTGGGCCGCGTTGTGGATCAGATTTGAATGCGTGAGCATGACTCCGCGCGGCGCCGCGGTTGAGCCCGACGTGTACTGCAGCACGGCCGGGTCATTGGAAGTAACGTCAGGCACTCGCCGGTCGTCTGGGGCGACAATCGCGGCGTCGATCGCCAGCCAGTGCAGCTGAACCAGATCGGGCGCGTCGACGAGGCGTGGTTCGATGCGTTCGAGCAGCACCAGGGACGTCAAGGCTGCCCGAGGTTGTGCGTCACCGGCGACTGTTCGAATGCGCTCGAGCCGCTGGTTCAGCGGCGGCGGATAGGCCGGGACGGCAATCCAGCCGGCGTAGAAGCAGCCGAACAGTGCGGCGACGAAGTCCAGACCAGGTGGCATGAGCAGCAGGGCCCGTTCGCCGGGCGGGCCGGTGCGCTGGAGCAGCGCGGCGATGGCTCGGGCGCGCGCATCGAGCTCGACATATGTGATTGACGCGTCGTTGTCAGAGGCGGCGCCGAGCCAGGTGAAGGCGGTCTGGTCGGCTTGCAGCTGGGCCCGACTGTGCAGCACGTCGAACCACGTCTCGGATGCGGCCGCTCGCCGGCCTGCTCGCCATCGGCCTGGCAGCGAGCTGGCGATAACGACTCCGCGCGGACGTCGCGGCAGCGGAAGAACTGGACGGCCGCATGCCCGCGGTGCGCGCCCGAGTAGATCTTCGGGAACAGCCGCAGCACCTCGAGCCGACTGAGGTTGCCCACGACGCACACGTCGAACAGACCATCGTCGATGATCGCGTCCGGCACGATGCGCATGCCGCCGCCGTAGCACGCGCCGATGCCGACGGCGACCAGGTACACCGGTTGTTCCAGCTCGTTTTCGTCCAGGCTGATGCGCATGCGCGGCGCGGTGTAGTGCCACAGCGTTTGCAGGACGCCCCAGACGTACGGCAGCGTCCCGCCGACGAACTTGGGCACAGCGTTGACGCGCCAGGCGACCTCGGCATCGAAGCCGAAGCCGGCCACGTTGACGAAGTGCGTGGAGCCTTCGGCCGTGCAGATCTCGCCGAGATCGACGGCCCGGACGGGTCCGTCCAGGGCCAGATGTGCGGCCGCGCGGGCATCGCTGGGAATGCCGAGATTGCGGCAGCAGTCGTTGCCGGTGCCGGCCGGGATCATCGCGACGGCTGTCTGAGTGTGCGCTACGCCGCTGGCGACTTCGCACATGGTGCCGTCCCCGCCGACGGCGACGACCCGTTCATAGCCGGCTTCGGCGGCGGCTTGCGCCAGCTCGCGGGCATGGCCGACGCGCTCGCTCATGACGCATTCGCTGTGGCGCAGGCCGTCGACGTCGGCTCGAACCTGCTGCCACACGCGCGCGGCGCGACCGTTGCCCGCCACCGGGTTGACGATGACCAGCGCGCGCACCTGCTTAGCCGGCCGCCCCCGTGATGGCGGCGGAACGGCCAACGCGGCGCAACTCGGAGATCACCAGACGATACGAGGCAAAGGCGCCCATTTCGGTATAAGCCAGGCCGTGGGCGGCGCAGAACGGCTTGACCACGTCACGCGTCTGGCTGAAGTTGACCCGCGGCATGGTCGGAAAGAGGTGGTGCTCGATCTGATAGTTAAGGCCGCCGAATACGAAGTCCCAGAAGGGATTGGGCGCGATGTTGCGCGAGCTCAGGACCTGGCGTTCGAGGAACGACAGGGTGGTACCGGGCGGCCAGGTGGGCATGCCCTTGTGATTCGGGGCGATGGCCAGGGCGAGATAGAGGCCGGCGAGAATCTGGCTGAGTAGAAAGACCGCTAGCCACCACCAGGACAGCACGGCTACGGGGGCCAACCAGGCCAGGGTACTGAGGGTCATCAGGCTCGATTCGGTGATTCGACGGGAGCCACGCAGCTGGCTGAGGGTGAATTGCCAACCCTCGACACGGAAGCCGAATGGCAGAAACAGCGCGTACAGCGGCCCCAGGATGACCTGGTATCGCGTGAGAAAGCTGGAACGGTTTGGTCGCGCGGCGACCATCTCCGCGGAATAAGCGACGACGTTGGCCCACTGCAGGTCTGGATCGGCTGCCGTGTCGTTGGTGACGGTGTGGTGACGGTTGTGTCGGTCGGTCCAGTACCAGAAGCTGATTCCAACAGACAGGCTCCAACACAGGGAGCCCAGCGCCCAGTTCGCTCGGGCACTCTTGAAGATGGCCAGGTGGCCGGCGTCATGGCCGATGAGCGCGACCTGGATGCTGCCGAACGCGATCGCTAACGCCGCGACAACCAGCGCGTGCGCTGAAGGAACCAGGATGAACGGTAGGGCTATGCCGATCGCCAAGAGGAGAAAGGACAGCGCGGTTCGCCACAGGTAGTAGCTGTACGCACGCTCGAGCAACCCCGCGCTAGCGACCGTCCGCCGCAGTTCGGCATACGCGCCATGGGCCTCGCTCAGCTCGGCGGCCATCCCCCAGGGACTTAGCGTACGACACCAGCTGCGCGTGGCAACACGCCAGTGGCGGAGTGTGGCCACATTCCAGGCCGACAGTGCGCCGCGTTGCACAGTGATGGCCTCCACGGCGGACCGCCGGGATAGCATTGGGCCCGTGGCCGCCTCGGGAATTACGCGCGTGTTTCCGGATCTCTCGGATGACCTGCTGCTCAATCTGTTTCACAAAGGGGCCAAGGCGCAGTGGACCTCGCGCGATCTGGACTGGTCCGCGCCGACGAGCTTGAGCCCGCGCAAGCGGCTCGCTTTGGCCCGGCTACTCACGCCGGTCTACTTCGGCGAGCAGACCGCGATGGCGGGCGCCAGCGCGATTCTGCCCAAAGTGATGGCCGCCGGCGAGGCGACGGCGCAGTTGTATCTGGCCTCGTTCATCATGGACGAGGCGCGCCACTTCGAAACCCTCACCCGCCTCTATCGCGCCCTCGGCCACGACCCGCTCGGCATCCGTGAAATTCCCGAGCTCCTGCGCTATCACCACCGCATCCGCCAGGGCGACCGCGCCGATTGGGTCTGGGGCATCCTCTTCAGCGACGTCATTGCCAAGCATTTCTATCGGGCATTCGGGTCGAACCAGGCGCAGCAAGACCCGCTCTTTGGCAACCTGTCGACGCGCATCCTCCAGGACGAGTCGCGCCACCTCGCCTTCGCCGAACACTATTTGAGGCGCAACGTTGCGAAGATGGAGCCGGAGCGCCGCCGCGGGCTCATTTCGATGCGCGACGATCTGTTTCGCATCCTGCAGCCGATGACCGAACGCGTGCGCGCCGACGCGGCGGCGTTCGACGTCGACGCCGACGATTACCTCGGCTGGGTGTGGGCAGATGTCGAAGCGTTCGGCAAACGGATTGGGCTGGTTGACGGCGACGATGGGCCGCCTGAAGGAGGCGAGTCGCCACTGCCTGCGCCGACCCAGCGCGCGGTCGAGATAACTTCACCTGCGCCTGAAGATGGCGGCACGGAGGCAATCGTGGCGCGGTGTTTTGGATGTCTGCTGACGCTGATCTGCGGCCGCCAGCTCGCCCCGGCGTAGACGGGGCGGCGCGCCGCCGCGGGTGGCCGCGCAAGAACACGCCCGAGCAGATCGCCGCGCGCCAGTCTATGCTCCGCTCCAATCCTGGCTGGCAAGAAACCAATGAGCTGATTTTCGACTGGCCCCGGCCGCCGGCCGAGATGGCCGGCGTGGTCGAAGCCTTGACCGCGCACATGGTGCTGCCTGTTTCGGTGGTCGGCCCGCTGCGCTTCACGCTGGGCTCGTATCACGTCGACGAGACAGACGGCCGGCTGGTGGAAGACGGGCGGCAGACCGACGAGGTCTACGTGCCGTTGGCCCATTCGGAGGGTGGCCTGGCTGCGTCGATGCAGCGTGGGATCGCCGCCGTCCTGGACGGTGGCAGCCTGCAGACGTTCGTCCTGCACGACCGCATGACGCGCGATTCGTGCTTCGTCTTCGCCAGTACCGAGGAAGCCGTCATCTGTGCCCGCTGGCTGGCCGACCACACCGCTGAGCTACGCGCCTGGCTGCACGACCCGGCGAACCCGTTCTATGAAGAGCGGCTGGCCGGCGTCCCGCGCCTCAGCCGTCACGCGCGGCTGTGGGAAGTCGATACCCACGTCCTTGGGCCGGCGTGCCACGTGCTGTACCGCTACACGACTGGTGAGGCGTGCGGGCCGAACATGATCACGCGCAATTCGTTCGCGCTGAACCACTCGTATGTTTTGCCCAGGCTTGCGGCGGCCACCGGGATCGCGCCAGTGCGCGTGCTGGTCGAAGCCAATATGGGCGGCGACAAGAAGCCCAGCGCCCAATATTTCGTGAACGGCGGGCATGGCAAGACGGTGCTGGCGGCCGTTTCGATTCGAGAGCAGACGTTGCGCCGTGTACTGCACACGACGTCCGCGGACATGCAGGCGTTGGAGCACCTGGGGTTGCACGGCAGCCACGCCAGCTCGATGCAGTCGGTCGCTTTCACCCCGGCGTCCAGTATTGCCGCGCTCTTTGCCGCCACGGGGCAAGACCTGGGCATGGTCGGCACCAGCAGCATGGCGCACGACGTGCTCGAGCTCACCCCTGATGGGATTCACATGGCCATCCGGCTGCCTGGAATAGAGGTCGGTACCGTTGGCGGCGGCACGGGCTTGGCGCATGCGCGCGCGTTCCTGTCGCTGCTCGGCTGCCAGGGGCCGGGCAGCGCGTATCGGCTGGCGCAGATCATCGCGGCAGCAGCGTTATGCCTGGAGCTGTCCGCCTCCGCCGCGGCATCCACGCCCGGCAGCGAGAACTTTGCCATGGCCCACCTACAACACAGCGGCCGAGCCTAGACACCCCAGAGGGGACCCCACAGGAGGATCGCTGTCACTGCTGATGCTTACGGCGACATCGACCCAGAGGAACACTTCGGAGGCGATTCCCGTATGGGAGCCCTTCGGGGAAGGATCGCTGGCCTGTCGAGGCTGACAGCGAGGTTGACCCTAAGGGGGGACATCATCGGAGTCGGGCGCTGCCGTCACAACCTTCGGGAAGGATGTACGTCGTCGGTTGACGGTCGGCGGTGGGGCGCCAGTGGCGCAGCTCGCGCATCAGTCGCCCGCGGAGGTTGGAGTCGGAACGGCCGTGGGGAATGACCGTGGCCAGTGACAGCAGGCCCAGGCCGAGGAGTATCAGCGCGACCAGGTTCAGGCCGGCGCTTTCCGAGGCGATTTTGTCGGCGATCGTTGACGCGGAAGGCGGCTGGACCATTCGGCCCGGCCGATATACGAGCGACTGGATTTTGCCGTTCAGGACCACCGCCTGGGCGGTCACCTCGTTGTAGTTCGTCGCCTCGCTGTCGGGCCGTTCGCTCCAGGTGACCGTGCTGCCCGTAACCTGGCAGGGCGCGGTCTGAATCGGCACGCCGCCGATCGCCGTGTACTGGAGGAACTCCGTGATCTGCAGGCGAGTCGAAAGCGGTCGTGCTCGCGGATCATGAACGGTCACCACGGCGCCGTCGGCCAACTGCGCCAGTGCACCTTCAAAGTCGCCATGGGCCAAGGCGCGCTCGTAGCTGTCCACGACCGCGCATGGGCTGACGCCGGTTGCGCCCGCGGCATGCACGAGCAAAATGAAGGCGCCGCCCACCAGGGCGATCGCCCGGAACAACCGCATTCGCTCGATGCCGTGCATGGGCCTGGGGCTTAGAAATGCAAGAATATGGCCATTCGCCCCCGGTGCGGACCGGACAATAGGTACAAAACCTGTACGTCAGATGTATGAATATCGGTACCAGGTGACCAAGAACGGCCAGCGCGTGGGCTCCCTTGAGGCCGAGTATCACGGCCGCGCCATCTGGTCGATCGATCACCCCGATTTCGTCGATCCTGGCGAGCCACGCACCATCGAACGCCTCGACGAAGCGCTTTACGCTGCCGGGTTCGAGATCATGCCGGACGATTAAGTCCGGCAAATAGCCCGGAGCTGCGCGCTCAGGTGACGTTGGCTGTCGCGTACTTGCCGCCGACCTGGGGCGTGGGACTGTCATGGCCCTGTTGCTGGCGCTGCAGGCGCGTTTCGCGGGCCCAGGTGCGCTTCAGATCGTCGCGGATGTTGAAGCTGAGCCGGCCCAGGCCCTGCGTTTCGAGCTCGACGGTGTCACCGTCCTGGAACGGATTCAGGCCGCGGTGGTTTGTGCCGGTGGCCAGGATGTCGCCGGGCTCGAGCGAGTGGATCGATGTCACCCACTCGATACAGCGCGGAATGTTGTGGGCCATGTCGTCAGTGTTGAAGCTCTGCATCAGCGTGCCGTTGGTCCACAGGTTTACGGCGAGTTTGTGCGGGTCGGCGATCTCGTCGGCGGTGACGATGAATGGACCGATGGGCGCGAAGGTGTCGCGCGACTTCATCTGATAGAAGGAGTTCTGTAGGGGCGGCAGGCCGCGCGCCGAGCCGTCGATGAAGTTCATATAGCCGAAGATGTAGTCCATAGCATTAGCGGCGGCCACGCCGGTCGCCGGTTTGCCGATGATCAACGCCACTTCGGCCTCGCCTTCGAAGATCGTCGCGGGCACGTCGGGCAACACCATGGTGTCGCCCTTGCCGACGACTGCATTGGGCGACTTCATGAAGGCGTTGATCGGCGCCGGCTCGGCGCGCGTGCCGTCCTCCATGTAGTTGACCGCCATGCACACGATGTTGCTCGGGCGGGGCAGTGGTGGGCGGATGCGCACCTGGTCGAGCGGCCGGCCCTGGCCCGCGGCGGCAGCCTGCTCGAGCTGTGGCCGGTACTCGTCGAAGCGCTCGATCAGTCCGCGCATCAGGCCCTGCGGGTCGAGATGCGGAATGTCCTTGACGACGTCCGACACGTCGACCACCGAATCGCCACGCGCGACACCAAGACGAAAGTCGTCAAAGAACAGCAGCTTCATCAGGCGCTCCCGGCACAATAGGAATGTGGTCTGCTCGCATACGGAAGATACCGTCGTCTTTCCCGACGGGACGCGGGTACTCGCCTCGGGCTGGCTTCAGCGCAAGACGGGCGAACCGACTCCCGACTTCGGACTGTATCTGGATCCGCAGTGGGCGCCGACCTGGCCAAACGTCATGCTCGATTGGCCCGATTTCGGTGTGCCACGGGATCAGGCTACCGCCGACGAGCAAATTCGGGCAGCATTCCTCCACGCCCGCGCCGGTGAGACCGTGGAGGTTGCCTGTATCGGCGGGCACGGACGGACGGGGACGGTGCTGGCGTGCATGGCCATCCTCGCCGGCGTTGAGCCCGCTTCCGCGGTGAGCTGGGTGCGCGCCGCGTATTGCCCGCGGGCGGTGCAGGAGCCGTCACAGCAGTACTGGATCGATCGCTACGCGGAGCGATTGGCCAATGCCGCGCCAGGTTGACACGCGATGCGCGCGGCGAATTGGGCATAGGCGACTGGCGATGCCAGACTGCGGAGCGTGCATCCTCTCCTTCTCCGCGCGGCGGTGCTCTGGGTGCCGCTGGCGGTGGCCGTTACGGGCCTTGCGGCGCTGGTGTACGGCGCGGTGCAGCAGGACCTCCGCCAGGGCGCGAACGACCCGCAGATCCAGCTGGCCGAAGACGCGGCGGCGAAACTGAACGCGGGCGCGGCCCCGACCACAGTGGTTCCCAGCGAAATGATTGAGTTGGCGACCTCGCTCCAGCCCTACGTACTGGTCTTCGACAACGATAAAAATCTGATTGCTGAAAATGCCCAGCTCAACGGCCAGGCGCCGCCGTTCCCGCCGAGTGTGTTCGACTCGGCGCGCAGCCGCGGCCAGGATCGCATCACCTGGCAGCCCGCACCCGGCGTGCGCAGTGCGGTGGTCGTCCAGCCCTGGCGCGGCGGCTTTGTCGTCGTAGGCCGAAGTTTGCGTCTGGTCGAAGAGCGAATCGATCAGCTGCAGTTGCTAATCGGTTTCGGCTGGCTGGTAACGCTCGGCTCCACAGCGGTCGCCGCGCTCGCAGCAGTCGGCGCCAAAAGGCTCATGTGAAATCGGGCTTGCGGTCACGCGTACGTTTGAGCTCGAAAAAGCCGTCCGTCGCCGAGACCAGCACCACGCCGTCCCAGAGTTTGGCCGCCGCTTGGCCGCGCGGCATGGGCGTAATGACCGGGCCGAAAAACGACGCGCCGTCGACGCTG
>WNFC01001481.1_pt1 | contig 32200 bp, 30 predicted proteins | sample 5400541 | NCBI WGS metagenome assembly WNFC01 (sample SAMN13153342, study PRJNA577476) | soil metagenome | isolation source: 120 cm saprolite under Douglas fir tree site 2 hole 2 replicate 1 | place: USA:California | collected 2015-04-18
GCGCCCATCATCTTCGTGTGGCCCGTGTAGTGGATCGCCCGATCGCCGACCGCGCAGTCGAACACCGGATAGTGCTCGGCCTTCACGTACGGCGCGCCGACGACCGTGTTCCGCTCGTCGACGAACGCGACGATTTCCTCGCCTTCGGCCGGCGTATAGCCGAGCTTCTCGAGCGCCATCTGCACAGACTTGTTGACGATCGTGATCTCGCCGCCGCCGACGAGTTTCTTCGACTTCACCAACGAGAAGTCGGGCTCGACGCCCGTCGTGTCGCAATCCATCATGAAGCTGATGGTGTTGTGGCTGACGAAGCCGTTCGCCACGTACGTGACGTTGTCGGGGACGGAGATGTCGAACGTGGGCTGGTCATCAAGTGTCTCGACCGTCGCGACGGTGTCGTAGTAGAAGCCGAGTGCGTGTTCGAGCTCGGGATCAGCTGTTCGCTCGAGCAGCGCGGCTGCAGAACGCCGGGAGACGTGGCCTGTACGAGCAAGCGACATCAGCATCGTCTTGCGGAGGGCATCGTTCTCGGGCGCCAGCTCATCGACCTTCGCGCGACTCAGCGGAATGTGGTCGTACCGAGAAGCCTGGCGATGCTCGCCTGTCCAGAGGGAGCCGGCTTTGCGCACCGACATGAAGTCGATCTCGCGGAGATATCGCTCGCTAGAGGCGACGTTGAGCAGCCGCAGCACGAAGCGGTCGTTCGCGCCCCAGTTGGTGTTGGGGAGGTCGACCTTGCGAGTTGTGACGAAACCAAGCGCGAGCAGCAGGCTCTGGACGTCCCTGCTGAAGCTTTCCGTGACTGTGCTCCACGAGACGTAGCCGTTGTTCGTCGTCCCGTCAGCCTCGAACAGGCCGCGGATGAATGCTGCGTAGATCTCGCGGTCGTTCGTGTGGAGGACGGAATCCGGAATGTGAGCGTGCCAGCCCTTGCCGCTGTGCTCGGCAGCGGGCGGCAGCTTGGCGAAACCACACGCCTCCCACCAAAGCGTCAACGGTACGGAGTTGAGTGCGACCTCGGTGTAGCCCTGCTTCTCGGTGACCGAGGCATCGAGGCCGAAGAGCGCGGCGCCGAGATCAACGAGTCGCTCGACGACGTCGGCGTCACCCTTGGCTACGCACAGCCGCAGTCCCTTGGCGTGGAGGGAGCCGTCGCCCATGAAGTAGCCGACGAACTCGGCCAGCTCCGGAGTCATCCGGCGAGGGACGCGCGTCCGGAAGTCGGCAACCCAGTCGAGATCGCCGAGTGGCGGAAGCGCAACATCTTGCGGCTCGCCGACGAGACCGTTGAGCATCAGCGGGACGCGGTCGTCCTTCTTGATCTCGCCGAATCGTCGCCAGACCCAGTTGCCCTCGGAGTCGACGACCTTGATCCGGTGCGTTGCGGTCCCCTGGATGCGGTAACCACGATCCGTCTCGATCGACACGACCTGCTCGAACCCGTTGACGTAGAACTGCGTCGCTTGACGCGGCCCGTCGTCGGTCGCGACCTCGAGGTCAAGTTCTTGCCACTTCGATCCGACTGGATCGCCGAGCGTGCGAAGCCGGACGAGGCCGCGGCTCGTCGAGACGAGACTGTCGCCAACGAGGCAGCCGGTCGGCGCGAGCACCGTCGCCTGCGCATTGCGGTAGCCGTGCACCTCGCCGAGATTCAGGACGTCGTCCCATGCCTGGCGGCAAGCTGAGAGCAGGTCTGCCGGAATCACGTCTGAGTCTTGAATGTTCCCAACGGCGGCGCGATGCTGCGCCATGACGCCGATCATCGCCGCCGCGTTCGGTTTGTAGCCGGCGAACGGCCCCATCCGGCCTGCGATCTCCGCCGACTTGCGATACGCGCGACCCGTCATCAGCCCGGTGATCGCCGCCGCATAAGCACGACCCTCGTCTGAGTCGTACGGCAGACCCCGCGCCATCAGCAAAGCACCAAGGTTCGCGTAACCGAGCCCAAGTTGGCGGAACGCCTTGGCGTTCCGCTCGATCTCAGGAGTCGGATACGACGAGTTGCCGACCGCGATCTCCTGCGCGAGGAACATGACGTCGACCGCGTGCGTGAACGCCTCGACGTCGAGCTCGCCGTCCTCGCGGCGGAACTTCATCAGGTTCAGCGAGGCGAGGTTGCACGCGCTGTCGTCGATCGACATGTACTCCGAGCACGGGTTCGACGCGTTGATGCGGCTCGTGTTCGGGAGCGTGTGCCAGTTGTTGATCGTCGTGTCGTACTGGACACCGGGATCGGCGCACTGCCAGGCCGCCTCGGCCATGTCCTTCAGGATCTTGCGTGCCTTGACCGTCTCGACGACCGCGCCATCGGTGCGGGCGGTCAGGTTCCAGTCACCGTCGGACTCGACGGCCGCCATGAACGCGTCGGTGACACGCACCGAGTTGTTGGCGTTCTGGTACTGGATCGACGCCCAGTCGGACGAGTCGAGCGACATGTCGTAGCCGGCCTCCTCGAGGACGCGCGCCTTCTTCTCTTCGTACGCCTTGCACCAGATGAACTCTTCGATGTCGGGATGGTCGACGTCGAGCACGACCATCTTCGCCGCGCGCCGCGTCTTGCCGCCGGACTTGATCGTCCCGGCCGACGCGTCTGCGCCGCGCATGAAGGAGACCGGCCCGGAGGCGTAGCCGCCCTTCGAGAGCTGCTCCTTCGAGGAGCGGAGGCTCGACAGGTTGACGCCCGAGCCGGAGCCGCCGCGGAAGATGACGCCCTCGCGCCGGATCCAGTCGAGGATCGAGTCCATCGAGTCGTCGATGGAGAGGATGAAGCAAGCGGAGCACTGCGGCCTCTCCTCGAAGCCGACGTTGAACCACACGGGCGAGTTGAAGGAGGCGAGCTGGTTGACGAGGATCGCCTTCAGCTCCGCCTCGAAGGTCTCAGCCTCTTCCTCGGTCGCGAAGTAGCCGTCGGCGCGGCCCCAGCCGGAGATCGTGTCGACGACTCGGCCGATCATCTGCTTGACGCTCCGCTCGCGCTCGGGCGAGGTCATGCGGCCCCGGAAGTATTTCTGGGCGACGATATTGGTCGCTGTTTGCGACCAGAACTTCGGGAACTCGACGTCCTTCTGGTCGAAGACCGGCTTGTCCTTGCCGGGGATGAAGGCGTCGCGGATCTCCCAGTCGATCTCGTCGAACGGGTCGCGGCCGGGAATCGTGAAGTACCGGCGCACGGCCAGGCTGGCCGTTTCGTCGACGACGGTGTTCTCCGCCGGCGGGGTTGCCGGAGCCTGAGTCTCTATGTCCTTGGCGGTCGCCATCCTGTCCCTCCCGAGCGCTAGTCCTACGGATATCAAGTCTCGATCGGTGTGGTGGTGCGTCTTCTAGGAGGCGCCGCCGATCGGGATCTGGACCATAGAAACCGCCCCGGACGTAACCCCAAGTGTAGCCGCGAGGCCGCTTCCCAAGCCGGATTCCGGCGGCTACGAGCCCGCCGCCGGCACTCCCTCGGACGAGTGATTCGCCGCAAGTTGCGACTGCGGCGCCGGTCTCCTCCTCCAACGCGAATGCGGCTCAGATCGATGACCGGTTGGCTGCCCCCGCTCGTGGCGGTTGTGCTTGCCCTGGCCGTAGGGGGAAGTGCCCGCGCCGACGTGTGCGTGGTCGTAAACCCGGTCCTCGACATCGGTTGCCGTGACGTACAGGGTGCGCCCGCTGGAGGGGAACCGACGGCGAGCTCGGCGTCGGCGGGCGCATCCCGCGAACAGGAGCCCATGCTCCGGAGCTCGACCGTGGTGCGCTACGACCCGCGCCGCGTCGCGGTGACCTTCAAGCCAGGCGTCACCGGGGCCCGGATCGCGAAGGTGATCTCCGACGCGGGCGGCACGCTCGTCGAGGCGATCCCGCAGATCCACGCGTATCTCGTCGGCATGGAGCCGGAGCAGCGCGCCGAGGTGCTGGCGTCGCTGCAGTCGTCGTCGGCCGTCGCGAGCGCCTCGAAGGAGCCGATCGCCGAGGCCTTCGACACGAGCCCCGACGACACCGACTGGCCCCAGCAGGACGGTTTGCGCGTCGCCGGCTTTCCCAAGGCCTGGGACGTCACGCAGGGCTCGAGCAAGATCGTCGTCGCGGTCGTCGATACCGGGGTGGACGCGAACCATCCGGACCTGCGCGGGGCACTCGTGCCCGGCAGGAACTTCATCGGGAACGACGCCAATTCGTCGGATGACCACGGCCACGGAACCGCCGTGGCCGGCGTCATCGCCGCTCGCTCCAACAACCACGTCGGCGGGGCCGGAGTCTGCTGGCGCTGTCTCGTCATGCCGATCAAGGTGCTCGACGCGAAGGGGAGCGGCGACGACACGACGATCGCTGCCGGAATCGTTTGGGCTACCGACCACGGGGCGCAGGTGATCAACCTCAGCCTCGGCGGCCCGGGCTCGAGCGTCGAGCTCGCGAACGCCCTTGCCTACGCCAGCGCGAAAGGCGCCGTAGTCGTTGCAGCGGCCGGCAACGCGGGCATCACGACGCAGTTCTACCCGGCCGCGGATCCACACGCCATCAGCGTCGCGGCAACGACCGTCGCCGACAGTCGCTATTCGTGGTCGAACTTCGGCTCGTGGGTGCGCGTCGCCGCTCCCGGTTGCAACATCGCTCCGATTCTCGGCGACAGCTACGGCACCTTCTGCGGCACGTCGTCGGCGACGCCCGTGGTCGCGGGTCTCGTGGCGCTCGAGCTGAGCGCGCAGCCTGCCGCGACTGCGAGTGAAGTGGAGGACGCCCTGACGCGCGCGGCCGTTCCGTTGCCGGGGTTGGTGCAATATGGCCGCATCGACGCCGGGAGGACGCTCGCGCTGCTGCGGCCGGCCGGGGCGAAGAGCGGCGTCTTCCGGGGAGTTGTCGGCGGCAAAGTTCGTTCGCGTACCTACAACATCGACCTCGGCGCGGGCCCGTTCACTGCGATCCTGCGTTTCACAGGCGGCAAGCGGCTGACGCTGTCCACACCGCTCGGTCGGGTTGCGGGTGCGAGCCCGCTTCAGCTGAACGGAATGTCGACGACAGGAACGTTCACGTTGCGTGTGACCGGGACGAGAGCAAAGACGTCGTTCGTCCTCACGCTCACCTATGTCGCGTAGTGCACCTGGCATCCCTCGATCGAGTGATTCCGCGCAAGTGCCGGTGTGAACAGCGGTCAACTCGAATGATGGCTAGGGAAAGAAGGGGTTCTATGAGAGCCAAGTGGTTCATCGTGATCGCCGCAGTCGTGGCGCTCGCGCTCGGTGCGGCGCAAACCGCGCTGGCCGACAACAACGCGACGGGCTCGGTCGGAGCAGTGCAGACCGGACCCGTCGGAGTCACACCGACCGCGGGCGCAGCACAGGCGGGCGCGACTGCCGCCGCGTCCGTCCCGGTCGCAGTGGGTGGCTCAGGGAACAACACCGCGACGAACTCAGTCGGCGCTGTGCAGGCCGGTGGTGGCAACACCTCGAACGGCTCCACGGGCACCGCGCAGGTCAGCTCGGTAAGTGCGTCGCCCTCGGCGTCTGCCGGCACGTCCGACGCGAACGCGAGCTTGGGCGTCCCGGTGACGGTCGGCGGCGGTGGCAGCAACACCGCGTCGGGCTCGACCGGTGGTGTTCAGATCGGCGGCAGCAACTCCGCCGGCGGCTCGTCCGGAGTGCTGCAGTCCGGATCGCCGCAGGCGGCGCCGGCCGTCGGTGCATCCATCGTCGGGCAGGCGGTCTCCGCCTCTGCCCCGGTGGGCGTGACAGGGAGTGGCAACAACGCAGCCGACTCGGTCGGAGCAGCGCAGGTCGGCGGCAGTAACACGGTCACGCGCTCGTTCCTCGCAGCGCAGTCCGGTGCAGTGACGGCCGGTAACGCTGCGGCTGCGGGTGGCACGACGACGTCGGCGCCCGTGAACGTCGGCGGCGGCGGTGGGACGAACTCGGCCACCGATTCGATCGGCGCCGGACAGGTCGGTGGTGGCAACACTGCGACCGGCTCGGCCGGGACGGTTCAATCCGGTCCGGTGGGTGCGACTCCGTCGGTCGGTTCCGGCCCGACCGCAACGGCGGCGTCGATCCCGGCAGCAGGGGCGTCGCCACCGGCGTCCGCAGCCGGCGCGCCGTCAACGGGCACCCGGACGTCCGAGGGTGCGCCGCGCACGAACCGCAACGCGTTCGGCGCCACCCGGACGCCGACCGGCGGGCAGCGGGTACTGGGCCAGCTCCCGTTCACGGGGCTCGGCCTGCTGCTGTTCGTCCTGCTCGGGCTGTCCTTCGTGGCCACGGGTCTCACGACCCGCGCGCGCACGCGTCCGAGCGTCTAGAAGGAGGGGCCTGCGGGCGGCGGGTCGGCCGCCGCCCGACGGGCCTGCATCCGTCTCGCAATCAGGCTCACGCCGGCGGCCGCCATCAGTGTGAAGGCGAGCCCGCCGAGGATGAGAAGCGGGATGGGAATCGAGTCCGCCGTGCTCGGGCCGAGCTTCTGCGCCAGCCAGTGGAAGAGGCCGCCGCCCGTTGATCCCGTGCCGTTCGGTCCCCCGCCGCTGCCGCCGCCGAGCGGCACGACCAGCGTGTCTCCGGTCACGTGGCCGCCGTGCTGGCGAATGGTCGACTGCAGCGCGCGCGTCAGATCCTGGCGCAGCGTTCCGTAGATGGCCTGGTCCTCCGGGATCTGGCTCAGCGCCTCGCGGTAGCAGTGCACCGGGTAGGTGTTGTCGATGCGCCCGTCGACGTACCAGTCGTGCACGAGTGCCTTCGAGCACGTGCTCATCGATCGCGCCTGGGCCGGCTGGGCGGTGCCGAGCGCGGCACCAACGGCAAGCGCTGCGACGACGAGGATGAGGGGCTTCGAAAACTTGGGCATGCCGGGGCCGGGCTGCGGCTTGCGCGAGACTCTAACGACGATCTTGCCCACCCTGCCGGATGGGAGTATGCGGGCGATGTGTCGCTTGTAAGTGCTTTGTAAGCGGCATTCGGCTCCTGCCACGGCTCCCCTCCATCGCCGCTTAAACGTACGGCAGGCTTTCGCGGATGCAACCCGCGGCTCTGTTAGCTTCGCGCGCGATGCGCTGGCCCGTCGCCTGGGGTGCCGCGGCCGGCGGGCTGGCCTTCGCGGCGCTCTTCTTCAGCGACGGGTCCAGCCAGTCGCGGATCTTCTGGATCGGGGCGCCGGCGGTCGTCCTGGCGGCGATCGGTTGGGCCTGGCGGCCGCCGCGCCTCGGCCTATGGGGGACGCTGTTCTTCTGTTCCATCGGCGCGTTCGTGGTCTGGCAGGGCGTCTCGATCGCGTGGTCGGTCGAGCCGAGCCGGTCGTGGGACTACACGAACCGCGGTCTCGTGTACTTCGCGTTCGCGGCGGTCGGGGCGCTGGTGGGCGGCGTGCCGTTACGGCGCCTCGCCGCGGCTGCATGTCTGCTGCTCGGCGCGCTCGCCGTGTGGGCGCTGGCCGGCAAGGTGATCGCCGGGCTCTATCCGGACTACGAGCGGCTGGCTCGCTTGCGCTTCCCGATCGGATACTGGAACGAGCTCGCGTTGCTCGCGGCCGCGTCCGTGCCGCTCGGGCTCTGGGCTGTTGCTGTACGCCGCGCTCGTCGTCACGGTGCTGACGTACTCGCGTGTCGGCATCGTGCTGGCGGTTGTGGCCGCGGTCGCGTGGCTCTGGCTCGACCGCGATCGGCTCGCCGCGTTGGGACCGCTCGCGCTGGCATGGATCGTCGGCGCCGCTGTCGCGGGGGTCGGGTTGCTCCTTCCCGGTGTCAGCTCGGACGGGCAGTCTCATCACGTTCGTGTGCGCGACGGGCTCGTGTTCGGGGCGGTGCTCATCGTCGGCGCGTTGGTCGTCGGCTTTGCATCGCGCTTCGTGCTCACGCGCGTTGTCGACCGTCGCGTCGCTCGGGTCGCGGCCGTTGCGCTCGTCGTGCTGCTGCTCGCGGCGCTCGCTGCCGCTGTGGTGCGCGCGGGCGGACCCGGGGACTTCGTCAGCGCCCGCTGGCACGAGTTCTCGAACAAGATCAGCGCGCAGGTCGCGGACAACCCGAACCGGATCACGAGCGCCAGCTCGAGCAACCGGTGGCGCTGGTGGACGGAGGCGTGGAACGCGTTCACGGACAAGCCGCTGCAGGGAACCGGAGCAGGAACATTCGAGCTCATCGACCGCGTCGAGCGCACCTCGCCTCTTGCGACGATCGAGCCCCATTCAGTTCCGCTGCAGTTTCTCAGCGAGACCGGCATCGTCGGCTTCATGCTGTACACAGCGATCCTGGGCACGGCCGTCGTCGGAATTCTTCGCCGCGAGCGCTCGCGCGCATGGCTTGCGCTCGCGCTGGGCGCCGCCCTCTGTGTCGTGCACTCGTGGGTCGACATCGACTGGGACTTCATCGCAGTGCAGGGGCCACTGTTCCTCGCCGTGGGAGCGCTCGTTTCCGGTTCTTCGACTCCGATCCCCGGGCGGCGGTGGCTCGTCTCGGGAGCCGTTGCCGTCTGTGCGCTCGCCGCGCTGTACTCGGTGACCTCGCCGTGGCTAGCGGTGAATCGGGTTACGGCCGCCTACAACGCAATCGAGCGAAACCGTCCGGGGCAGGCGCTGACCGATGCCCGATCCGGGCGTGCCTTCAATCCGCTCTCGGTCGACGCGCTGTTCGTCGAGGCGCTCGTCGAGCCGAGCGACGCGAAGGCGCTGCAGCTCTACAGGCGCGCGCGTGACCTCGAGCCGACGAATCCGGAGACCTGGTATCAGCTCGGCGCGTTCGAGCTCCTCATCAAGCGGCCGCGAGACGCGTACCGCGATCTGAATCAGTCGTACACGCTCGACAGCTACGGCCCGGCGAGCCTGAAGGGCGGCCCGCTCGACCAGGCGCGGTGCAAGATCGACCCGGCTACCTGCCCATGATCAGGACGAGGTGCGCGCCCATCAGCTGCGTCGTGCGCATCCCGTCGAGCGGTCGGACGATGCGGACGTGCAGGTCGCGTCCGAGCCGCGCTCCCTCGGCCGCGTAGCCGGGGCGGTACATGATCAGCGTGCGCGGCGTGTCGCCGGGCGCGTTGCCGACCTGCCCGAGCTGGTAGCCGTGCGCGCTGACCCTGCTGGCGGCAGCATGTGCGGCGCCGGCCTGGCCGCCGCCGTTCAGAACCATCACCGACGTGTCGGCACGTGCGAGCGCCGCCTTCTTCGGAGGCGCGGGCTGGGCGGTGCGAACCCGGGGAGGTCCCGCGGCGGCGGCCGTCGTCTCGCGCAGGTGGCTGGCGAGTGGATTGCCGAGTGCGACGAAGGCGATCGCGGCGAGGGCGACGAGCTCGACCGCGGCGACCGCGCTGACGGCGATCGTCGCCCGGCGCCAGGGGCGGATCGCGTCGAGGTGGAGGTCGATGTCGAGGTCGATGTCCTGCGCGTGCTGCATCGCCCGGAGCGAGTTCGTCCCGCGCGGGCATGCTCCTTCAAGCCGAGCGACGGGCGCGTCGCCTCCGGACCTGATCTTGCGAGCCACGCCGGGGACAGGTCCCCACCATGTCTCGCCGAGCCAGGTCCGCGGATGGGCTGGTTCGGACGGGATGCCTGTGACGAATGTCTCTCTTTTCTTCCACAGCCGCCCGTAGTGGACGCGGCTGATCGCGGAAACGCGCATACGTTCGAGGGCGGCACGCCGCGGTCCCGCGCCCGCTGACAGGTCCGTTACGGCGAAGAGATCCAGGCCCACGTTTCCGCGAGGCCTTCGTCCAGCGAACGCTTCGGCTCCCAGCCGAGCTCACGCTTCGCCAGTGACGCGTCGAGGACGCTGCGCTGGAGCTCTCCCGGCCGAGCGGCTGCGAACTCGGGGTCACGCTCGACGCCTGCGACGCGCTGGATTCGCTCGTAAAGGTCGACCACCGACGTCTCGACGCCGGTCCCGATGTTCAGCACGCCGCCGGCATACTCCGCCGCAGCCAGCGTCGCGACGACGACATCGCCGACGTACACGTAGTCGCGCGTCTGCGTCCCGTCACCGAAGATCCTCGGCGCCTCGCTCTCTCGCAGCCGGTTCATGAAGATCGCGACGACGCCCGCTTCGCCCTTCGGATCCTGGCGCGGCCCGTACACGTTCCCGTAACGCAGCGACACATGCCCGGCCCCGTACAAACGGTTGAACGCGGAGAGGTACTCCTCGCCCGCGAGCTTCGACACTCCGTACGGCGCCAGCGGCGTGCGGGGATGGTCCTCGCGCGCGGGTCCCTCGCACTCCCCGTAGATTGCGCCGCCCGTCGAGGCGAAGACGATCTTCGTGCCGTGCTTGCGCGCAGCCTCGAGCACCTGCAGCGTGCCGACCACGTTGACCTCCGCGTCGAAGTCCGGCCGCTCGACCGACAGGCGGACGTCCGCCTGCGCCGCCAGGTGGAAACAGACCTCCGGTCGCACCTCGTCGAAGACACGCCCGGAATCGCCACGGATGTCCGCCTCGTGCACACGCACGCCGGCCGCAACGTTTTCGCGCTTCCCTCTGGAGAGGTCGTCGAGCACGTGCACCTCGTCCCCGCGGGCGACGAGCGTGTCGACCACGTGCGAGCCGATGAAGCCCGCCCCTCCTGTCACGACCGCCCGCACGCGCCGTATCGTACGGACGGCGGTGTTCGTCACCTTCGAAGGCCTGGACGGGTCGGGCAAGACCACTCAGGCGCAGCTCCTGGCCGAGGCGCTTCGCGCCGAGGGACACAACGTCGTCGCGATGCGGGAACCCGGCGGCACGCCGCTCGGTGAAGAGGTGCGCCGCCTGCTGCTCGAAGGGATGGAGATGAGTCCGTGGGCCGAGGCGGCGCTCTTTGCCGCGGCCCGGGCCGAGCTCGTGGAGCGGGTGATCGGGCCCGCTCTCGACGCCGGCCACGACGTCGTCTCCGACCGGTACCTCGACTCGTCGCTCGCCTACCAGGGGCACGCACGCGATCTCGGCGTCGACGAGGTCTACGAGCTGAACCGTGTCGCAACCCGGGGCCTCCTGCCGGACGTCACGTTCGTGCTGGAGGTGGATCCCGACACGTCCCAGGCCCGTGTCGGACAGAGCCCTGACCGGATCGAGCGCGAGGGACGGGAGTTCCGCCAGCGCGTCTTCGAGGGATACCGCATAGTCGCCCGGAAGTACCCGAACCGCGTACTGCTGGTCGACGGGACGCGCCCGCCTGCTGAACTGCACGAGGAGATCCGTGGACGTCTTCGAGAACATTTCTGAGCAGGCCGAGGCGAAACGGCTCCTGCGCGCCGCGCTCGCCGACGAGGGCCCTGCCCACGCGTACCTCTTCCACGGGCCTCCCGGAGTCGGCAAGCGCGCCGCCGCAGTTGCGTTCGCAGGTGCGCTGATCGGAGACCGCGGGCGCGTCGAGCGCGGGTCGCATCCCGACCTCTATCTCGTCGAGCCGGTCGGCGACCAGATCCGCATCGACGACATCCGCGAGCTGCGGCGAGACCTGCACATGCGTCCCTTCGAGGCAGACCGGCGCGTCTACCTCGTCTACGCCGCAGAGACGATGAACGAGGACGCGGCCGACGCACTGCTCAAGGATCTCGAGGAGCCGCCGCCGTACGCGGTCATCGTGCTCGTGGCGGACGATCTCGGGCCGCTCCCCGAGACGATCCGTTCACGCTGTCAGCTCGTCCCTTTCACGCGACTCTCGGAGCGCGCGATCCGCGAAGAGATCGACGCCTGTGCGCCCGGGCTCGAGCCCGACGAGGCCGCCTCGCTCGCGCGGCTCGCGTCGGGGCGGCTCGACCGTGCGGCGCGGCTCCTCGATCCCGAGAGCGCCCGCAGACGCGAGGCGTTGCTCGAGGTCGCGCGCTCCGTGTACACGGATCCGGAGTTCGAGCCGGGCGATGCGGCGCAACGCATCCTCGATGGCGCAAAGGAATGCGGCGCCGAGGCGAAGCGGAAAGCCGAGGAAGGGCTGGAGCTGCTCGACCTCCCGACGCGCGAAGCGGAACAACGGGTCCGACGGGCAGCCCGCGGAGCAGAACGGGAAGAGCTGCTCGCGTCGCTCGAAGAGCTCGCCTCCTGGTACCGCGACCTCGTCGTCGTGGCGGTCGGGGCGGAGGGGGCCGTCCTTCACGCAGACCGGCGCGGGCTCCTGGCGCAGGACGCCACGACCGAGCGTCTCGCCGGCGCGGAGCGCGCCTGCGAGCTCGTGCGCGAGACCTGGCGCGCCTTCGAGGAGTTCAACCTCAGCCCGCCGCTCGCGCTCGAGGCGCTCTTCGTGAAGCTGCGCCGCGAGCTCGGCGCCTATGTGCCTTCGCTCACCTGAGGGATTTCCGCAAAATTTAGTCGAGAACGGGCTCTTGCAGAGGTGATCCGAAGAAGGAGAGCCCAATGAAAAAGCTCGTTCTCGTCACTGCAGTCGTCGCTGCCGTCGCGTTCCCCGCAGGTGCGCTCGCAGGGACGTTCACCGGCATCGTCGTCGGCAAGAGCGGCAGCAACCTCGCTGTCGCATCGAAGTCTGGGACCGTGCGCACCGTGCACACGCGTGCACATCCGCGCATCGGCGCCCGTGTGCGAGTGAACGGTGCGGGCGTCCGCGTGATCGCTTTTGCACACCGAGCGCGCATCCACGCGGTTGTCGTCAACCGTGCCGGTGGCGAGACGCTCGTTGCGGCCGGGCGCACTCTCCTCGCGATTCGCTCCTCGGGTCGGAGGTTGTCCTCGCTCTCCGGTGCGGCTCCGTCGACCGGAGCCGTTGTGAACACGACCGTCGGCATCGCGAGCGGACTGTTGACCCAGCAGTCGATGCAGGTGGTCGGGCAAACGGGCTCCGTCACCGTCCAGGCTCAGGTGACCGCTGTTGCACCCGGCACCATCGCCGTCCTGGTCAACGGGCAGCCGTTCACGATTGCGCTCCCCGGAGGGATCCAGTTGCCCGCCTCCGTCGTAGGCCAGTTCGTGACCCTCGATCTCAAGCTCGCACAGGCAGAAAACGCTGAGGACGAGGAAAAAGACGAGCAGGGTGAAGATCAGAACGACGACCAGGATGTCGCCCAGGGGCACGACGATCACGGAGATCACGGCGACGACGGAGACGGCTAGCAAACCAGAGGCCCTACCCTTGGCCGGCCGCTCCGAACGCGGAGCGGCCGGCGCCCTCGTCGGGAGGCTGTTCGCCGATCACAGCCGGATGGTGCTCGGGCTCTGCCGTCTGTTGCTTCGCGATCCCGGCGAGGCCGAGGACGCAGCGCAACAGGTGTTCCTGTCGGCGTACACCGCCGTCTTGCGGGGTTCGCCGCCGCGCGACGAACACGCGTGGCTTGCAGCGATCGCGCGAAACGAGTGCAGGGCGCGGATCTATGGGCGTATGCGCGAGCCACTCGCCCTCCCGGACCTTTCTTCGGACTTGCCCGACCCTCTTGCAGTGGCGATCCGCGCAGCCGATCTCGAAGCGATCTGGGTCGCGATCTCGACCCTGCCGCGCCGTCAGCGGCGGGCGCTCGTCCTGCGCGAGGTGGGAGGACTCTCGTACCACGAGCTCGGCCGGGCGCTCGGCGTCTCGCATTCGTCCGTCGAATCGCTCCTCTTCCGTGCTCGCCGGCAAGTCCGCGGGCTCGTTGTTGCGACGACGCCATTGGCACTGCGCGATGAACTGGCCCGGTTGATCCCCGGATTCGATCCGGGGAGTGCGGGACTTGCCGCGCGAGCCGTCTCTCTGCCCATAGCCGTGAAGCTCGCCGCCGCCGCCGTCAGCGTCGGCGTCGTCACGACAGGAGCCGCGCAGTTCGCCGAGCACCACGCTCGTCCGAAGCTCGACGCACAGGAGAGTGGCCCGCTTGCGCGTTCCGGCCCGGTCGAGCCAGCACCGGCGGCGCTCGTCACTCAAAGAAGACCTGTTGAACGTCACGGGCGGGCCGCACACCTACAAAGAGGAGACAACTCGGGTCGGTCGGCTGACGGTGGGCGCCAAAACGCCGAGCGGGGCGAGACATCGGAGCAGGAGCACGTCTCGCCGGAGGGCGAGCCGATCGAGGTCGAGCCCGCCGCCGTCGAGCCGGCCGAGGCAGAGCGGAGCAACGACGCCTCCGGCAGCTCGGGCTCCGGCGGGTTGGCCTCGGTCGGATTGACGTCGGACGGATCGGGCTCGGACGGCTCCTCCAATTCCGGCCCGGGCTCGACCGCCTCCGGCTCGGATCACTCCGGATCCTCGGGCGGCGACTAGCAGCCCGAAGCCACCGCCGACTAGTCAACCCTCGGTCACCCTCGATCTAGGGTCGTCCCGCCTCCGAGGGCTGCCGACACTCGCACTACGAGCGCCTCCTGGCGGAGCGTTCGTACCCGCAGCAGGAGGACAGGTGGCCGCAGCACCATCTATAGGTCGGGCAACCCGCGTCGAGCGACCATTCGCTCCCGGCGCCGATGCCGCGGGCGACCTCTACGAGCGCTACTCCGCGCAGATCCACGGCTACTGCCTCCACCAGCTCGGCTCGCGCGAGGAAGCGGAGGACGCCGTCCAGACGACGTTCATGAATGCCTTCCGCGGGCTCTCGCGTGGGATCGTCCCCGAGCTCGAATCCGCCTGGCTGTTCAAGATCGCGCACAACGTGTGCCTCTCTCGGCGGCGCTCCTCCTGGCGCCGCGGCAAGATCGAGGCACCGAACAACTTCGAGGTGCTCCAGGAAGTCATTCCCGGACGCGAGCAGGTCTCCGACGAGCTGATCGGCCTGCAAGACGTCCTCGAGCAGATGCCGGAGCACCAGAGGCGCGCAATTTTGCTGCGGGAATGGCAGGGGCTCACCTACCGAGAAATCTCGGCCGAGCTTGGGCTTTCCCAGGCTGCGGTCGAGACGCTGATCTTCCGCGCACGTCGTGCGCTCGCTCAGGGCCTGGAGCAGGACGCAGACACGTGGAAGAGACGGCTGCGCCGCGGCGCCGACGTCGGTGGCGCAATCGCATTCGTGAAAGCGCTACTCGGCGGCGGCGGCGCGGCAGCCGTCAAAGTTGCGGCGACCGCGATCGCGGTTGCTGCGACAACTGTGGCGGCCGCGACCGAGACGCCAAGCCCGGCTCATCGGACCGTGGCCGCCAAGCCCACCCCTGTTGCGACTCACGTGACCCGCCGAAGCTCGGCCCCGAGTGCGAGCACGGTTGCCGCCCCGGTGAGTCACCGGGCGCCAACGCAACTCGTCCGCCTAAATTCCGGCGAGCGCAGCCTGCCGAAGCGCGTCGTCACTGTCCTCGCATCGAAGCCAGTCGAGCCGACGAGCACACCCGCCCCCGCCCAGCCCTCGCCCACACCGCTGGGGGCGCCGCCTGTGAGCGCCGCAACCATCAAGGCCGCGCCGACCGACAACGGCCATGGCAACTCGAAGGCCAAGAACGACGAACGGGCGCCCCAGGCGACCACGCAAACCGTCGAGACCGCGCCCGCGCTGCCGGCTGTAGACCCGCCCGCGCCGCAGTCCGATCAGGGCCAGGGCAACGGCAAGGACGAGACCGACAAGCCCGGCAAAGGAAGCGCGAACGCCGGCAACGTCGTCAGCAACGACAACGGCAAAGGCAACGGCAAGATCGACAAGTGATGCGGCAAACCGGGGTTATACTCGAAGCCGGTCGCCGACGTAGCTCAGCTGGTAGAGCACTTCACTCGTAATGAAGGGGTCCCCGGTTCGAGTCCGGGCGTCGGCTTCGCTTTCTAACCCGATTTAGCGTCAGTGCAAACAGGGCCGGTGACCGGGTTTGCGGCGTCAGTTGCCTCCCCTTGTGGGGGCACATCGGCCTTTCATTTCTTGCCCTATGGGCGTAGCGTCGTTGGAGTCACCGACCAGGGCCGTCTTGCCCTGGCAGCCGCCGCTACCGAGAGAACTCCGCCGATTCAAGTTGTGGAGCGTGGTTCTCGTCGCGGAGCTGGGAGGACTCCGCCGAGTCGAGCCGGCAAGACCGCAGAGAAACCACTACGGAAAGGAGCTGCTCATGACCAACCCAGACATGATGCCCACCGTCGTTCTTGTTCACGGCGGTTTCGTAGACGGCTCCGGCTGGCAGGGTGTCTACGAGCACCTGAAGAAAGACGGCTACAACGTCGCCATCGTCCAGAATCCGACGCTTTCGCTCGCAGATGACGTCGCCGCGACCAATCGCATCATCGACGCGCAGAGCGAACCCGTCATTCTCGTGGGCCACTCCTATGGCGGGGCGGTGATCACTGAGGCGGGTAACAATCCCAAAGTAGAGAAGCTCGTTTACATCACGGCGTTCGCGCCGGACAAGGGCGAATCGGTAAACACCCTCATCGCAAACCCGCCGGCCGGCGCATCAGTGCCGCCGATTCTGCCGCCACGGGAGGGGTTTCTGTTCCTCGACCGGGAGAAGTTCCATGGGTCATTCGCGGGTGACGTGAGCGACGAACAGGCTGCGTTCATGGCCGACTCGCAAGTCCCGTGGGGCGTTGACGCGCTAGGCGGCACGATCAGCGAGCCTGCATGGCGGAGCAAGCCAAGCTGGTACCTCATCGCCACCGAAGACCGGATGATCCCCCCACCGGCCCAGCGCGAGATGTCTGCGCGCGCGGGTTCGACCGTGGTTGAAGTCGCGGGCAGCCATGCGATCTACGTCTCGAACCCTGCGGCAGTGGCCGAACTCATTGAGACGGCGGTCAACGCAACGGTCGCGGTCGGCGTCTAAGCGTTCTCGAAGGTGGAGCAGCACACTTCGGCGTAGCTCGCAGAGGCTCTAACGGGTCGGGGGCGCCAACGCCCCCGACCCCGGCTTCGCCTTCCAGCGAGCCACCACCCTCTAGGTCCAGTCACATCAGGACCTTCGTGGCGCGCCCGCTCGTCTGACTTTCCCAAAGTGAGCTACAGGGGGGAACGCCTTCCGGGCTCGCTTCGAGCTACGGGTTTCCGGTGGCTAGCCCCATCCATGGAAACGAGAGGATTTGCATGACTGGGTGGAAGCTGAAGGCCGCGAGAGTCGTAGCAATGGCAGGTCTGCTGATCGCCGGGCTCGGTGTGTCAGCTGCCCTCGCCGATCCCGGCAACGGGAACGGAGGCGGAAACGGGAACGGGAACGGTTCAACGACGACGGTTCCTGGGTCCCCGGGCGACGACTGCTCGCACGGCAATTCCGGCAAAGACTGTCGTCCCGATCCGAACCCGAATGGTCAGGACTGCCTGGACCACGGGAACGCCAGGGGCAACGAGGACCACTGCTTGACGACGACGAACGAGACCACGTCTACGAACGAGACGACCTCTACGAACGAGACCACGTCCACGAACGAGACGACGTCGACGAACGAGACGACGTCGACGAACGAGACGACGTCGACCAACGAGACGACGACTACGCACGACGGCACGACCACGTCCGCGACGATCCCGCCGACGACGACCGAGACGACCATCTCGACGAGCACGATTGCAGCGCCGTCGGGAGGGCCGGGAGCCTCCGCGGCATCCGAGCCCGCGGTCAGCGCTCCGGCGGTTCAGGCCAAGCCGGCTCATGCTGTGAAGGGCGCTGTCCGGGCAAGCCGCGTCGCTGCGGCGCGCAGCACGCCTGGACAGCTGCCGTTCACCGGGTTCCGCGCTTGGCTGTTCGCCCTGATCGGTGCAGCGATGCTCGCAACCGGTCTCGGGCTTCGAAGAGTCGCTTCCTAGCACGTCCATCGCGGTGGCCCCATCGGGGCCACCGCGATGTTCCGCTTCGCCCGGGCGTCGGCCTAGACTGACGCCGTGCGACAGACAGACCTTCTTCTCCTCGGTCTTGCCGCCGTCAGCCTGTTCGCCACAACAGGGTGTGGAGGCACGAAGACCGTCACGAAGACCGTCACCGTCTCCGCCACTGCGAAGAGCGGCGTTGGCGTACCACGCGAGGTCGTCGAGTTCGGGTACATCAAGTCGCTCAAGTCCAAGGGCACCGGCTTCGAGTTGCGCTTCGACCCAGCCTGGCTGCTCACGGGCAAGACGGCGAACCAGGCGGCTCTCGAGGACACGGGCTCGAGTGACGTTCCGAACGACAACTACGTGGTCAACGAAAGCACTCGCCCTTACACGTACATCGTGCCGGCGAACGCGCAGGTCCGGGTCCTGACCCAGGGCTCGAACCTGAGCGGCACTCCGATCACGGTCGCGCAGCTGGCCCAGCTCGCCAACGGAAAGAATCCGCTGCCGAAACCGCTCTTCGAGCACATCTCGACCGGCTTCTGGGTCACCATCAGGAACGACAAGGTCGAATCGCTCGAGCAGCAGTACCACCCGTGATGGAGAAGATCGTCGTCGGCATAGACGGCTCGGAAGCTTCGAAGGACGCCCTTCGCTGGGCGGTCGAGGACGCTCGCGTCCGCGGCGCAGAGGTGATCGCGCTGCACGCCTACGAGGAGCCGATGCCCGTGCTGGATGCGGCGCCCGCTACGCCGCTCGATTTGCCGGGGCTCGTGACCGAGTTTCACGAAGGCGCTCTGCGGTTCGTCACCGAGATCGTCGACGAGGTCGTGGGCAACGCCGTGACCGTCAACGTCGCGCCGATCACCGTCGAGGAAACGCCTGCCAAGGCGTTACTCGATGCAGCCCGGGACGCGGACCTGCTCGTCGTCGGCTCACACGGTCACGGACTGAGCGGCTTGCTCTTGGGCTCGGTCAGCCTCGAGTGCGCACAGCACGCAGCGTGTCCCGTGCTGATTCACCGAGGCTCAGCGCATCAGTAGATCGCTTCGCCGCTCTCCGGATCGAAGAAGTGAAGCCGCGTCGTGTCCACGACGAGCTCGACGGCTTGCTGTTCCTGTGCGTCCGTATCACGGTCGACTCGTGCCACCCAGACGTTGCCCTTGGACTGCGCCACCTCGGCAGCCTCTTCGCCGACGGCTGCCTGCACGTCGGCGCCTCGCACCGCTCTGCCGCCGGCACCGAAGTGGATGAACACCTCGGAGCCCATGTCCTCACGGATGTCCACCGTCGCCGACAGTCGCCGGCCGTCCGGAGCGCTACCGGCGAACCTGGCGTCCTCGATGTCCTCCGGACGCACCCCGAGGATGATCCGCTTGCCGTCGAAGTGCCTGAGGGCGGGACGACGGCCCAGTACCCGCTCGTCGACCTCGAGCGCACCGTCCGCGCCCGCGAATCTCGCCACGAAGCCGCCGTTCGAGCGCTCGAGGTCGGCGCCGATCAGATTCATCGCCGGCGAGCCGATGAACTCGGCCACGAACAGGTTGCGCGGCCGGTCGTAAAGGTCCTGCGGCTTCGCAACCTGCTGCAGTAGGCCGTCGCGCATGATCGCGACACGATCACCGAGCGTCATGGCCTCGACCTGGTCGTGCGTGACGTAGATCGTGGTGACCTCGAGCTCGCGCTGGAGCCGGGCGATCTCCGCACGCATCTCGACGCGCAGCTTCGCGTCGAGGTTGGAGAGCGGCTCGTCCATCAGGAAGGCGCGGGGCTCCCGCACGATCGCGCGCCCCATCGCGACTCGCTGGCGCTGGCCGCCGGACAGGGTCCGCGGCTTCTTCGGGAGCACCTCGTCGAGGCCGAGCGTCCTCGCGGCGCCGTTCACCCGCTCGCCGCGGCGCTCTTTCTTGATGCCGCGCAGCTTCAGTCCGAACGCCATGTTGTCGAACGCGCTCATGTGCGGATAGAGGGCGTAGTTCTGGAAGATCATCGCGATGTCGCGGTCCTTCGGCGGCAGGTCGTTCACGACCTCGCCGCCGATGACGACCCGTCCGGCGGTGATGGGCTCGAGCCCGGCGATCATCCGGAGCGCGCTCGTCTTACCGCAGCCACTCGGCCCGACGAGGACGACGAACTCACCGTCGCCGATCTCGAGGTCCAGTTCCGAGACCGCCCGAGTCCCGTCGCCGTAGACCTTCGTCAGCTTGTCGAGCGTGATCTCGGCCATGCGCGGATCGGCTCGAACTTTACTAAGGCGTCGACTCGGCGACGCCGCACAGAGGCCCTGCGGGCTTCGCCCGCAGGGCCGTCTAAACCACGTTCTAGGTCGAGAAAGCTCCCGACAAACGCAACGCTCGCGCGTTAGGATCGCCGCCGGGTGGAGGCACTCGCCGCTGCACGGCCGCGAGGGAGGCGCTGGACGAACGTTCTCGAGCGCCCCAGCGTCCTTGCCTCCGTGCTCATCTCACCGGCGGTCGTCTTCATCCTGGCGCTGGTCGGCGGGCCACTCGCGCTCGCGGTCTATCTGAGCTTCACGAACGCCATCGGCGGCTCCCTGCACGGCAAGTGGATCGGCCTCGGCAACTTCCGCCACGAATGGACGAACCCGGCGTTCAAGGACGCCGTCTGGCACACGTTCCTCTTCACGGTCATCTCGCAGGCCGTCGTCCTCGTCGTGGCCGGCCTCTTGGCTCACGCCCTGCTCAAGAAGTTCCCCGGCAAGTGGTTCCTGCGCTTTCTGATCCTCCTACCGTGGGCGGCGCCGCTGCCGCTGAGCCTCATGGGCTGGACGTGGATCTTCGACACGACGTACTCGATCATCAACTGGACGCTGCAGCACCTGCACCTCGCGAGCACGGTGTCACCGCCGCAGTGGCTCGCGCAGCCGAGGCTGGCGATGGGCTCCGTGATCGCCGTCCATGCCTGGCGGATCATCCCGTTCGCGACCGTGATCTTCCTCGCCGGTCTCGCCTCGATCCCGAAAGAGGTGGACGACGCCGCAGCGATCGACGGCGCGACCGGCTTCCGGAAGTTCTGGTCGGTCTCCCTGCCGTTGCAGCTGCCGATCGCGACCGTCGCCCTGCTGTTCGGAATCGTCTTCACGGCGACGGACATGGCCGTCGTCTACATCCTCACCAACGGCGGCCCGCCGCCGTCCAACGCCACCGAGATGGTCACGACCTGGGCGTACAAGACGGGGATCGAGTCCGGCTCGCTCGGCGCGGGCGCTGCGATCTCTCTGTTCCTCTTACCGGTGCTCGCCGTCGTTGCGATCGGGATGCTGATTTTCGCGCGCCGCGCGGAGGTGACGTAGCGATGGATGCCGTGCTCCGGGGGTTCCGCGAGAAGGGGCTGTCGTATCTGATCGTCGGTCCCTTCGCGATCGTGCTCGCCTTCCCGTTCTACGTGATGGTGATCACCGCGTTCAAGCAGCAGCGCGACTTCTACGACCTCAGCCATTCGCCGTACTGGTTCCACAAGGGAGCGACGCTCGCCAACGCGCGTTTCCTCTTCAACCAGACGCAATACACGACGTGGCTGCGGAACACGGCGATCATCGGCGTCTTCGTCGTGCTGATCACGCTCGTGCTCGCGGTCCCGGCGGGCTACGCGCTCGCGCGACTTTCGGGAAAGCTCGGCCAGAGCGTCGGCGTCGGCATCTTCCTGACGTACCTCGTGCCGCCGACGCTCCTATTTCTGCCGCTGTTCTCGGTGATCACGCAGCTCGACAAGCAGACCAGTCGCCTCTTGCACTTCCACCTGCGCGGCTCGATCTGGTCGCTCGTCCTCGTCTATCCCTCGTTCACCGTGCCCTTCGCGACGTGGCTGTTGATGGGGTTCTTCAAGACGATTCCGCGGGAGCTCGAGGACGCAGCTCTGATCGATGGGGCGTCAAGGCTCGGAACGCTGGTCCGGATCGTTTTCCCGATCTCCGTCCCGGGCATCTTGACCGTGGTGATCTTCTCGTTCTCGCTCGTCGTGAACGAGTTCGTGTACGCGTTCACGTTCATCTCCGCGTCGGCTCATCGCACGCTGTCGACCGGTGTCTACACGGATCTGATCCGCGGCGATCTGCCGCAATGGGGAGCGATCATGGTCGCCTCGCTGATACCGAGCATTCCGCTCGCGCTCCTCTACAACACGTTCCTCGACCGGTTCATCGCAGGCTTCACCGGGGGAGCATTCCGGTAGGGCCGAGAAAGGAGGGGTAGTGGCAAGCTCAGACGATCCCAGTCGACGCGAAGGGAGGTACGACCGTCGCGAGCTGATCCGCAAGGCCGGCGCGGCCGGCATCTCGATCGGCGTGGCGGGCTCGGGCTTCGGGCAGGCGTTCTACGGGCCGCTTCGGTTCAAGGGCCGCTGGCTCAAGGGCGACCTGACGATCATCCAGTGGGCGCACTTCGTTCCGGCCTACGACAAGTGGTTCGACAACACGTGGGCCGTGCAATGGGGCCAGAAGAACGACGTCCAAGTCAAGGTCGACCACATCCTCAACACGCTACTGCCGGCGCGTGCGGCGGCGGAGGCCGCATCCGGCTCGGGGCACGACCTGTTCTTCAACCTCTCGCCTCAAGGGCAGTTCGAGGACCAGGTCATCGACCACGTGGAGATCGTCCAGGAGGTCCAGCGCAAGGTCGGCAAGATCGGAGGCCTCGCCAAGCGGGCGACGTACAACCCGAAGACGAAGAAATGGTTTGCCTTTGCCGACAACTACGTCCCGGACCCGGTGGTCTGGCGGCACGACTACTGGAACGGTGTCGGCATTGCACCCTCGACGTGGGACAACGTGCGCAAGGCTGCCCCGAAGCTGAAGGCGGCCGGCCATCCGATCGGCATCGGCCAGTCGGCTGAGCTCGACTCGAACATGGCACTGATCGCCTTCCTGATGTGCTTCGGTGCGTACGTCCAGGACGCGAAGCACCGCGTCACGATCAAGTCGAAGCACACGATCGAGGCCGTGAAGTTCATGGCCGACATCTTCCAGAACGGCGAGACCGACGAGATCTTCGGGTGGACGCCGGCCTCGAACAACAACTTCATCTATTCCGGCAAGGGCTCGATGATCCTCAACGCCATCTCGGCCACGAGGACGCCCGAAGACCTCGGCCTCCCGTTCGCGGATCAGCTCTACATCTACCCGATCCCCAGAGGGCCGGTGCAGCGGCTCGGGCTCGAGCACGTCATGGGCTGTTACTCGATCTGGAAGTTCGCGCAGAACATTCCGGCGGCGAAGCAGTTCATGGCCGACCTCGAGATCAACTACAAGGACGCGTTCTTGGCGTCGAAGTTCTACAACTTCCCGACATTCCCGGGTGCGCTTCCGTTCAAGAGGATCCAGAAGCTGGCGGCGGGCGACACGCACAAGCCGCGTGGCAAGTATCAGATCCTGACGACGATCGCGCAGAAGTACACGGTCAATCCCGGCTATCCCGGCTACACGAACGCCGCGTTCTCCGAGGTGTTCGGCAAGTTCTTGATCCCGAAGATGTTCGCCCAGGTCTCGCAGGGCAAGATGAGCGCCGCGGACGCGGTCAGCGCCGCGGACCACGACTTCAAGGACATCTACGCGAAGTGGCGCAAGCTCGGGAAGATCTGAGCTCGCGCTGAGAGACGGCGGGCGGCCGTCCCTGCGGCCGTCCGCAGCCTCGTCCGTCGAAACATGACGTGACCCGAACGGCTGGGCTCACACCCTTGCAGTTCGGACGTGACTCCTTGGGCAGCGTCGGGTTCGACTATTAACCTACGCAGACGTGACTTCGAACCCGCACCGCTGGAGGATCCTCGCCGTCGTCGCGACGGCGTTCTTCATGACGATCCTCGACGTTTCGATCGTGAATGTCGCGCTCCCGTCGATCAGCCGCGCGCTCCACTTCTCGCGTGGGAACCTGCAGTGGGTCATCACCGCGTACTCGATCGCGTTCGGCGGTTTTCTCCTTCTCGCCGGGCGCGCCGCGGATCTGCTCGGCCGTCGGCGCGTGTTCATCGTCGGCGTGGCGCTCTTCTCGATCGCATCGCTCGTCTGCGGGCTCGCGAGCTCCGAGGCGACCCTGATCGTCTCCAGAGCGGTTCAAGGCCTCGGCGGCGCGATCATCACGCCTGCCGCTCTCTCGATCGTGATGACGAGCTTCGAAGAGGGCGCCGAGCGAAACAAGGCACTGGGCATCTGGGGCGCACTGGGCGGCAGCGGCGCGGCCGTGGGTGTGCTCGCCGGCGGGGTGCTGACGAAATACCTGGGCTGGGAATGGATCTTCTTCGTCAACGTGCCGGTCGGCGCAGCCGTGCTCGCCTTGACGCCTCGCATCGTTCCCGAAAGCAGGCGCGAAGGCGCCGGGCGGAGCTACGACGCCCTGGGCGCGATCCTCGTCAGCGCAGGATTGGCCCTGCTCGTCTACACGATCTCGAGAGCGCCCGATGTGGGTTGGGCGACCGCGCGGACGATTCTCCTGCTCGTGGCCTCCGGGGCACTCCTCGTCGGCTTTCTCGTCAACGAGCGTCGTGTCCACGATCCGCTGATGCCCTTCCACATCTTCCGCGTGCGAACGGTCGCGGGGGCGAACGTCACCGGTGCGCTGCTCGGCGCGGTGCTCTTCGCCAACTTCTTCCTCCTCACGCTCTACGTGCAGAACGTTCTCGGCTACTCGGCTCTGAAAACAGGCATCACGTTCGTCGCGACAGCCGGCACGGCAGTCGTCGCCGCAGGAGTCGCGCAGGCCTTGACGACAAGGTTCGGCCCGAAACCGATCATCGCGATCGGCCTCGCACTCCTCACGGGCGGAATGATCTGGTACTCGCAGATCCCGGTGCACGGGAGTTTCGTGCGCCACCTGTTGCCCGGCTACCTGATGGTCGGCGTGGGAATCGCCTTCGCATTCGTCCCGGTCTCGATCGCCGCGCTCGCGGGCGTTGTCGAGCGCGAGGCGGGATTGGCCTCCGGGCTCATCAACACGTCACAGCAGATCGGCGGCGCCATCGGGACTGCAGTCGCGTCGACGATTTTCACCAGTCACTTCAAAACGCTCAGCCTGGAGGGGAAGTCGGTGCCGGAGGCCCTGACCGGCGGTTACAGCTGGGCCTTCTGGGGTCTGGCGGTCCTCGGCGTCCTGGCGTTCATCGCGGCAATCACGCTGATCAGCGGCAAGGCCACGTCACAGGCGCCGGCCACCGCGCCCGTCGGCGGCTAGACCTTCGCGCCGAGTGCTTCCGGCACGGTGTCGTGCACGGCGAAGAGCTTGTCGAGGCCGGAGATCTGCAGTGCGCGGCGCGTTTCGAGGCCGGGCGCTGCGAGCATGAGCCCAGCTCGATTGGCCAGCCTCGAGCGCGCCTCGATCAGCACGCCGAGTGCGGTCGAGTCGAGGAACTCGACCTCGCCGAGATCGACGACGATCCGCTCGGGAGCCCCGGCCGCGGCTTCCACGAGCGCCGCCCGGACCTGGGCTGCGTTGTAGAGATCGAGCTCGCCACCCAGCCGAACGACGTAGGCGGCGCCTACCTTCTCCAAGCCGAGCACAGGACGCCTGCGCAGCCCGTCTCCGCCGCTGTTCCCCGGGTCGTCCGTCAACCGCCCTCCTCAATTAGCCTTTTTGAGCGCTTGCGGCAGGGTCTCGGCAGGCCAGCGCCAGTCGATTCAAGCACCTCCGGCCCTGCGGTGGCAAACGTCGTCGGTTGACCAGCACGGCCGGGAAGGTGGAGTCTTCCTACGATGGACGTTGCCGTCGTAGCCCGCCGTGCGCGGACCGAGAACTTCCCCGTTGCCTCTGTGCTGTTCCCGCGCCGCCTGCGGCCGCACCTCCGCGCCGTCTACGGCTTCGCCCGCCTCGTGGACATGCTCGGGGACGAGCTCGCCGGAGATCGGCCCGCTGCGCTCGACGAGCTCGAGCGCGAGCTCGCCGCCTGCTACTCCGGTGAACCTTCGTGGCCGGTCCTGCGGGCGCTTGCGCCGACGATTCACGAATTCTCGCTGCCGCAAGAGCCGTTCCTGCGGCTGATCGAGGCCAACCGGATGGACCAGAGCATCGCGGAGTACGAGACCTGGAACGACCTGAAGGAGTACTGCCGCCACTCCGCCGACCCGGTCGGCCGGCTCGTGCTAGGCCTGCTGCGGCTCGACCGCGAGCCCGACCTCGTCGCCGCGAGCGACGACGTCTGCACGGGTCTGCAGCTCGTCAACTTCCTGCAGGACGTCCCGCGCGATCTCGACCTCGGCCGCATCTACCTGCCGCTCGAGGACCGCCGCAGGTTCGGTGTGACCGTGCTCGACCGTCCGAGCCCCGAGCTGCTCGAGTTGCTCCGTTACGAGGCGGCGCGGGCGCGTGGCCTGCTCGCGGCGGGGCGGACGCTGCAGGAACGGATCGGCGGCCGGATGGGTCGGGCGGTCGGGCTCTTCGCGCGCGGCGGGATGGCGGCGCTCGACGCGCTCGAGTCCGCGCACTGGGACGTGTTCACGCAGCGGCCGCGTCCCTCGCGCACTCGACTCGCGCTGGCGGCCCTCGCGCGATGACGAGCGATCAGGCCTATGCCGAGGTCGAGCGCCTGAACACGCCCTCACTCGCCTGCGGCTCGGTCGCGTGGGGGAAACCATGTTTCCCCCACGAGCCCCCTTCTTTCAAGTTACGCCTCGCCCGTCGCCCCGCTCAGATCGCCGCGACCGGCGAGGAGAACAGACGGGGAAACCTCCCGGTTTCCCCCGGCCCCTTCCCCACTGCACGTCAGGCGCGGTGGACGACATTCCAACGATGACTACGGATCAGGCCTACGCCGAGGTCGAGCGCCTGACGCGCCGGCGCGCGCGCAACTTCGCGTACGGGATCATGGTGCTGCCGCGTGAGAAGCGGCGGGCCATCGCCGCGATCTACGCGTTCGCTCGCCGCGTCGATGATGTTGCAGACGGCGAGTTGCCGGTGGAGGAGAAGCGGCTGCAGCTGGAACAGCTGCGGGCAGCGCTGTCCTCTCCGGGAGAGGACGCGATGTCGGTCGCGCTTGCGGACGCGCGCAGTCGCTTCCCGATTCCCGATCGGGCTCTGCACGCACTCGTGGCCGGCGGGCTGCAGGATCTCGACCAGACCCGCTACGAGCACTTCGAGGAGCTGCGCGACTACTGCACGAAGGTCGCGGGCGCCGTCGGAGTCGCCTGCGTCGCGGTCTACGGCTCCGACGACGTCGAGCGAGCCGAGACGCTCGGCATCGCTCTGCAGCTGATCAACATCATTCGCGACGTGCGCGAGGACTGGGAGCTCGGTCGCGTCTACCTGCCGCAGGACGAGCTCGCGTCCTTCGGCGTGACGGAGGACGACATTGCCGAGCGCCGCGCCACGGATGCTTGGCGCGCGCTGCTCACGTTCCAGGCCGAGCGTGCCCGTGTGTATCTGCAGGACGGGCTCGGGCTGCTCGGCTCGCTCGACGGCCGGAGCGCCCTGTGCGTGTCGACGTTCGCCGGCCTCTACCGCGCGACGCTCGAGCGGATCGAGGCGCGCGGCTTCGACGTGTTCGACGGCCCGCCGCACCTGTCCGCGCTGACGAAGCTGCGGATCGTCGGCGAAGGACTGCGGCGGTGAAGGCGGTCGTCGTCGGCGGCGGCCTCGCCGGTTGCGCCGCCGCGCTCGAGTTGCTCGACGCCGGGCATGCCGTCACGGTCCTCGAGGCCAGGTCGACGCTCGGAGGTGCGGTGCAGACGCTGCCGGAGCGCGAGGGCGATCCGGCGCCGCCGCCCGACAACGGCCAGCACATCGCGCTCGGCTGCTTCACGGAATACCTCGCCTTCCTCGAACGGATCGGCGAGTCGGGCTCGGTCCACCGCACGCGCCTGAGCCTGCCCGTCGTCGACGAGCGTCGCCGCTGGGCGCAGATCTCTCCCGCATCGATCCTCCTGGCCCGTTATACGCACCTGCCGCTGCGTGACCGTCCGCTCGTTTGGCGGCTGCTGGCGTTGCGCGGTCTCGATCCTGCTGCGTACGACGACGAGACGTTCGCGGACTTCCTCTTGCGGAAGGGACAGTCGGAGCGTGCGATCGAGCGGTTCTGGGACGTTTTCATCCGTCCCGCGCTGAACCTGCCGTCGGCGGAAGCGAGCGCCGCGATGGGGATCTTCACCGTGCAGACGGCGCTGCTAGCGGGCCGCAGAGCGGGCGAGCTCGTGCTGCCGGCGAAACCGCTCGGGCGGATGCACGGCGAGGCGGCGCGGCGGACGCTCGAGCGCCGCGGTGCGACCGTCGACACCGGGGTGCGGGTCGAGAGTCTCGACGATCTCGACACCGATGCTGTTGTAGTGGCGACGCCGCCCGCCGAATCGGCACGCCTGCTCGGCGAAACGGAACCGCGGCTCGACCCGTCACCGATCGTTAGCGTCCACTTCGTGTTCGACCGTCCGCTCCTGCGCACGCCGCTCGCTGCGCTGCTCGGCTCGGATGCGCACTGGGTGTTCGACCGGAGCGCTTTGCTGGGCGTCAGCCCGTCAAAGAAAGCTCCTGTCCGCGCCAGCGGACCAGGGGAGGGGGTTCGGGGGAACCGGGAGGTTCCACCGTGGCCGGCCGGTGCGCAATATCTGACGGTAGTGTCGAGCGGAGTGCCCGAGCTGATGGAGATCCGCGGCCGCGAGCTCGTCGACCATCTCGCCGCCGAGCTGACCGACCGGCTCGGCCACGCAGAGCTCGTGTGGTCGCGCGTCAGCCGCGAGCCGCAGGCAACTGTCGCGCTCCGTCCGGGGACGGCATCGCGCCGTCCGGGCCCGCACACCTCGCGTCCAAACGTCACCCGCGCGGGCGCGTGGACCGCGACCGGCTGGCCCGCGACGATGGAGAGCGCGGTTCGTTCGGGTCGAACCGCAGCGCGCCTGTTGTCCGATGTGACAACTAAGGTGGCTGCGTGAGCAGACACGTGGAAGGGGAGGGGGGAAACCGGGAGGTTTCCCCGCGGCTGCTCTCCGACGAACGCGGCGATCTCAGCGGCGCGTACGTCGGAGCGTTCTCTGAAGAAGGGGGCTCGTGGGGGAAACATGGTTTCCCCCACGCGACCGAGCCGCAGGCGAGGAAGGTGGCGGCATGACCGTAGTCCAGGAACTCACGGGGCTCGATACCGCCGTCGATCGCGGCACGGAACGGCTGCTGTCGCTCCAGCATCCGGACGGCTGGTGGAAGGGCGAGCTCGAGTCGAACGCGACGATGATCGCGCAGCACCTCTTCCTCCTCCACTTCCTCGGCCTGCGCGACGCGGAGACCGACCGTCTGCTCGCGAACGAGTTGCTCGCGCGCCGCCGCGCCGACGGGACCTGGTCGATCTGGTTCGAGGGCCCCGCGGAGCTGTCCGTGACCGTCGAGGCGTACGCGGCGCTGAAGCTCGCGGGTGTCGACGCGGGGGATGCGACGCGCGAGTACATCCGCCGCAGCGGCGGTGTCCCACGCACGCGCATCTTCACCCGTGCGTTCCTGGCGTTGATCGGACAGTGGCCGTGGCGGCGGCTGGCGCACGTTCCCGTCGAGCTGATCCTGCTCCCGGCGAACGGCCCTCTATCCGTCTACGACTTCGCGTGCTGGGCCCGGCAGACGATGGTTTCGCTCTCGGTCGTCGAGGCGCTGCAGCCGGTCAGGCCGAGTGCGATCGACCTGAGCGAGATCGGTGGCCGCAAGACGGCGGCGCACGGAACGCCGCGCCTCTCGGAGCGCCGCAGGCGCGCGATCGCAGTCGCCGAGCACTGGGTGCGCGAGCGGCAAGAGACCGACGGCTCGTGGGGTGGGATCCAGCCGCCCTGGGTGTGGTCGCTGATCATGCTCGCGGCGCTCGGCCACGGCTTCGAGGACGAGACCTTGGCGCGCGGCCTCGCCGGCTGGGAGCGGTTCATGGTGCACGATGGCGATCGCCTTCGCCCCGAGGCGTGCCAGTCCCCGGTCTGGGATACGGCGCTCGCCGTGCTCGCCCTGCGTGCGGCCGGTGTTCCTGCAGACGACCCGCGTCTGCAGGACGCGGGCGCGTGGCTGCTCGGCGAGGAGGTGGCCGTCCGCGGGGACTGGGCGATCCGCCGGCCCGGCCTCACCCCTGGAGGCTGGTCGTTCGAGTTCGACAACGACCTCTATCCAGACGTCGACGACACTGCCGTGGTCGCGTTGGCGCTTCGTGACCTCGACCTCGGTGAGGACGCCGTTCGGCGCGGGCTCGACTGGATGGTGGGGCTCCAGTCGCGGAGCGGTGGCTGGGGGGCCTTCGACGCCGACAACGAAGCGTTGTGGCTCTACAAGCTTCCGATCTGCGACTTCGGCAAGGTCACGGACGAGCCGAGCGCAGATGTGACCGCCCATGCCCTCGAGACGCTCGGCCACGAGCAGGAGTACGGGTCTTCGCTGGCCGCCGGCCTCGACTGGCTCCTCGCCGAGCAGGAGGCCGACGGCTCCTGGTTCGGCCGCTGGGGCGTGAATCACCTCTACGGCACCGGCGCTGCTATTCCGGCTCTCGAGGCCTGCGGGGTCTCACCCGAGCATCCGGCGATCCGCCGTGCGCTCGCGTGGCTCGACTCGGTCCAGCAACCAAGCGGTGCCTTCGGTGAGGACATCCTCTCCTACCAGGATCCGGCGGCCCGCGGCCGCGGTGCCGCGACCCCCTCGCAGACGGCCTGGGCGCTCCTCGCCTACATCGCGGGCGGGGCCGCAATAGGCTTGTCTACGCGGCGCACAGCCGAGTATCTTTGCCAGTCTCAGCGTCCGGACGGCGACTGGGACGAGCAGCACTACACGGGGACTGGCTTTCCGCTCGATTTCATGATCCGCTATCACCTGTACCGCCTGACGTTCCCCCTCCTCGCCCTCGGGCGCCTGAGAGAAAGGCTCAACGGATGAAGTTCCCGCTCCGCACAACCGTCCAGATCGGCAAGTACGTCGCCAGTCAGCAGCGCAAGGGGGAGCGCTACCCGCTCGTCCTCATGCTGGAGCCGACGCTGGCGTGCAACATCGCGTGCATCGGCTGCGGAAAGATCCGTGAGTACGAGTCGAACAAGGCCAGGCTGACCGTCGAGGAATGCATCGACGCAGGCGCACAGTGCCCGGCGCCGGTCGTGTCGATCTGCGGAGGCGAGCCGCTCGTCTACAAGGGCATCGAGGACGTCGTGGCCGGCATGCTCGACCTCGGCAAGAACATCGACCTCTGCACGAACGCGTTGCGGCTCGAGCAGTACCTGGACGTGTTCAAGCCGAGCCACCGGATGACGTTCGTCGTCCACCTCGACGGCATGCGTGAGATCCACGACTACATCTGCGACTACCCGGGCCTGTGGGACGTCGCCGTCGACGCGATCAAGAAGGCACGTGAGGCCGGCTTCCGCGTCACGACCAACACCACGATCTTCAAAGAGACGAAGGTCGACGACGTGCTCGAGATGATGGGCTACCTCACGAACGACGTCGGCATCGACGGCATGCTGATCGCTCCCGGGTACCAGTACTCCCAGATCGATCCGGCGCTGACGATGACCCGCGCCGAGCACGAAGAGAAGTTCAGGATCATCCGCAAGGTCGCGCGCCAACGGAGCTACCGCTGGCTCGCGACCCCCATCTACCAGGAGTTCCTCACCGGCGAGCGGAAGTTGAAGTGTGCGCCGTGGGGTTCGATCACTCGTAATCCGTACGGCTGGAAAGGGCCGTGCTACCTGCTCACCGACGGGATCTTCCCGACCTACGACGCGCTCCTCGAGGGCATGGAGTGGGATGACTACGGACCGGGGAACGATCCTCGCTGTGAGCACTGTGCGATCCATTCCGGTTTCGAGCCTTCGGCCGCGTACGAGGCCGCCGGCTCGGTCAAGGAGAGCGCGAGGAGCATGGCTTGGACGCTGACGGGCTGACGTTCGCGTGCGCCATGACCGTCGAGGAGCGCATCGCTCGGCGGTTGGGACGGACTGCTCTGGTGGGGCTCGGGGCATCGAAGGGCGTGCCCGACGGACGGCTGGTCTCGTTCGGGATCGCCGGCGCCCTTTCCGGCGAGCTGCCGGTCGGCACGGTCATCGACGCGACGCGCGTCGTCGACGAGTCCGGAGCGGTTCTCTGGGAGGGCGGCCCGCTCGGAGCCTCGCCGGCACGAACAGGGACGATCCTGGGTGCATCCCGAATCGTCGACGATCCGGCCGAGCGCGCGCTGCTCCATGCTCGCACCGGAGCCGACGCGGTGGACATGGAATCGGGCGCACTCGCGCGGAGCGGCCGCCTCGTCGGCTGCCTGCGCGCGATCAGCGACACGCCGACGCACCGGCTCGGCGGTGTTGCCGAGGGCGCGACCGCGGACGGCGAGGTCGACTATCTGGGCTTCCTGCTCGGCTTTGCGCGGCAGCCGCTCGTGACGATGCGCGCGGCGGTCGGAGCGCGACGCGCGCTCAAAGGACTCGAGGCGATCGCGTGAGCGTCGCTCGCCTGCGGCTCGCTCCCGTGAGGGAAACCATGTTTCCCTCACGAGCTTCCTTCTTTAGGGATCGCCTCAGCCCCCGCGCCGCTGAGATCGCCGCGTGGGCCGAGGAGAAAGAAAGGGGAAACCGCACGGTTTCCCCCGAGGCCCCTTCCCTCGCTCACGGGCCGGGAGGCGGCCCGTGAGCAAACGAGTTCTTCTCGCGGCGCCGCGCTCTTTTTGTGCAGGAGTGGACCGCGCGATCGAGATCGTCGAGCGGCTGCTCGCCGAGCACGGCCCGCCGATCTACGTC
>WNFC01000791.1_pt1 | contig 32188 bp, 31 predicted proteins | sample 5400541 | NCBI WGS metagenome assembly WNFC01 (sample SAMN13153342, study PRJNA577476) | soil metagenome | isolation source: 120 cm saprolite under Douglas fir tree site 2 hole 2 replicate 1 | place: USA:California | collected 2015-04-18
GTGAACTTCATATTGAGGCGATTGGGACCTTTTTCAGCTGCCGGCATCGGCGCGCTCCTTTGGAGTTGGATTCCGGGATGCACCGAGGGCCGCTGGTGCAGGGACCGTCGTCGGCTGGCCCAGCGAAGCGATTCCACGGCAAATCTTCCGGCGAAAAATTACACTCTACTTTAGATGCCTTTCAGCCCGCAATCTGGTCAAAAGTGAGCAGACTTTCGCTCCAACGTGAGTTAGCAATACGGCGAGACCGCTAAGGCTGATCGATCGGAAGGGCCAGGCCGAGGCAAAAACGGGAATCTGACATTCACTAACCACCAAAAACTGTTCAAAATTGAACACTCTCGCCAACGCGCGGGATATTATTCTGTAGGTAACCGATGAGATCGCGTCTCTATTCCACCCGCTTGATCCTGCTGCTGGGCATCATCAGTATCAGTCCGTATTTGCCGGCAAGGGCCCAGCCCTCGGACGGTTCGGCACCCGCACCTCATTCTCGCCTGACCGTTGAAGAAGTAGTCAACCAACTGGTCCGGAGAAACTTGGAGCGCGCCCAGACACTGCAGGCCTACCAGGGAACCCGCACCTATCGGTTGGAATACCGCGGCTTTCCGGGGAATCGAACCGCCGAGATAATCGTCGATGTGAGATACCGGTCTCCCGGAACAAAGGAATTCACCGTACGGTCCGAGACGGGCTCCAAGCTGGTCATCGATAGAGTATTCAAGAAGCTGCTGCAGAGTGAACAAGAGGCGCTCAACGCAGAGAATCAGAGTCGCATAGCCCTCAACCAGGATAACTACGCTTTCACGATGTTGGGGTACGAGCAAACACCGAGCGGTCCGCTTTACGTTCTTTCAGTTGAGCCTCTCGTAAAGAGCAAGCTTCTCTACCGCGGCAAGATCTGGGTCGACGCAGAAGACTTCGCCGTCGTGCGTATTGAGGGAGAGCCCGCCAAGAACCCTTCCTTCTGGACAAAAGACACAAAGATCGAACAGGTCTATGGCCGGGTGGGCGATTTCTGGCTTCCCGTCTCCAATCGCAGCAGCAGTTCGATTCGCCTCGGAGGCCACGCCGATTTCAGCATTGATTACAGCGACTACCGGATTACCTCCACGGCTCCGTTGCGAGAACGCAACGACAGGGTCGCAGGAAACCGATAGATTCAGGTTTCATGCTGGGGAATCAAGGAAAAGCTCAATCGTGAAGAACTACGTTGAGCAGCGAGCTGTGCACCTGCAAGCCACCTTCTAGACCGCCTGCATAATCGATGAAGCCCAGCTTCCTGAACCGGTTCATGAAAAAACTCACTCGCGAACGGGTGGTGCCTACCATTTCCGCCAGGGTCGCCTGGCTTATTTTGGGAACAACGGTCTCCGGGACGCCGTCCTTGCCAAAGTGAGCAAGCAGTAGAAGAACCCGAGCCAGCCTCTTCTCGCTGGAATTAAACAGTTGGTCGACCAGATCCTCTTCGTAGCGGATATTTCGTCCCAGTAAATACGCCACAAACATGTCGGAAAACGCCTGTTCTCGGTGAAGCGCTTCCATCATCGCCTTCTTGTCGATCCGCATGATCTCGCAATCTGTCATCGCGGTCGCGGATCCCATGCGGAGAGTCTGACCGGCGAGCGAACCCTCGCCGAAAAATTCTCCCTGCGTCAATATGCCGATCGTTGCTTCCCGGCCAGTTTTCGACACGACGGTGAGCTGCACTTTACCTTTTTGGATGTAGAACACAGCATCGGCGGGATCGCCTTGCACGAATATCGTTTGCTTTTTCGCAACGGCCAGGGTCTTCCTGCTGCTACCGATCGTCGCGAGGAAGGTGCGGGGATCGAACTCCCGGGTCTTCTTATTTGTCGCAGCCGGGCACATCGTTATGTTCAAATTCTAGCCCAAGGAACGATTGTGACGTGAATGATTTTGCGCACCGAGTCATCTGTCTGGTCTTGCTGTGCCGACATCGGTTCAATCACGGCACGGTGTTATCCTAGTTGTGACCCTCACGATGAGGCTGTAACTTTCTCATGTCTAACCAAAGCACTCCTGAATTCCAATCGGCCACCGAATCCAACGAGTCTTTCAGCGACATCTTTTCCCAGTACGAGAAGAGCCATGCGCGCAAGGCTGACGATCGTGGCAAGCAACTCGAAGGCACAGTGATTGCCATTTCCGCCGAGTCGGTATTCCTCGATATTGGATTCAAGAGTGAAGGCATCTTGCCGCTGTCAGCGTTCAGGGCTGGCGAAGCCGTGAAAGCTGGCGACAAGCTGCGAGTCTCGGTCACGGGCCGCGATCCCGAAGGTTACTACGAGCTTTCTCTTTCCAAGGTCGAACAGCCGAGGGATTGGTCTGCCCTCGAACAGGCCTTCGCCGAGAAGTCGACGATCGCGGGGACGGTAACGGGCGTGGTTAAAGGCGGGTTGAGCGTGGATGTGGGAGTGCGGGCGTTCATGCCGGCCTCTCGGAGCGGGGTGCGCGATGCCGCCGAAATGGAGAAGTTGGTAGGGCAGGAGATTCGCTGCCGCATTATCAAGCTCGAAGTGACCGATGAAGACGTGGTCGTCGACCGGCGCGCCATTGCTGAAGAGGAAGAGCGCTCAACCAAAGATCGCCGCTACTCCGAGATTCGGGTAGGCGAAACGGTGCGCGGCACGGTTCGCAGCCTTACCGATTACGGCGCCTTCGTGGACCTCGGCGGGCTGGACGCTTTGCTGCATGTCGGAGACATCGCATGGGGACGGGTCAACAAACCCGCGGACGTGCTCACCGTGGGACAGCAGATCGACGTCAAGGTGCTCAAGATCGATACTGATACGGACAAGCGGCGCATTTCCGTAGGCATGAAACAGCTTCAGCCGAATCCGTGGGATTCAGTGACGGAAAAGTATAGGTTAGGCGAGCGCGTGCGCGGCACAGTGTCCCGCGTTGCTGAGTTCGGAGCGTTTGTAGAACTGGAGCCGGGCATTGAAGGCTTGATCCACGTTTCGGAGATGTCGTGGGCCAAAAAAGTGAGGATTGCCAGCGACGTGGTGAAGCCGGGCGAGACAGTGGACGCTGTGATTCTGGGAGTAAAAGCCGACGAGCGCCGCATATCGCTGGGCCTCAAGCAGGCGCTGGGCGATCCCTGGGCCGATGTGGGGGAGAAGTTTGCGGTGGGTTCAGTTATCGAGGGACCGGTCACAAATCTCACCAAGTTCGGCGCATTCGTGCAGCTTTCCGAGGGCATTGAGGGCATGATTCACGTCAGCGATATGACCGCTGAGAAGCGCGATCACCAGCGAATCAATCACCCACAGGAAGTGCTGAGGGTCGGGCAACAGGTCAAGGCCCAGGTGCTGGCATTTGATAAGGGAAAGCGGCAGCTGCGACTTGGCATGAAGCAACTGGTTCCCAGCGGCCTTGACGAATACATAGCCGAACACAAAGAAGGCGATGTGGTCACGGGCCGCATGATCGAGGATTCGGGTGAATACGCGCGCGTGGAACTGGGCGAAGGCATCCAGGGCACGTGCCGAATTGTCGCGCAGGAGGCCTCAACCAAAGAATCGGCCGAAAAAGAGACCACGGCTGAATCGAAGCCCGATTTGTCATCTTTGAGCTCCATGCTCAAGGCCCGATGGAAAGGCGGAACTGCCGGCGGCGTGTCCAAACCAGAGGCAGTCCGCGCCGGGCAGATTCGCAGCTTTCGCATCTTGAAGCTGGATCCAGCGGCAAAGCGCATTGAATTGGAGTTAGCGAAACCGGCCGACGCCGGGTCACCGCGATGACGCGATTGAAAACTTAGAGGACCCCTTGCCCTTCGACGACCTCCGCCAATGGATTGCCGCGCTCGATCGTGCCGGCGAACTCAAGCGCATTCACACCGAAGTCGATCCCATCCTGGAAGTCGCCGAGATCACCGATCGCGTCAGCAAGATGCACACGTGGGGACAGGCACTCGCTCGGCTAGATGAGGGCGGGCACTTGGCCGTCGGGACCGGCAAAGCGTTGCAACCTGGCGGTCCAGCTCTCCTATTTCAAAACATCAAGGGCCACCCCGGCTCCCAACTGCTCATCAACCAGTTCGGCTCTGAATCCCGCATGAAGCTCGCCCTCGGCGTCACGTCCTTCGACGAATTCGCTGAGCGCATGCGCGTATTCATGGATCTCAAGTCTCCACAGGGATTCCTCGACAAACTGAAAATGCTCCCCCTCCTCGCGGAAGCGGGAAAGTTCTTTCCGCGCACAGTCCCGACCGGTCCTTGCAAAGAAGTCATCAAGCGCGACGGTCTCTCGCTCCTCGACTTCCCCATCCTGCAGTGCTGGCCCCAGGACGCAGGACGCTTCATCACACTCCCTTGCGTCGTCACGCGCGACCGGAAGTCCGGCAAGCGTAACGTGGGGATGTATCGCATGCAGGTCTATGACGGGCAAACTGCGGGCATGCATTGGCAGAGACAGAAGGTCGCAGCCGAGCACTATCGCGAAGCGCTCCGCAGAGCCGCGCTTGGAAATGAAACTGGCGCAGGCGCAGCCTATGGGGGGACGGGCGCCCCCGCTAGTCTGCCCCGAGCGGAGTCGAGGGGTCCAGCGCGCGCGGAGTTTGCGCGCGCAGCCGTTGACATCATGGCGCGTACCTCCGGAGGCTCCGTTCTTGCTGAGGGCGACCGGCCCACTGGCAGAATGGAGGTCGCCGTCGCCATCGGTACAGATCCGGCCGTCACCTTTTCCGCCATCGTTCCCGCACCGCCTGACATTGAGGAATACCTCATCGCCGGATTCCTACGCGGAGCTCCAGTCGATCTCGTCAAGTGCGAAACCGTCGACCTCGAGGTGCCTGCCTCAAGTGAAATCGTACTCGAAGGCTACGTCAACCTCGATGAACTCCGCACCGAAGGCCCCTTCGGCGACCACACTGGCTTCTACTCGCTGGAAGATCTTTATCCCGTCTTCCACCTCACCTGCGTCACGCATCGCAAAGATCCGATCTACGCCACAACCATCGTTGGCAAGCCCCCGCAGGAAGACGCCTACATGGGCAAAGCAGTGGAGCGCATCTTCCTGCCGTTGATGAAGCTCACCATTCCAGAACTCGTCGACGTGAACCTTCCCATCGAAGGCGTCTTCCACAACCTGATGATCGTCTCCGTCAAGAAATCCTACCCGGGACAAGCGCGCAAAGTAATGAACGCCATCTGGTCGCTCGGTCAGGCCATGTTCACCAAGTGCATCATCGTCGTCGACGAAGACGTCGACGTACAGGATATCGGCGACGTCACGCTCAAAGTCCTCAATAACATTGATCCGGAACGCGACATTCAGTTCACCCTCGGCCCCGTCGATTCGCTCGACCACGCCAGCCGCCTCCCGAATTACGGCTCAAAGATGGGCATTGACGCCACCCGCAAGTGGGCAAGCGAAGGCTTCACCCGGCCTTGGCCCGACGAGATTGTTATGGACGCAAAGACGAAGGCGTTGGTCGACAGCAAGTGGAAGGCGCTGACGAAAGAGTTGGGCATCGGATAAGGAGCCGGCGAAATATCGTACGGCGAGAGAAGTATGGGCTGGAAGGCCCGCTAGTGGCGTGAGCCCGAAACGCGCCGAATAGTTGGAGCGCTTTTCGATTTCGGAAATGTCAGCGAGAAGACATCCCCCTTGTGGACATTAATCACCAATACCGGGCGGAAGCACACAATGCAGGTGCCTCCCGCCCGGCGAACGCAGGGATAGACGATCCCGGAAGAACCCATTTCGAGAAGCTCCGCTGCCAGCGCCTGGGACGCAACGTAGCTGCTCGGCGACAGACACTGTGCGTATTCCTTCGCACCGCGAATGTCATGAAACTCGGCGCGAAAATCCGCCAGGTAATCGACATATTCCGCGACATCTTCTTCCTCCCAGTGAGTCTCCTCCAGCCACAGCCGCCGGTGATACACCACTTCCGCCTGCGCAGTCGGTAATTCAAATCCTGCATACCACGCTCCGCGGTCAGCAGAACTGAACCGAGACCCGCCGGGACGAGGATGGCAGAACGCAGCATTGATGATCCGGTAGGAAGGAATTCCAAACACTAACTCCCGAGCATCGAGGCCGGGAATCTGCCCCGACTCCGCCAGCAGCCGGTCATTGGTAGCGTTGTCGAGCTGGAAAATGCCGTCGAGAATATCTTCGTCGTCGGTAAGGCGCGTCAGCACCGAGGCGCCTCCCTCTGCGAATTGCGCCGGAATCAGGCGATGCGTATCCCGCTGATCGACCCGGGTGATACCCGGCACCAAGCTATCTTCCTCCGCGCCGGCTATCGAGCAAACGGCGAACGCTGAGCATTCCCGGCACACCGCCTCGGATCATTGCCAACAAGGGCGGAGCATCATGGAACATCGGGTTGCTGTTCGGCCTCGAAACCCATTGGTTGGCCAGCTTCTCGTTGAAGAGAATGTTCAAAGACTTGAAGATTCCAATCAGGAGAGACACCCGGGTCAACTCGTCCTGCGTTAATGCGCCCCTGTGTCGCCTCTTCAGCTCGAAATATCTGCCGCTGGAAACGCCTCCCAAGAGCGCCATGGCGTCATTACTTTTCAAATCCCACTTGTGAGCGATCATGAAGAACGCCACGATTGCAGATGAACTGAGTCTCTTGCGTGTGCCCGCGTCAGTCAAATCCGGTACCTTGCGCAAATCCAGTCCCAAGTCGGGGGCGGCAATCGCTGAAGCGGTCACTTTAAGTATCCTCCATATATGTAGTATATTATCTACTATTGTGGAGCATGTCAAGATCAGCACACATTCGCTGCCCCTCGCTACAGGCTTTCGTACATCCCCTTCTAAATGAGATAGTTGTATGGATAATCTCACTTCGAGGATTTAGGCGAGCGCGAGCATTCTCATTTCTGGCGGCTTGGTATCTTTTATTCCTCCGGCTCGTGGCCCCGGCACTGGATGACCGGTAGCCGGGGATACTTCGGAAACTCATGATCCGTGGCCGACCGTTTGCAAAGATAGAAAGTGGAGCCGCGGGCGGACTCGATCCGTTGCATATAGCGGCAGTCAGCGCACAGACCGACGCGGTTCCTCTCCCGGTCTGCATCGTCACCGATCATTCGCCCCCCCATGTACTCGCCGCTCGCAGGAATTCTCGCTCAAATTCTAGCTGCCGAGATCGGCCCTGACACTATGACGTTAAAATATGAGGCCGCTGCCGTAAACTTGCTCATGGCCTCTCCTCGCACTTCGACCGAGAATGTTGTCATCGATCCCCTCGTAAGCGCTTCGCACGCGAGCGCTATTCCCACACTATGAAGCGCGTCGTTGCAGCCCTGATCATGAAAGAGAGCAAGGTGCTGGTATGCCAGCGCACGCGCCATCAGACCATGCCTCTGAAATGGGAATTTCCCGGCGGAAAAATCGAAGAGGGCGAACAGCCCCGCGACGCTCTGCGGCGGGAGTTGGAAGAAGAACTCGGAATCACTGCCACCATCGGCGACGAAGTCGTCCGCATCGTGCACGAATACCCCAACGGCGGCATGGTGGAACTTCGCTTCTACGTCGTTCGCGAACACAAAGGCGAAATTGAAAACCGCATCTTCCGTGACATCCAATGGTCCGAGCGGAAAGACCTGCTCTCGTACGACTTTCTGGAAGCCGATCTGACGCTGGTCAATGACCTCGCTACGGGAAAACTGCTCTGAGCACCGTGGAGCACGGCTTAGTCCGTTCGGTTTTCCGGAAACCTCGTTTTCGGAACCCCCCTTATTGACTTGACATAATAACGTGGCATAATTCGCCGCGCGCCGGGGGCCCAGGCTCTGCTCTTGACCCGGTGAGAAGTACGTTCTAACCCCAATCTCGAAAGGACGTATTCGCATGAACAAGAAAAAGTTTGTTCCTTTTCTAGTGTTGCTGCTTGCAGTGGTTACGTTTGCGCAGACCAATGACACTTCTGGAGCCGCGCGGCAGGATTTGTCGCTGATCAATGGACAGCACGAGCCTCCCATGCTCGGCATACACTGGGCACGGGGGTTCAACCCCTTTGGTCGCACCCCGGGCAATAATCCTGACATGACTTACCACGGTGGCGTGATTATGCCATCGGTCGTCAGCGAGGCGATTTTTTGGGGACCGAAGTGGACCAACTCCACTTTCGTGGGCGACAAGATCACCGGCCTCGACTCCTGGCACTCCGGCTTCAACAACTCCAACTACGCTAAGACTTCCGATGAATACACCGGGTCAAATGGCCAGGTGGGCCCATCCGTCACGCACAATGGACATCTCATCGATACTTCGACAGCCGCCAACGGAAGCTCTACTTCCGCGATTGTGGCCGAAGTATGCAAGGAGATCACGAACCCGGTTTCCAACGGCTACTACCCCGTTTACGTGGATGTACCACGGGGCAACGCCGGCTACTGCGCCTATCACACCTTTGGCAGTTGCAGCGGCGTGACCGTGCAAGTTGCATTCTTCTTCAGTCTGGATGGAGACCCGGGCTGCGATCCGCAGGATACTTCGGGGTTGCACTCGCAGGGGTTGGCGGCATTAGCTAACGTCAGCGGACACGAACTCTCAGAAGCTCGCACCGACCCCGATTCTCCCGGCGCCTGGTATGATCGCCGCGGTCAGGAGAACGGCGACAAGTGTGCATGGACCTTCAATGTCCCATTGGTGACGTTCAGTAACGGCACCCAGTGGAAGATTCAGGGCGAGTGGTCCAACAACGCTTACAACACGGGCACTGGCTACCCCAATAGTTCAGGCCAGAAGGGATGTCTCGATGGTCACTGAGCTTCGCGCCTTCTAACAGGAATCGCCGAGTCACCTGGTGGCCAAGAAACGGCTGCCGGCGACTCGGCGCATTTTTCAGTGTGGACCAGCCCACCGGCTTGCCAACCGCCCCGAGTCTCCTTATCCCGTTATCAACGCCCATACCCAGGCAAAGGATAATCCGATTACCAGTACCGTCGTCGTCCATGCCACTGCGTTGAACAGCCTGGTGTTCACATACTCGCCCATCAATTCTTTCTTATTGATCAGAAGCAGCATGAAGATAAGCACAAACGGGAGCACGACGCCATTTAAAACCTGAGACCAGATGACGATTTTCACTAGTTGCTGCCCTGGGATCGTGAGCACAAATGCTCCTCCCGCTACAATCAGCAGCGTATAAAGCCAGTAGAACACCGGGGCCTCGCCGAACTTCTTTCCCACGCCGGATTCAACCCCCAAACCCTCGCAGACCGTGTATGCGGTGGAAAGCGGAAGAATCGAAGCCGCGAATAGTGATGCGTTGAACAGTCCCACCGCAAACAGAATGTAGGCGTAGTCGCCAGCCAATGGGCGCAGTGCCTGCGCCGCGTCAGCCGCATACTTGATATCGCGGTAGCCGTGAACGTAAAGCGTCGCCGCGCAAGCCACAATGATGAACCATGCCACCACGTCGGTGAAGATGCATCCCGTCACAACATCCAGACGCGAGGCCTTAAACTGCCTCCGCGACACACCCTTCTCCACAATCGACGACTGCAGATAGAACTGCATCCAGGGGGCAATCGTGGTTCCTACCACGCCAATTACCATGAACAGATATGCCTGATCGCGAAATGCATGGAGCGCCGGGGGCTTGAAGGTAGCAATGGTTGCATCTTTCCACGCCGGATGCGCGAGCACGCCCGCAAAAATGTAGGTCACGTAGAAGAACGACGCCGCCAGGAACACCTTCTCCACGCTCTTGTACTGCCCTTTTACTACAATCAACCACACGATCACGGCGCATACCGGCACTGTGACGAACCGGGATAGTCCAAACAGTTCCAGGCTGGTTGCAATTCCTATGAACTCCGTCACCACGTTTCCGAAGTTGGTGAACAAAATTCCAATCATCATGAAAAACGTAATGCGGAAGCCGAACTCCTCGCGGATAAGGTCGCTCAATCCCTTGCCAGTCACCGCGCCCATGCGGGCACACATCTCCTGCACCACGATCAGCGCTAGCGTGATCGGGATCATGGTCCACAGCAGAAGATGTCCGAACTGGGCTCCGGCGGACGAGTAGGTCAGGATGCCGCCAGCATCATTGTCAACGTTCGCGGTGATGAATCCCGGCCCTACCACCGCAAAAAACAGGAGGATCCGGCTCTTCCAGCTTTTCAGTAACCTCATGCGCACATTTCGCAGACATATAAACGGAACTGAGTGCCCGCGCTTCGGGCACTTTGTGAAAGGTTCCTCGAAGACGCACTAGAATAAACGGACTCCGCGAATTGACCAAACGAAAAGTGCTGAAAAATCGAGAAGCCGGAAAATGCGGTCGGGCAATTCGAAAGGGCAGCGCCGGGACCGAATTTAAGATACCGCTCAGAGTTTTGCGCGCAACATACTGATCACGTCATCCGACGTGATAACTCCGGTCAAGCGGTTGTGGTCGTCCACCACGGGTAAAGTCAGCAAATTGTACTTATCGAACAGTTCTGCCACTTCGTTTTCTCCCACGCCTTCATGACTCAGAACGAGCGGCTCCTGTGTCAGGGCCAGCATTGGGGTCGCCGGCTCCGCCAGTACAATTTTCGCCAGCGGTACCGCGCCTACCAGTGTGCCATGCGAATCGACCAGATAAATGGTGCTCACCGACTCCACTCCGCCCTCGAAGTGCCGCATCGAATCGACCGCGTCCTGCACTGTCGCCCGCACCGGCAGCGCCAGGAATTCCGTCGTCATGCGGCCAGCCGCGGTCTCTTCTCGATGCTCCAGGAGCTCGACCACGTCCTGCCGCTCCTCGGGCTGCATCTGTACCAGGATCTGCTCGCTCTTCTCGTCGCTCAGATCTCCGAGCAAGTCTGCGGCAGCGTCCGGATCCATCTCCTCGACGATATCTGCCGCACGCTCCGAGTCCAGGGACTCGACAATAGACTTCTGAACCTTGGGATCGACTTCCTCCAGCGCCTCGGCTGCCGTTCCCTCATCGAGCGTTTGGAACACGGCCTGCCGCTCATCCGGCGCCAGGTCTTCGACAATGTCGGCTATATCGGCTGGATGCAGTTTCGCCAACCCAACGTAGGAAATCTTGAGCTTCACACGCCGCGCCGGGTCGGTTTCGATCACGTCGACAAAATCCCACGGAATGGATTTCGGAGGTATCCGCTCCAAGAGCGCATGCAATGCAGCCTTCGGTGCCACTCCACGCAGCAAACGCCGCACCGCACCCCGCGCGCCAACGTCCACCGATTGCACGTGTAAAGTTGTGTAGCTGCCGCGCGCATCTTTCTGGGCATCCACCTGCAGATCGACGTCATTTACACGAACCACTTTTCGTCCGTTGATGTCGATTACCTGTTGATCGAGCAGGTCGCGCTCCAACATGAACAGGCCTTCGGCCCCGTTCTCCCCCGGCCACTCTGCGGCCCCGGTTTTAGCCCACACGCCCGAATTGATTGACGAGACCGCGGCGAATGCCAGCACCCGGTTTCCCGACTTCGTCTTCACAATCAACGACGCCACCCGCGAACGATCCTCCTGCGGGGCCAGGGTCACTTCGCGCACGCGTCCGCTTGCCGCGCCGGACGGGTCATACACCGTCGCGCCCAACAACTCGGTTAGAGCAAGCGTCGTCATCCCGCTAGAGCATACTCAACTCACGCACAATTCGAAACCGATTTCTGCTGAATTGTCTCGAAAATACAGCGATCAAACAAAATGGGAGGTTGTACGTCCAAGTCTACGAGTGATTGTGCTGTCCCTTCCCTTCCTCGCCTCTTTGCCGAGGGTGAACCTCGACGATGCGGGAAACCCGATGCCGGAACTAGAAGCCCCTATAATGACGAGAGTGCGTCTTATTCTCGACATCTTCGGTCAGACCCTGGGTACGCTCTGGGCCCATAAACTGCGCTCGTTCCTCACCATGTTTGGCATTGCCTGGGGCGTCGGTTCCCTGCTTTTGCTGGTCGGTCTCGGCGAGGGATTTCGCTCAGGTAATCGCAAGCAGTTCGACACCCTCGGCGAAAACGTGATGTTCATCTGGTCCGGCCGCGCGCCGGTGATGCAAGGCAGTTTCACCGCGCTCCGCCAGTATTACCTGACCCGTCGCGACTACGAAGACATTCTCCGCGAATGCCGCAGTGTCGCCGCCGCAGCCCCCGCCATCTCCCGCGGTGATATCCGCGCTGTCAGCGACTTCTTTCAAGCCAGCGGGCAGGTCATCGGCGCTCCCGCCAACTTCAACCAGATCCGCTATCTGCCTCTCAACGAAGGCCGCTGGATCAATGACATGGACGACTCCCAGAAGAGGTCGGTCGTTGTCATCGGAGACGAAGTCCGCCGCACACTGTTCAACGGCCGTCCCGCCATTGGCAGCACTATTCTGCTCAATGGGATCCGCTTCGAAGTCATCGGCACACTGCAAAAGGTTGGGCACGGCGACAATATGAACCTCAACCTTCGCAGCTTTATCCCGTTTAACACTATGCACCAGTTTTTCCCGCCCCAAAAGGCAGGAGAGGCCCCCGACGTCATCTCATTTATCAACTATCAGCCCAAGTCACGCGCCCTGCATGAAGCCGCCCAACAGGAGGTCCACAAAGTCATCGCTCGCAATCACGGCTTTGACCCCAACAGTCCGGATTCCTTCGATGAGTGGGACACCATCCGAACCGTCGACCAAGTCGGCAAGATCTTTGACGCCATGAACACGTTTCTGGGCAGTGTCGGCCTGGTTACGCTCGCTCTCGGGGCCATCGGCATCGTCAATATCATGCTTGTGGCCGTCGCCGACCGCACGCGCGAAATCGGACTGCGGAAGGCCGTCGGCGCCACCAACCGCAGCATCATGTTCCAGTTCTTTGTGGAAGGAGCTTTCCTGACCCTGCTCAGCGGGGGGATTGGCATTGCGGGCGCGGCGGGAATCATGGCCCCATTCTCCGGCGTCGAGCTCGGCCCGGGATTCGATGCCCCGAAACTTGTTCCTGCCACGGCAGCGTTAGCCGTAATCGCGCTGGCCATCGCCGGCGTAGCTGCCGGGATTTACCCTGCTAGTCGCGCCGCTTCTCTCCAACCGGTGGAGGCTCTGCGCAAGGAGTAGGATTTCAAGCGAAGAAGGTTTTGAAGAAAGGCCCAGGACGAGCGCGCGCTTTACTATCTTCTTCTATTAAGACGTAACGATCAAGAAATCAGCATTCAAAAACGAAAATTGTTATGCACCGCGATCTGCTCCAACAAGCCGTCTCCGCCATGCGCCACGATCTTCGTCGCACTCTTCTCACCATGGCCGGAATGGCGTGGGGTATCGCGACCGTCGTTCTTCTTCTGGCCTACGGCAACGGCTTCGGCCGCGCCATCCAGAATATTTTCGAAAGTTTTGGCGCCACCGCCGTCGGCGTCTTCCCCGGACGCACCTCGCAGCAAGCCGGCGGCAACAAGGCCGGCGTCCAGATCCGTTTCACCAACGAAGATATCGAACTGCTGCGCAACAACATCCCTCTCGCCCGGCACGTCGTCCGCATGTCTCAAAAGGATTCCACGGTTCAGAACAACAACCGGTCTTTCACTCTGCCCGTGATGGGCCTGGACCCCGCCATCGAGGAGATATGGAATCTGGACGTCGATCAGGGCCGCTTCCTCGACGATGCCGACAACCTGAGTCATGGCCTCTTCGCCGTCATTGGCTCGGAAGCCCGCGACAAACTTTTTTCCGGCATGCCTGCTATCAATGAATCGATTCGTATCGACGGCGTCACCTTCCAGGTCATCGGCGTCCTCAAGCCGCGCATGCAGGAAGGCGACAACGACGACAATCGCGTTGTCTACATCCCTTACAACTCCATGGATGTGGTGAAAGACAACCATTATCTCGATGGCATCTGGCTGGACTCCGCCGGCTTGGACCACGACAAGATGGCGAAGACCGTCAAGGATTCTCTGGCTGGCTCGCACAATTTCAAACCCGACGATCCGCGTGCGGTCTTCGTCTTCGACGCTCAAAAACAGCTCTCGCAATTCGGTATTATTTCGATGGCGCTAAAAGTTCTTCTCGCCCTCATCGGCACCATTACTCTTGGCATCGGCGGCGTTGGCCTCATGAACATCATGCTGGTGTCGGTCACGCAACGCACGCGCGAAATCGGCGTCGAAAAAGCCCTCGGGGCGCGCCGACATCACATTCTTTTTCAGTTCCTCGCCGAGGCCATGGTGATTACCGCGGTGGGCGGAGTTCTGGGCATCCTGCTCTCCTACGTTGTTTCTCTCTCTGTAGGCCGCCTCACGCTCTATAGCGCACTGGCTAAACACGCTGAGGCCGGAGATATCCGCCTGATCGTCTCTCCCATGATCCTTGTGGTGGCCACGACTATCCTGGCGATCGTCGGAGTGATCAGCGGCATGGTCCCCGCCATGCGCGCCGCAAATCTGGATCCGATCGAAGCCCTGCGCTACGAATGAACGCAACGGTGGGCCGCCCAATCGCAATTCGCCGAGCAACCATCTAGAATCGTTAGCCGGACATGTCGGACGATATCCTCACCCTCCCACCGCCGCCCGCAGACGCCCGCCTTGTCTATGGTTCGGACCCAAATCAGTTCCTCGATCTCCGCTTACCGAAGTCAAAAGGCCTATACCCCACAGTCATCAATATCCACGGAGGCTTCTGGCGGGCGAAGTACAACCTGGAACACAATGGCCACCTCTGCGCCGCCCTCACGGCCAAAGGCCTGGCTACGGCAAACGTCGAATATCGCCGGGTTGGCAATGAAGGTGGAGGCTGGCCCAACACCTTTGCCGACATTCGCGGTGCCTACCAGTTCCTGCGGCAAGACGCCCGGCAGCACAGCCTCGATCCGCAAAAGTTCGTCGTCATGGGACATTCCGCCGGAGGTCAACTTGCCCTCTGCCTCGCCGCCCACGAGCCCGGCGTGACCCGTGTCGTCTCTCTCGCCGGAGTCGTCGACCTGCAGCGTGCCTACCAACTCCACCTCAGCAATGACGCCGTCGTCGAATTCCTCCGTGGGACGCCCACCGAGGTCCCCGATCACTACCGCGAAGCCGATCCCATGCAACTCTCTATTCCTCAAAGCCGCCAGTGGCTCATCCACGGCGCCGACGACGACACAGTCCCCTCCGCCTTCAGCCGCGACTACGTCGCTTCCAAGATGAAGCGCTCCGGGAACGATAGAGCTGACGTCCACCTCCTGGAAATCCCCGCTGCCGGCCACTACGATCTCATCGACCCGCGCACGAAAGCCTGGAAGCAGATCGAACAGACCGTCCTGCAGCTTCTCTCATGAACCGGTTTGAAAATCGCGGGCGAAGATCGCATGGCTGATCGCGGTAACTGCCGCCTTAGTGCACATTCGTAATTTGAAAACACATTGCGCTGTAGTCAGAATCAGCCTGCCCACCACTTCAGAAGTCCAGCAATGTAGCTCCTCATCCGGGCGAACGTCGCTGGCAGCAAGCAGCCCTGGCCGAAACGGATGTGAGAAATGTCTCGGCGAAAAGCAACGATTCTCTGTATTGACGACCACTGGAACGGCCTTATCGGACGCAAGTTGTTGCTCGAGGAGAACGGCTTTGAGGTCCTGGAAGCGACCAGTGGGACCGAAGGTTTGAACTTGTTCCTTTCGCATTCTGTGGACGCGGTGATCCTTGATTACCAGATGCCTGGTATGAATGGCGACATCGTTGCCGCAAAGATGAAGCAGGTTAAGTCACATATTCCAATCTTGCTGTTATCGGCCTACGGGCCCTTGCCGAAGAAAAAGTTGGAATCGGTGGATACTTTTCTCACTAAGTCTCAGCCGCCCAAGGTTCTCTTATCCGTTATCCAAGATTTACTGAATGCTCCATCCAAGCCGTTCTTCCATCGTTGGCTCGATCACTGGAAGGGCCGCAACCAGGCGGTGACGCAATGAATTTCTTGAAGCAGCTTCTCGGACGCGGATGCTCGCACCGGTTTGCCTGGCCACGGATCGACACCGGTGGTCGTCACTATCAGATATGCCTCCTTTGTGGCACTGCATACGAATATGACTGGAGAAAAATGTGTCAGACCGGCCGGTTGATGCCGGCGGACGTCCAACACGGTCAGGGTCTGATATAGCGGATCAGGTTTGTGGAGGCGCCGGATCTCCCAACACCTTGCCACTGGGGACTCCAGCCAGCAACGAGTCTCAACTCGATTCGTGTCGAAGGACTACTATGCTGATGAACGACTACCCATCGCCGCGATGCCGAACAACCGCAAGCTTGAACTCGCCTGGACGTATCACGACGCCACGAAGCATTCCTACGCCAGCATCCGCACCAACGCGCATTCTTTAGATTTTGCCAACCAACCGCTGCCCTTCAAGATTTATGCCACGATCGACCCTTTACCGTTGCCCCGCGACGTGCGGCAGACCGGGGTCGCTGCGCTTTCCGCCATCGCCGGGAGCGTTCCCGCCCAGACCGATGCTGCGCCGGATTTAGAGGCCGTGGCTCAACTTCTCTATCTTTCCGCCGGCATCACCCGGCACCGGAAGTATCCGGGTGGCGAGATCTACTTTCGCGCTGCAGCCTGCACCGGAGCGCTCTATGAGGTCGAGTTGTATCTGGTCTGCGGTGATCTCTCTGGCCTTCCAGCGGGCATCTATCATTTCGGCGCCGCCGAGTTTGGCCTGCGCCAGTTGCGCGCAGGAGACTATCGCAGCATGCTGCTCGAGGCGACCGGCGGTGAACTCGCTATCGCGCACGCGCCGCTGACCATCGCCTGTACTTGCACGTATTGGCGCAATGCGTGGAAATATCAGGCTCGGACGTACCGGCATTTCGGCTGGGACAATGGCACGCTGCTCGCCAATCTGCTGGCCGTCGCCACCGCTTTGGGGTTGTCGGCCAAGGTAGTGTGCGGGTTTGTCGACGAGACTGTAAACGGCTTGCTGGATATCGATTCTCAGCGCGAAGTGGCGTTCTCCCTGGTGGCTCTCGGCTACAGCTCCGGGCTTCCTTCGCAAACAGCGCCGCAAGTCCTGGCGGAAGTCTCACCTCTTGGGCTCGAAACTGTCCCACTCTCCCGGCATGAGATTGACTATCCGCTCATGCGCGAGATGCACGCTGCCTCTTCGCTGCACTCGCCCGAGGAAGTTGCGGCGTGGCGGGATGGCGCTGAACTAGCCAGCTTGCCGCCCCTCAGCGAGATTCCGTCGGTCTTCGTTCCGGCGAAGAATGCTCCGACACTCCCGGGATCAGTTGTTCCGCTCCAACCTTTGTCTGATGTGGAAATGCTGCGCGATCCAATCGAGCAAGTCATCCTGCGGCGGGGTTCGAGCCGCAAGTTTGCTCACACTCCGATCAGCTTGACGCAATTCTCTACCATCCTCGACCGAGCCACCCGGGGTGTACCCGCGGATTTTCTGAGTCCCGGTGGATTTCAGCTCAACCATCTTTACCTGATTGTCCACGCAGTCGAAGGACTCGCTGCGGGAGCTTACGTGTTCGACCGCCACCGCGAAGTGCTCGAGTGTCTAAAACAAGGGAATTTCCGCGCCCAGGCAGGTTACCTCGGACTGGAACAAGCTCTACCTGCCGAGGCCGCCGTGGACATCTTCTTCCTCGCGGACTTGCGCCCGATTCTAGAGCGGATGGGCAACCGCGGATATCGCGCGGTGCAATTAGAAGCCGGCATCATCGGCGGCAAGCTGTACCTGGCCACCTACGCCCAGCGTCTGGGGGCAACCGGTCTCACCTTTTACGACGATGACGTAACCCGCTTTTTCTCGCCACACGCCGCAGGCAAAAGCGTCATCTTTCTGGTCGCCCTGGGCCACAGCGTCAAACACAACCCCTAGCGAAGAGTCTCTTCCCAGCCCGGGACCGCTCGTTCCTTCGACCGCGAGTTCCGACTCGCTGATGAAAATCGCTGCGCTGACGATAACAGAGAGATAGAGGGGATCGGGCGGACTGGGCCGCTCAGGGTCGAATCTTCATTCCCGAGGGAAAGCACGCAAGCAGCGGGGACGCGGGCAGGCGGTGACACAGAGGCTGCTTGACGCGTTAGAAATCACTTACTACTTGGAAAGGAACGACAGCGATGAGCGACAGCGACATCGTCCAGGATTTTCTGGTCGAGAGTTACGAGAACCTGGACCGGCTGGATCGCGAACTGGTCGGGTTGGAGAAAAATCCCCACGATCGCGACGCGCTGGGCAGCGTGTTTCGCACCATTCACACCATCAAGGGCACCTGTGGATTCCTGGGTTTCAACAAACTCGAAAAAGTTGCCCACGTTGGCGAGAACCTGCTGACTCGGCTGCGGGACGGCCAGCTTACACTGAACCCGGAACGTACTACCGCGCTGCTGGCTATGGTGGATGCCGTCCGCCAGATACTGGGCAGTATCGAAGTAAGCGGAGAAGAAGGAGAGCGCGACGACGCGAAGCTGATTGCCACCCTGACCCGTCTGCAGCAGCCGCCCCAAGAGCGAGCGAAGAGCGAAGCTTCTCCTCTGACAGAGAACACTTACGACGCAGCCGCCATGCCGGCTTCGATCGGCGACATTCTGATGCGAACGGCCGGCATCACGTCGGCAGAGATCGAGCTTGCGACCGAAAAGCAGAAGGAAGGCGATCCGCGTCGCTTGGGCGAGATTCTGGTGGAACAGGGCGCAGCGCGGCCAGCCGATATTGTAGATGCGCTGCTCATTCAGCAGTCCTCGCGTGTACACGCAGCGGCCTCGGACAGCACGATCCGCGTGGATGTTCGACTACTGGACAAACTGATGAATCTGGTGGGAGAACTGGTCCTGGCGCGCAATCAGATCCTGCAATTCGCCAACCGCATGAAAGAGACCAGCTTTCTCACAACTTCGCAGCGTTTGAACCTGATCACCACCGAGTTGCAAGAAGAGGTCATGAAGACCCGCATGCAACCCATCGGGAACATCTGGAGCCAGTTTCCACGGACGGTGCGTGATGTAGCGCTCGGCTGCGGCAAGGAGGTGGCCATCGAAAGAGACGGAACTCGACAAAACCATCATCGAGGCGATTAAAGACCCGCTCACGCATCTGGTACGAAACTCCGTGGACCATGGCATCGAACTTCCCGAAGATCGAGTGAAGGCGGGGAAAGATAGAACCGGACGCCTGATCCTGCGCGCCTTTCACGAAGGCGGGCAGGTCAATATCGAGATCAGTGACGATGGCGCCGGCTTAAACGGCGAACGCATCCGCAAGAAGGCGGTCGAACGCGCAATGATCACTCTCGAACAAGCTGCTCCCATGAGTGAGCGGGAAATCTTCAATTTGATTTTCCTTCCCGGATTCTCCACCGCCGAAAGAGTCACCAACGTTTCGGGCCGCGGCGTCGGCATGGATGTGGTGAAGACGAATGTAGAAAAGATCGGCGGCACGGTGGACGTCCACTCCACCCTCGACCAAGGCACGACGGTGAGGGTAAAGATTCCGTTGACGCTGGCGATCATCCCCGCGCTGGTTGTAACCTGCGGCGGCGATCGCTACGCCATTCCCCAAGTGAACTTGTTGGAACTGGTGCGGCTCGAGGCTGACAAGGTGGGCAAGGGCATCGAACTGGTTCATAGCGCTCCGGTCTACCGGCTGCGCGGACGTCTCCTGCCTCTGGTGTATCTCAACCGGGAACTGAAACTCGGCGTGGATCCAAACCCCGCGGCGGAAAGCAACGGCGCGGTCAACATCGTGGTGCTGCAAGCTGATGAGCGGCAATTCGGACTGGTAGTCGATCAGATCAACGACACGGAAGAAATCGTGGTGAAGCCGCTTCGCAAACAGCTCAAGATGGTTAAGACGTTTGCCGGTTCGAGCATCATGGGTGACGGCAAAGTAGCGCTCATCCTGGATGTGCTCGGCCTAGCGCAACGCGCCAGCGTGGTTACGGAAACGCGGGATCTCGCACTGACTGAAAAAGCCGCGGAATCGGCGGGAGCTGTGGTGGAGAAACAAACCTTCCTGCTCTTCGCGGGGCCGGGGGATTCTCGCATGGCAATACCGCTCAGCACGCTCGCGCGTCTGGAGGAGTTCCCTGTGGCGCAAGTCGAAATGTCCGGCAGCCAGTGGGTTACCCAGTATCGCGGCCAGATCCTGCCCCTGGTTCGTCTCAGTGTCGTGCTGGAAGAACGGCGCAACCGGCTGCGAGCGTTGCAGGCTCCGCCAACCGCGGAATCAGGACCGATTCAGGTGCTGGTATTGAATCACGAGGGACGCACCTTCGGCCTGGTGGTGGAACGCATTCTGGACATCGTCGAAGACCGGGCGGACGTGATGTCGGACGCGACCCGGCCAGCGGTTCTCTATTCCGTCGTGATCGGCGACCGGGTTACGGAATTGCTCGATATCCCGGCCATTCTGCGAAGGGCGGATTCGGGCGCCGCGCGGCCAAACCCAGCGATGAGATCCGCGGAGGTTGCCAACTAAAGCCATGACCCAGGCCTCACAATTTTGCACGTTCTATCTGGACAAACTGCTGTTCGGAGTGGAATTGAAAAGCGTTCAGGAAGTCATCCGCTCGCTAGAGATGACGAAGGTTCCGCTAGCGCCCGCGATGGTCAGCGGGCTCATCAACCTGCGCGGCCAAATCGTCACTGCGGTCGATCTGCGGCGGTGTCTGGAACTCGAACCCAGCCCGCCGGGGATGCTTACCATGAACGTGGTCGTGCGTTCCGAGGATGGCGCGGTCAGTCTGCTGGTGGACGAAATCGGCGACGTGGTCGAGGTCGACCAGACCACCTTCGAGGCCGCGCCGGAAACCTTGCGGGGCTCGGTCCGGACCATGATCGTGGGAGTCCACAAGCTAAATGAGCAACTGATGCATGTGGTCGACGCGGAAATAGCATGCCAGATGGGTGATTTAGCAGAGAGCGCAAACAGCATATGACTCACTGTCTTGCCAGATCAAAGATATTGCCTGTTGTGTACGCGCAGCCCGATGGAAAAAGGGTTTCGTGAATTCGTACGGTTCTTAAGGGGAATGAAATGAGACTGACACTGGGCAGGAAATTGGGCCTCGGTTTTGGGGTAATTCTCATCTTGATCGTTGTCGATACTACGCTCACTTACGTCCAGGCGAACGCAATCAAGATGAGCCAGGATCGCGCAATGGAGGTAAGTGTACCCAGTCTCGAAACTTGCAGAAACTTGCAGAAGGACCTGAATCAGACGCAGAGCAAGGGTGGTCAGGTGATCCTTGCGGGAGCAGAAGCCGCCAGGAGAGAGGCCGCGAAGAACCTTTTTGATGAGGCTTGGGGAAACCTCGAGACAGATGTGGCCCGAATGGACGGACTGGCGCTCCAATGGGCCGGGCAACAAAACCGCGACCTGCTCGTCGAGGTCAAGACGCAACTTCCCAGCCTCCGGCATATCCAGGAACAAGCGATGGCTCGGGCGGCCAGCGGCGAACGCACCGCGATTATCCGCGCCGGAAATGAATTTGCCGACCAGGCCACGGTGATCGCCGAGGCGATCAAGAAACCCCTCGGAGATATGGCGGGTACCTTCGCCGCGTCGCTGCAAAAGAACCAGGAAAGCTTAAATTCGGACACCCGCTTGATGAACCTGACCATGGGGGGAACCGCGCTCGCGGCGGTTGCCGTCGGCATCTTCGTCGCTGTTTTCCTGAGCCGGCGCATCTCTGGTGCTACGCAATCGGTCCTCGCCCAGGCGCAGGCCATTGCGGCGGGTGATTTGACCCGCGACGAGATAAACATCCGCAGCAAGGACGAGCTCGGCGACCTGGCAGATGCGATCAATAAAATGAGTGTCAGCTTGAAAAGCATGATCCTGGCCATCACCGAAAATTCGGTCCAGGTAGCCAGCGCGAGCGAGGAGCTGAACTCCACCAGCCAGCAGATCACCGCCAACTCCGAGGAAACCTCGGCTCAAGCCGACGTGGTTTCGAAGGCCGCGCAGCAGGTCAGCCAGAATCTTCAGACCGTCGCCACTGGGGCCGAAGAAATGGGCGCCAGCATCAAAGAGATCGCCAAGAACGCCACCGAAGCCGCGAAAGTTGCGACCTCGGCCGTCAAGGTCGCCGAAACTACCACTGCCACGGTGTCCAAGCTGGGCGAATCCTCTACTGAGATTGGTCAAGTCATCAAGGTCATCACTTCCATTGCGCAGCAGACCAACCTGCTGGCCTTGAATGCGACCATCGAAGCCGCGCGCGCCGGCGAAGCGGGCAAGGGCTTCGCCGTGGTAGCCAACGAAGTGAAGGAGCTGGCGAAGGAGACTGCCAAGGCCACCGAAGACATCAGCCGCAAGATTGAAGCTATCCAGACCGACACGAAAGCGGCGGTGGACGCCATCGGCACCATCAGCGGGGTGATCAACCAGATCAACGACATCTCTGGCACGATTGCCACGGCGGTGGAAGAGCAGAATGCCACCACCAACGAGATGTCGCGCAACGTAAGCGAAGCGGCGCAGAGCAGCGGCGAAATCACCAGCAACATTTCGGGCGTGGCTCAGGCGGCCGAAAGCACATCGCGCGGTGCCAGCGAGACACAAAAAGCGGCGCAACAACTAGTGGAGACTTCCACAAAACTTCGCCGCCTAGTCGACCAATTCAAGATCAACGCCGGCGGAAACGGCCGTGGGAACGGTGCGGAAGCGGCCCCAGCGCACAGCCTGGCAGCCCATGCTGGCTCTTAACCTCCATCCACACCTTATGAAGCGGACTGACACGACTTGCTATGACTCCCATTCGCATCTTGGTGGTGGATGATTCGGTAGTGATTCGCAAACTGCTCTCTGACACCTTGTCGGGAGACCGTGCACTGGAGGTAGTTGGCACGGCCAGCGACGGGCGAATCGCTCTGGCAAAGATTCCGCTGCTCAACCCCGACTTGATTACCCTCGACGTCGAAATGTCAGTGATGAACGGACTGGAGACACTGGCGGCATTGCGCAAGTTGTATCCCAAATTGCCGGTCATCATGTTCAGCACCCTCACCGAGCACGGAGCGGCAGCGACCCTTGATGCGCTCTCGCTGGGGGCGTCGGATTATGCCACATAACCCAACAATACCGGCAGTCCCGCGGTCGCCATCGAGCGCATTCGCGTCGAACTCATTCCCAAGATCAAGGCATTGTGCGGCGTAGCTCCCCTGAAACTCGTGCCGCTATATGGGGCTCGTCCGGCAACGAAGGTTCGAGTACGAAGCAACCCACGCATCGAGATTGTGGCAATCGGCACTTCGACCGGTGGCCCGAATGCGTTGGCTGAGGTCTTGCCGCGGATCCCTAACGACTTTCCTGTGCCGATTGTCGTAGTGCAGCACATGCCGCCAATTTTTACCCGCCTGCTGGCGGAGCGGCTTGCCAGCCGGTCGGCCATACCTGTGGAAGAGGGCAGTGCCGGCACAATTCTTTCGTCTGGGCGCGCTTGGATCGCGCCGGGAAATTTCCATATGAAGGTGATACACGTAGGCGTGCAGTGGCGCCTGACCTTGAACCAGGGACCTCCAGAGAACTCCTGCCGGCCGGCGGTCGATGTGTTATTTCGCTCGGTGGCGGCGGCCTACGGGACCAACGTTCTCGGAGTCGTGATGACCGGCATGGGCTCGGACGGCGCGCTCGGAGCGCAACAGATTCGCGACGCCGGCGGAGACGTGATCGTCCAAGATGAGGCTTCCTCGGTCGTCTGGGGAATGCCTGGCTTGGTGCACGCCTCAGGACTGGCCGATGCCGCTTACCCTCTCGATCACTTGGCGGCGGAGATCACGCGCCGCGTAGTACAGAGCCGTGGTCCTCGAGCCCACTTTGACTTGAAGAGCTATGCCGCCTTGGAGCCTCCCGCGAAATGACGATCATTACCCAACCCGCTACTCCGGCGCTTGCCCTCGCCAAGAGCGGCGAGGCTGTTGACCCGGTGTACCGGCAAATCCGCGACTTGGTCTACAAGGTTTCGGGCATCTACAAGGCTGAGCAAAAACTTTACCTGCTGGCCGACGGCTGCGGTCGGCGGATGAAACAACTGGGAGCGCGGACTCCCCGCGATTATTGGGACCAGCTCACCTCCCAGCCCGGCCGCGACGGGGAACTTCGGGAACTGTTGAACGAAATCACCATCGGCGAGACTTGCCTGTTTCGCAGCCAGCCCCAGGTCGATGCGCTGCGCAAAGTGATCCTGCCGGAAATCGTGGCGGAAAAGACCAAGCAGATAACCAAGCGACTGCGCATTTGGAGTGCGGGCTGCTCTACCGGCGAAGAATCCTACACGTTGGCTATGAATATGCTCGAGGAAAGTGAGCGTTTACTCAAAGGTTGGACGGTTGAGATTCTCGCTACCGACCTCAACGACCGTTCCGTTGAAACCGCCAAGGCTGGTATTTATGGCGACTATGCGCTGCGCTCGACCACGGAATATTTCAGGCGCAAGTATTTTTCGGTCGTCGAGGAGAAGAAACTGCAGGTACGCCCGGAGGTGAAAAAACTTATTGCTTTCAGCCGGCTGAACCTGCAGGACGAGTCCAGGATGCTTTTCACGAAGGGTATGGATTTGATTTTCTGCTGCAACGTGCTGATTTATTTTGACGGCGCGTCGAAATCAAAGGTGATCAGCCATTTTTTCAGCAACCTTAATTTCGGGGGCTACTTCTTTCTCGGGACCTCCGAGTCTCTGATGAAGTTGAATGACCAGTTTCATCTGGTCCATTTTCCGGGGACGATCGCGTACTGGAAACCATCCCTCAAGAGTGGCAAGCTATGACCGCATCTTTCACCGAAACGATCCGTGAGCGCGTGCAGGGTATCGAAACCATGCCCGCAATTCCCGCAGTATTTCTGCCTTTGCTGAAGTTGCTGAGTTCTTCTGCCGAGGAAGCGAAGGTCGACGAAGTGGTGCGCCTGGTGTCTTATGACAACACCATTGCGGCGCAATGCCTGCGCGTGGCTGGTTCACCCTTGTTCGGCCTGGCGCAGCCCCCCAAATCCATCAAGGGAGCGGTGATTAGCCTGGGCCTGCGGCGCGTCGAAACCATTCTTCTCACCTGTTGCCTGGGACAAGCTTTCCCCGCGAAAAAGTGGGTGCTGGACCCGGTCGTCTTTTGGAGACATTCGCTGGGATGTGCGATGGTGTGCCGAAAATTCAGCGAGAAGTTGGCCACTGCCGACACGGAAAAGGCCTACATGACCGGGCTGCTGCATGATATTGGATTCATGGTGAACTGCATGGCTTTCTCCAAGGAATTTGCCACGGCGATGGAGCGCGCCTGCCGGGAAGAGATTCCTCTCGACGAGGCCGAACGTGCCACGATGGGATTCACCCATTGCGAGACTGGGCAAGCGCTGGCCGAAAGATGGAAGTTAGCCGACGATGTCATCGAGGTGATCGCACATCATCATGCCATCGAGCGCAGCGAGAAGGCGCAACCGCTAGTGGCGCTGGTGCACCTCAGCGACCTGCTATGCCGCATGCGCGGCCTGGGCTACGGATACTACGAGCGACACAAGGTGGACTTGATCGCCGATCCCGCGTGGGCCATCCTCTCGAAGGAATATCGCGATCTCGAAGGTATGGATCTGGTGCGGTTCACCTTTGAACTCGATGAGGCAGTTCAGGAGATCCACGCACTGGTTGCGACAGTGTTCGGTTCGGCGCCGGCTCGAACCTGACCCAGAGCAGTGTGTCCTTTGAGCCAGTAGCGTCTACTCGACCAGGAACTGGTGGAAACAGCAGGGTCCGCCGTTTAGTCAACCCGTGCTCCAGGAACCGTGTATCTTCACAGCGGGAGTGGGAGGACTTTGATTCGTGTGAACTTCGACTGCTGCGCGAAACAAACGGGGGCGACGCACCGACAGGCACGTTCGAGCCTAGCTGTGGATCTGGAGCGTGATTGCGATGGGCACGCTTTCGAACAGCAGCCTGACATCGAGGGCACCGGAGTCCGCCAGAGAGTGCAGACTATAGTCGTTGCCGGTGATCACCGTGGGCACGGAAAGCATGCAGCCATCTCCCATACCGGCAACTTTATTCTTGAAGTTGCCCGCCACCATGTTACAGATTTCACCCAGCGCATCCAACACGTCCTGGCTGCCCTCGGCGGGCGCCATGCCGAGCATCTTCGAAGCCATGTGGGTGGCAGACTTGGCAGCACAACGCACCGTCAGTACGCCACACATTTGTCCAGCCAGCCCTACCATAGCCGTGATGTCGAAGGACTCGTCGACCGCGATTTCCGGCCGTGCCAGCTTGCAACCCAGCATCATTTCAAACACTTCTCGCGTCGCCAACTCCAGTAACGGAATCCACTCTTTATGGCTGCTGTCGGCAGCAAGCATTTCATTGACGGTCTTCACGCTTTTCCTCCCAGAACGGGCATAACCTGCTCCCGCACCTGCTCCGGGGTGAACGGTTTGCGGATGTAGCCGCGGGCGCCACACGACAGGGCCTGCACCACATGCGACTCGCTGCCCTCGGTCGTAATCATGACCACCGGCACGCCTTTCGCGTTCGCGACTCCGGGGAGTTGCTTTATAAACTCCAGCCCGTCCATAACCGGCATGTTGATATCACAAAGGATTAGATCGACCTGGGTTTCCTTGAGGACACCCAACGCCTCGGCACCGTTTCCAGCCTCGAATACCTGGGTCAGTTCGATGCCTGCTTGGCGTAGCGAGCGTTCTACAATCTTTCGCATGACCGAGGAATCGTCGACGATAAGGGCACGTATGCTGTTCATGAGCAGTAATCAATCGCTCCGGGCGAAACGTCGGTTGTTTCTTCGTGTTACGTGCGCTTCTGGATATATCGGCAGGAAGTGAACAGGCTTTAGGTCATCGAAACAACATAGGAAGCAGCGAGTCAGCAGGGTCATGCCTGAGCCGTCGCCAATTCCTTCTCTTCGCTTTGGGTTACGTCAAGACGCTTCGCGGCCCGATAGGCACAAATCCCGCTTGCGCTTCGGTTGTAGGTGCTCCACAAATGCGCGGTGTACGCGGCTGCGGAAGTGTTGTTTCAGTTGGACAATTCCAACGCGACGGTAGGAACCCTCATCTGCGAGCGGCAGGAATCGGCAGCCTTCCCTCTTCTCGACGGCCATTTCCGGCACCACCGATACTCCGGTCCCAGCGGCTACCATAGCCAAAATGGTGGTGAACTGGCCGCTCTCAAAAACCACATTCGGCTTCAACCGGGCGCGTCCGCAGGCGGCCAGAGTGTTTTCGCGAAAGCAGTGTCCCTCCTTGAGCAACAGAAAGGGATCGTTCGCGATTTGTGCGAGGTGGACATGGGCTGATGCCGCAAGGCGGTGATTCTGGGGAATCACCACGTAGAGACGTTCGCGAAAGAGTTCGCGACACACACAATGATTTGCAGGCACCGGCAACGCCAGTAGCGCCAAGTCCACTGCACCCTGATGTACTCGATTGAGAAGCTCGTTCGTGACTTCTTCGACTACGCTGATTTGAACGTGTGGAAACTTCCGGGCAAAACTCGCCAAGCATGAAGGCAGAAAATATGGCGCGATTGTGGGAATCGCTCCGATCACGAGCTTGCCGCGCTCAGCCCCCGCCATCTCCTGGATCTCAATCTTGGCGTCGGCAACCTGCCTGATAATAGCCTCAGCACGGGGCAGGAATGCCTCCCCCGGTTGCGTCAAACGAACGGAGCGGCCCAAACGATCAAACAACCGGGTTCCAAGCTCATCCTCGAGCTTGCGGATTTGCTGCGATAACGAGGGCTGTGCCAGGTGCTCCTGTTGTGCGGCGCGAGTAAAGCTGCCGGTCCTGGCGACCGCGCAGAAGTATCGGAGTTGATGTATCTGCATCTCGGGAAACGGCTCCTCCTGCCCAGCCTTTGCTTGAGAATTTGTACCAGAGGAAAACGCTATGCTTGGAATAGTAACTATATCTTAGACCTATGCTAAGTTCGGGCGGTACAGTGAGATTGCAAAGGAGGTTGTTCCATGCCTGAGAAGAAAAATGTCCCGGTGGTAAAAGCCGGCGACGTCACTCAGCGGGTCGGAGTGGAAGTAATCCGAGCGCGCGGCGTTGATGTCGAAAAGTTGATCAAAATGTTAATCGCCAATGCGGCGGCAGAATTTGCCAGCACCTATTACTACTACACAATTCTTCGGATGCACCTAGCCGGTCACGAAGATTACAAAGAGATCTGCGAGGACGCCCGGTTGGAGGACCGTGCCCATTGGGAGTTAATCGTGCCCCGCATCTACGAACTGGGTGGTGAGTTGCCCAATGATCTGCCGGCGTTTCACGACCAGGCAGGCTGTCGCGCAGCCAAGTTGCCCGATCCACCCACCGCGGTGAACATCTTAACGCTGCTATTGGAGTCGGAACGCTGCGCGATTCGCAGCTGGATTGAAATTTGCGATATGACATTCGGCAAGGACCCACGCACCTACGACATGGCATCGCGCATCTTGAATGAAGAGATCGAGCACGAGGCCTGGTTCATCGAGCTATTGGCCCATGAGCGAGATGGCAAGAGCATACCTTCCGGTCACTTCCGCCGCGGCGAGCCGGGACACGCGCCCTACAGCAAGAATGCGGGCTTCTACAATCCGTAAAAACTCTCCAGGAACGTAGTCCTGCTTGGCTTCGCGGCCAGGCAGGACTACCGTGAATATATGGCGCAAGATTCAGAGGTGTTCCAGGTGAAGCTGCTCCTGCCCGGTAATAATGAAGAGCATTCGATCCAGGTGGGCCGCGAAGAGCATATTTGGGACGCAGCCTTCGCCGCAGGAATTGTCTTGCCGGCGCTGTGTCATCAAGGCTACTGCTTAACTTGTGCAGCAAGGATCGAGGACGGGGGCGACGTGGACCAATCCGATTCCCTTGTCTACTTCCCCGAAGACCGCGAAGCCGGATTTATTCTGCCCTGTACCGGCAAACCGCGCTCTGCTCTGAAGATTCACACTCACCAGCAAAAACAAATGCGTCAATTTCGGAAGCAGAAGCGACTGCTGGCGCCGTATTCATGGAGCGAGGAATAAGAATCGACTCCACATCCGGCGGTTGATTCGCAAAAGAGCTTATTGAACTGGGCCAACGCCCATGCGAGCTTGCAGTTGCTTGCGGTATCGCCGGCTCAACCGGAGCCTCGTCCCATTGTCGAGCCGCACATCGTATTCGCCGTCTTCACTGAGCTCCAGCCCCTGGACCCGGTCGAGATTAACGATAGTCGAACGGTGAATACGGCAAAAGAGGGCCTGATCCAACTCTTGCTCGAGTTCGGACAGACTGCGGCGCAAAAGGTGTGTTCTCGCTTTTACGTGCAGGCAGGCATAGTAGTCCGCAGCCTCAATCCAATCAATTTCGGAGATTTTCAAGAACGAAACCTGCCCTACGTTCTTGATCGCCAAACGGTCCATTTTTCGTTGCAGGTCTTTGCCGTGCGCAATCCGCTCCTTTGCACGGCCAAGCGCCCGATCGAATCGAGCATTGTCGAACGGCTTCAATAGATAGTCGAGCGCTCCGGCATCGAAGGCCCGTAGTGCGTACTGGTCGTAAGCCGTGACGAAGACGACGCCGGGAGGCAAATCGCTGCCCAGCAATTCAAGTACGTCAAAGCCATCGCATTCCGGCATCTGAACATCCAGGAAGACCAAGTCCGGTTTCTGACTGCGGATCTCTGCCACTGCCTCCATGCCGGACCCACATTCGCTCACGATTTCAATCTCCGGATCGAGCTTCAACAATACGATGAGATTGCTACGAGCGAGGGGTTCGTCGTCCACAACGAGCGCTCGTACTTTTATAGGATGTTCTTCCGGGCGCACGAATCATCCTTCCTTAACCGGAACGGAAACGAAGGGTACGGAGACCGATAGCTCCACACCTCCCGGCGCCTGGTTCCGCATGCTCAACTCGAACGCATTTCCGTAAAGACTTTGCAGGCGAGTTCGGACGTTGGAGATCCCTATCCCCGAGTGAGTCTTCTCCCAGTCCGCGGGCAGGTTGGGACCGTCGTTGTAGACGCGGAGAGTGAGCATCCCGTTGGAGCGAAACGCGGTAATGCGAATCGCGCCTCCCTGCGCCCGTTTCGCGATGCCATGCTTGACGGCGTTTTCGACCATAGGCTGCAGAATTAGGCTGGGAACCCGAGCCGGAAAGAGCTCCGTGGGTACGTCCACGCTTAGCTGAAGACGCTCCGCGAATCGTACCTTCTGAATGTCGAGATATTTCTGCAGAAACTCCATTTCCTCTCCCAGTGGTACCTCTTGTCTATTGGAATCCTCGAGGACCCGGCGCAGAAAGTCGCTCAGTCCGGCGATCATGCTGACCGCCGTATCATTTCTTTTTTCGCGTACCAGCCCAGCAATAGCGTTGAGCGTATTGAATAGAAAGTGCGGCTCGATTTGTCGCCGGAGGGCACTCAGTTGTGCCTTCGAGAGCTGCTCATTGAGGCGCGCAGTCTCTGTTTCTTGAACCGCCAACCGTTCTCGGGAATCCAGAATGTAACTCACGAGCAGGGTCGCGCTATAAAGGAACAAGTACGCCAGAAGCCCGTTATAGAACTTGTGCAACCAGAGGTGCACAAACGGCTCTTGAGGCGGGGACTTGGCCCAGGGGTTTAGCAACTCTTCCAGCGAAGCAGTCAAAGCGGCGGCAATCAAACCAATCGTGGCACAGGCCGCGAGGTGTGCGACCCAAGTGAAAAGCGGCCGAAACTGCACCGGAGGGTATCGGCGGCCCAGGCGCAGCACGAAAGGTGTCGCCAACGCCCACGGCAACCAGGAAAGCAGAAGGGTCACGAAGAGCTGGACCCAGGCGTGGTGCATGCCTTCCGATCGCATGACGACCACGTTCTGAGTCGCATCGAATAGCCCCACACCGAACCAAATCGATGCAATCCAGTACCATCGTGGCCGCAGCGGCGTATGGGTCGCATCCATATTGAGAATCGTATTCTAGGAGTCTCACGGAAAGGCCAAAAATGCAGCCGATCGACCGCGCCGTGCAGTAGACGGTCTGGCCCTTCGAAGATCTCAGCCTGATACTGTTCGCAGTTTACTCGATGTCTTCCGGGAGGTTCTCGTGAAACTCTTGCTCAGCGTTGCCCTGATCTTCACCTTCTGTTTCGCATTGCTGGCCGCTGCACCGGACGAAAAATCGCCCAAGCCCCAGTACGACGAGAAAGGCCAGTTGCTGCGGCCCACCGACTACCGAGATTGGGAGTTTCTCTCGGCCGGTTACGGCATGAACTACAGTCCCAGCCCCGGCAGCCACGAAATGTTCACGAATGTCTTTGTGCCCCGCTGGGCGTACCAGGAGTTTGTGAGTTCCGGCAAGTGGCCGGACCAGACCATGTTCGTGATTGACGAGCGCGACGCACAGAGCAAAGGCTCCATCAACAAAACCGGACATTTTCAGACCGATCTTATGGGCCTGGCCGTCGAGGTGAAGGATTCAACTCACTTCCGGGAAAAATGGGCCTACTTTGGTTTTGGTGAGAACGACAAAACGTCTGAGGCCGCGCCGAAGGGCAATGCCTGCTTCTCCTGCCACGAAGCTCACGCCGCCGTCGAGCACACGTTCGTGCAGTTCTATCCAACTCTGCTGCCGATCGCTAAGAGCAAGGGTACGCTTAACCCCTCATACCTGAAGGAGACTGAGAATGCGGCACAGAAGTAGCCTCTTGATTTCAGGATCAGTCATCCCTTGCTGCGACCAAGCGCCAACTGCAAGGCCACGTGGTAAAATTCTTCATGCCCCGAAAAAGCTCTATCGCCGGTAACGTCTTTTGGCGCAGGGCTTGAAGACTGCTGTAGGCGCGTAGCTCAGTTGGTTAGAGCGCTACCTTGACACGGTAGAGGTCAGGAGTTCGAGTCTCCTCGTGCCTACCATTTCTTTCATACACATAGCGGTAGGGGCCCCATCCTTGTTGGTAGCATTTGGTAGCAAATCGGCAGACGCCGCAGGGTGACTGTGCATTAACTCCTCGTACATCGATTCGACCATCCGCCCAACACTCTCCGGCAACTCCTGCATATACTCATTGGCTGTGGTATCAGCCTTGGAGTGCCGCAGGTGAGCTTGGATGTCCTTCACCGATCCCATGCCCTGCGCCAGTGTTGCCATCGTTCTGCGCAAGACCTGGAAATTCAGTTTAGGTAATCCGAGTTTCTCCGCCAGCGGAATCAGGATTCGGTTCCGGTAATTGCCCGTATCCATGAACCCACCGTCGGTGTTGGGGAAAACGAAAGCGTCGGGCGAAGAGTCAGGGCACTCCTGCTTCCACAGCCAGAGATCATCGACCATTCCCT
>WNFC01000792.1_pt1 | contig 32163 bp, 37 predicted proteins | sample 5400541 | NCBI WGS metagenome assembly WNFC01 (sample SAMN13153342, study PRJNA577476) | soil metagenome | isolation source: 120 cm saprolite under Douglas fir tree site 2 hole 2 replicate 1 | place: USA:California | collected 2015-04-18
GTCGGGAAACGGGCGCCGCTGGCTGACGCCGTCAGTCTTCTCGAAGCGGTGGCTTCGCGCCAGACGGTCGGCAAGGCGATCCTCACCCTATAGAATCGCGAATCCGCCGGCTATCGGATAGTCCGGACAGAGCAGCCTCGTGTCAGCGGCGAACTCCGGATGGTCCGGACGATCCGACGATCGAGCTCAGTAGCCGTACGCGCCGGTCGCGGCTGCCGGAGCGGGGCCGAAGCTCTGAGACTTCGACCTCTGCAGGATGAGCTGGGCGACCTGCTTGCCGAGCAGCTGACCTGCCGCGTCGTCGAGAGGCGTGTGCTGACCGGCGTAGATCCGGCTGAGGCCAGCTTCAGTCGCGATCGCGCGGTAGCTCGCGAAAGTCCGCACCGTTCCCGGCAAAGCGTCGGATGTCACGTCGATCGGGCCTTCGTCGCCGAAGAGTGCGGACAGCACCGTCGCTCCGCTCGCACTGATGGTGCTGTGGGCGCCGGGATACGACGGATCGGCCGCGGTGACCGCAAGCGGCGTCCAGGTCGGATCTTCAGTCAGTCGAATCGCGGTAACCGGCCTCCAGACCAGGTAGTGGTACTTGGCGTCGTAGAACGCGATGACAGAGTCGGCAAAGGTCAGGTTGAGAAGGGCGAAGAGGCGTGCACTCGTCTCGAGGTTCGTGTGGTGGGCGATCACCGCGCGATCCGCGATCTCGTTCCACGTGTTCCAGATGGGCGGTGCCCAGAACTTCGCGGCGACAGTCTGATCAGCGGTACGGGTGGTGCTGCTGTCCTGGCCGAGGCTCTTGACTTCGTTCAATGCATTCGCGTATGCCGGGCTAGTCACAGCCGGTGGGGGCTCTGGCCGGAACGCAGACGCACTGCTGATCACGAACGGCTGGACGTTCGCCCAGCCGGTGAAGACCGGCGCGGGGAATGCGGGCGGCGTCGGGCGGTAGTCGCCCAGCTGGGTTCCCGCAACAAACGGCGGAGGAGCGACGGCGGATCCGTCGGCGGTGCGATCTGCGATGAGTCGTGCGGCGACGGTCGAGCCGACGTGGATCCCATCCGCTTTCGGCTTGCCTGCCGGGATTGCCGCGAGCTGAGCTGCGAGCAATGTGTCGAGCTCAGGCTGAAGCTTCGGGTAATGCGCCGCGAGCGAGTCGTGCGCAGCTTGGGCGGCGGCCGCATCGATTCGCGCTTCACGAGGAGCGGGTACTGAAAACAGATAGGAGGGACCGTCTCTCGTGATCGAGACAATCGCGTCGTATACGGACGCGTGCAGAATGGCGAAGCTGCGCGTCGGGTGAGTGTTCGCGGGCTGGTTTCCTGGCGTCTTGACGATGTGGAGCAGCTCCTCGTTCCAGGCGACCACGATCGCGCTCGAGCGCCCATCGGACCGTGGAGGCGCAGGTCGGCTGCTGCCGGTGGCCACCGCGGTGATCGCCGTCGTCGCGACGACGCCCAGCACGATGCCGAGTGCGACCAATCGACCGATTGTGGACTTTTTCATTTGCATTCTCCTGATCAAGCTGCCGGAGCGGACGGCGTAAATGGCCCTTCCTCCAGCTGTTGTTTCAAACGGCGTGTGAGGCGGTCGAGCAGGTCGCACGCGATGGGATCCAGCCATCCGTTCGTGATGAGCCAGGCTCGATCCGACATCGCGACATCGAAGGTCATGAAGATCTCCGAGCCGACAGTCCGCTCTGCTATCGACATCGCCATGCGGACCCGGACATTGGCGAGATTGGCGGATGGGTCTCCAGTCAGCTCCAGGGAGGCCGTGCGTGCTTTGGGGTCGGAGGCGACGATCCGCCCTTTGCCGTGGAAATGCGACTTGAACGGCCCAAGCCCTAGCGCGATTCGCGCCTCGAACGACGCTGGACCCGTGAGCCTGGTCAGGCTGGCGCCCGGCACGCAGGAGATCAGCGTTTTGGGATCGTGAAGCTCACGAAAGACCGAGTCGGGGTCGCGGCTCACGTGGGTGATCGCATTGAGAGAGAGCGTCGTCACGGTCAGCCCTTGTCGACCTTGGTTCCCGCTGCGGAGAGGACGTACCAGTCCGCGCCAAAGCTTCTGATCGCCTGGCCCGCGATATCGCCCGCCTTCTTGTCGGAAACGAAGTAGTAGAGCGGATGGCCGTTGTAGGTGATCTCGGCCGAACCGTCTTTGCGCGTGGTGGTGGCCAGCAGTGATTGGTTGATTCCCTCACCCGCGACCGGTGTGCCTCGCGCGATGAGCGGCGGCCAAACCGACGCGCAGTCGCCGTAGCAGCTGGACATGTTCGATCGGTCGGCCTCGAACAGGTAGAGGGTCCTGCCGCTGCCATCGACCAGGATCTGGCCAAGCGGCGTGCCGCGCAGGGCAACGGAGCCCATGGCAGACGGCGCCGGCGTGCCAGTGGGGGAGCTGGCTACGCCGGGATACCGCCCGTTTGAGGATGGTGACGTCGATGTTCCGTTGGCAGACGTGCCATAGCTGCCGCACGCGGCGACAAGCAGGGCAGCGCCCGCAATTGCTCCGTTGAGAGCTAGCTTCCAGTTCATGTTTGTCGTGCTCCCTTGTGACTCGGAATGGACGCAGCTAGATATGGCGCTGCGTTACATCGACGAAATCAGCCGGCGATCGTGGTTCCCTCGACGTCGATCTCATTGATCCCGGGCCCGGGCTGCCACGTCAGGTGAGAAAGTGGAGCGGTTGCCGGCCCGTGAATCACACGCCCGTCGAGCGCAAACTCCGACCCATGGCACGGGCAAACGAAGTGCTTCTTTCCGTCGTCGAATGCGTATGAGCAACCGAGGTGCGGACACGTGACAGCGAACGCTCGGAGCTGACCGCCGTCGCGGGTGAGAAAACCGCTGAAGGTCGGGTCGCCAGGCGAGTTGTTCTCACCTCCATCCGCCATGACGAACGCGGTGCCGGCAGGAGCGTCGAAGCGCGATACCGTCCCCTCGCGTATCGCGGAAAGCGGAGCGTCGAGCGCGACGCGGACCTTTTCCTTCATACGTTTCGGGTCGCGTGGTGGATACAGGTACACGGCCACAGGCGCAACCACGGTGACGACCGTCGCGGCCAACACGGTGCCGAGCCACCATCCGAGAAATGCACGCCTGGTCGCCATGACGCAGACAACTACGCGCGCGCATTACAGCTCAGACGATGTAGAGCTCGACCTGACCGTTGTTCACGCGAGACGGGATCTTGGGCAGGTTGGCGGGCGCCGCCTTCAGTCGGTAGTAGAGGACTCTGCCTGACCAGCTGAAAGCGGTCTGGTGGCACGGACAGTTGAGCTTTCGGTCGGCGTCGTCAGGCTGCAGCTTGCAACCGAGGTGCGTGCACACCCCGGACACGGCGCTGATCGTTCCGCCGTCGTTGATGATCACGGCATCCAGATTTGCAGTCGAAACCTGCATCGCGTGCCCCGACGGGAGCTCGGTCACGGCGGCGACTGGTCGCCAGCCTCCGTTGTCAGGCATCAGAGTGCCAGTGCCACCTGCGGCTCCGGACCCCTGCCTGCTGCTGACCAATTCGTCCAGGCCCACGCCGACGACCACCGCCGCAGCCGCAGCTCCGGCTGTGCGAAGCCATGCGCGCCGGCTCAGACGGCGATCCACCAGCGGGCTCTCGTCCAGCGCTTCGCTGAGCCTGCGGTGGATTCGGTCAAGGGCAGCCTTGTCCGGAATGTCCGCTCCCACGCGGCCCGCTGCCAGTCCCGCGGCGGCCGTCATTGCTTCAGCCTCCTCACGGGTTGCGTGGAATCGCGTCGGGCGGCGTCCGTGCAGAAGATCGTCGACGAAACGCGCGACGCGATCGGCTGACTCTCTCATCGAAGCACCTCCCGTTCGAGCTCGGCAGCTTTGCGCAAAGCCCGAAATTGAAGGACTCGCGCATTGGATTCGGTGACACCAAGTTCGCCCGCCGCCTCGCGTACTGAATAGCCCCGCAGAAAGCGAAGCTCGAGGATGTTCCTGAAGTGCTCGGGCAGCAGGGACAAGAGGCGCTGCGCCCGCTCCACCGCATCAGGGTTACCGAGAATCTCGACGGGCACCTGCTCGAGCTCGTTGGCCGCATCGCGCGCCGCATAGTGACGGCGCCAGTGGTCGGCCAGCACGGTACGCGCGGTCTTGACCAGGTAGGCGCGCACAGTGGGCACCGGAGCGGGCAGCCGCAGCGTCTTCAGCGTCTGCATGAGCACGTCCTCGGCGAGATCTTCGGCATCGGCCGCATTGCCGACCCGTCGAAAGGCGAGCTGGTAGATGCCGACCACGTTGTCCTGGTAGACCGACTCCCAGTCCGGATACAGGGCGGGCGCAGGCTCAGGCTGCCGATCCGGCTCCGGGTTGCTGAGCAGGCGCAGCTCAGTCACCGCTAACACCGGCCCCCGATCACGCAGACCAGATACGTAGGTGCGTTACAAGCCTTCTTTCAGTCCGGCGTTCGAGCTTCCCCTGGAGTGACCGTACGAACTGCTGGGCGGGCAGATCGTTGCCGGCGATGGCGGCCAGCACGTGGCCGGCTCCGATCATTGGGGGCAATGCCTCGGGGATCACGTCGAATCTCACCGGCCTTCGCCCCTCGATCAAGTCATCGATGTAGGCGGAAACGTAGTCGGTCTGCGGAGTTTCGCTCGGCGGCGCCGGAAAACCGAGGCGTGGCACAAGCCGGGCAAGCGCCGCGATTATCCGCCGCCTGGCGACGTCGGGGCGGATGTGCAGCTGGGTCGCGATAGCTTCCGGCGATCGGCGGCGCAGGAAGCGCAGAACAAGGACGAGACGCATCTCTCCGGTGAGGCCGTCGAACAGCGTCTCCATCGCGGGGGTGGATTCGGATCCTGAAATGTCGTCACACCTCACGGGGGCGATTCCGTACCGCTCGACCCAGTGGCGGTTGACCGCTTCGATGGTGGCGTCCACCACGTTGTCATCCACGACCTGCACCAGGTCGGGCAGCTGGAGGTGGCCTGCCACTTTGAGGAATACCCAGGTTGTCGCGTCCTCACTGTCCACGCGATTGCCGGTCCAACGGAAAGCAGCTCTGTAGGTGGGCATCAGCCATCGGTTGAAGACCTGCGCGAGCGAGGTGTAGGTCAGACCACGCACGACCGCGAGGTGATCCATCGCATCACCAAATACGGCGTGTCGTTACGGAGAATGGTTGGCACCCTGGCCGGTTTCCCGAGATGTGACAAAGCCGATCGGCTGGCCCGCCAATTCGAAGTCAGCACCCTCGCCCATCGCGAACTACCATATCGTCATCTGACGGGGGCACCGGGTTAGGCAAGCGGTTCCGAATGTCGCGTGCCACCGAACTAGGGGAGGTATGAACTTGGTTACGCGCATCATCCGGCCAACTTTCTGGCTGGCTCTCGTCCTGGCCGCGACGGTCCTCGTCGCCGCCTGCGGAGGCCAGCCTTCGGGCAATCAGCCTCAGAGCTTCAAAGGCACGAAAAAGGTCGGCTACTCAGCGCCCTTGACAGGTCAGTCGGCTCTCTACGGCCATGCCGTCAGCCAGACTCTGCAGCTCGCCGCCGACGACATCAACGCCAAGGGCGGGGTCAACGGCTACAAGATCGAGATGGACATCCAGGACGACGGCACGACCGTCCCCCAGGCGGTGAGCAACACCAAGAACATGATCCTGCAGGACAACGTGGTCGCACTCATGGGCTCGGTCACGTCGGCTCAGTGCCTGGCCGAGAGCCCGATCGCAAAGCAGAACAAGGTCATCACGATCGACGCCACCTGCAACAGCTGGCAGCTGACCATGGAGTCTGACGTGGTCAATCCTTACTGGGTGTCGATCGTCCCCAACACCTACATGGAGGGCACTGCCGCGGGCAGGCTTGCGGCCACCCTGAACGTCAGCAAGATCTTCATCGTCTCGCCGAAGTATCTGTTCGGGATCTCGGAGACCAATGCCTTCGTTGCCGCGCTGAAGAAGGCGAACTCGAGCGTGCAGATCGTCAATGACCCGAGCACGTGGTACGTGCCGTTCCCGACCAACCCGCGCTGGGACTCCACGATCAACGCGATCCAGGCTTCCAAGCCTGACCTCGTCTACTCGAACATCTTCGCGGCCGACCAGATCAACTTCATCAAGCAGGCAACGGCAGTCGACCCGCAGTTCTTCGTCAAGTACCCGATGACCACGCTCGTCTCGGTCGACGAGCTCAACACGCTCGGCTCCCAGTACCCGCTCGGCATGCACGCTTACATGCGCGCGCCGTTCTTTGCGCTGCAAAACAACAACCCGCGGCTGACCGACTTCATTACCCGCTACCGCGCCAAATACAACGGCGAATATCCGTCTGACTGGGCGGTCATGGACTACGACGCGTTCATGCTGTGGGCCCAGGCTGCCAATGCGGCGAAGAGCTTCGATACGGACCAGGTGGTCAAGCAGATCTCGGGCCACACGTTCGACAGCCTGCGCGGCTATAAGATCACGATCCGCACCAACGAGCTGCAGGCCAACGTCGGCGAGACGGTCGGCACCACGACATCGTCGAGCACCTACCCATTCCCCGTGCTCAAGGACTCGGTGAACCTCAAAGGTGACGACCTGATGATGCCGCTGCAGATGGTCAATGAGATCAAGGGCGACCAGTGCGACAAGACGGCGGGCCAACCCAATACCGCGAACTTCGCGCTGTGTCCGTCCTGGAAGGCGAGCTAGCCAGAACCTAGAGCAACCAGCTACACAAAATGAGTCCGGGGCAGCTCCTACTCTTCGCGGTGGGCGGGCTGGCCAATGCGGCCTACCTGTTCATCGTGGCGGCGGGGCTGTCCCTGGTGTTCGGGGCGTTGCGCGTAATCAACATGGCGCACGGTTCGCTCTACATGGTCGCGGCGTTCGTGACGGTGGTCATCGCCAACCAGGTCGGCGCCAACCTCGGCTTCTGGGCCGGGCTCCTGGTGGCTGTGGCCGTCACCGGCCTGATCGGGGGAGTCGTCGAGATACTCGTCCTCAGGCGCGTCTACGGAAGGGAGCACCTCGTCCAGCTGCTAGGGACCTACGCGGTGAGCCTGGTGGTCGCGGGCGGCGTGCGCATCGTCTTCGGCGCGAATTACCGTACCGTCGCCTCGCCGATTCCAGGTCATTTCGACGTGGGCGGCTACAGCTACGCCAGCTACTCGCTCTTCATGATCGCCGCCGCGATCGTGATCGCCGCCGGCGTATGGGCGATGCTCTACCGGACGAACCTCGGCCGGAACATCCGAGCCGCCGTCGCCGACCCCGACCTCCTCAACGCGACGGGTGTCAATGTCACGCGGCTGTACACCACCGTCTTCGTGATCGGCGCCGGGCTGGCGGGGCTTGGAGGCGCGATCGTCGCGCCAAGCCAGGCCATAGGCTCCAGCATCGACACCGACGTTCTGGTGCTGGCCTTCGCGATCAGCGTCATCGGAGGACTGGGCAGCATCATCGGCTCCGCCATCGGCTCGCTGGTCGTGGGCATGGTGGTCTCGTTTGGACTGGTCATCCCCGCCACCAGCCCGTTCGCGCTCGCCTTCGTCTTCATCATCATGACCGCCGTCCTGATCGTTCGGCCGCGTGGCCTGTTCGGTCTGCCCGAGAGTTGAGCCGGCTGTTTCCCCGCTCCCTTGGCGACCGGCTGCGCTGGGGAGTGATGCTGGCCCTGCTTCTCTTCGTGGCCCTGATCCCCCCGCTGTCCGGGCTCTACGAGAACCTGAACCCGGACTCCAGCTCGCGGTTCCAGATCTTCCTCGGCACCTCCGCCCTGGTGCTTGCGCTGTGGGCGGTCTCGTACAACCTGATGCTCGGCTACACAGGCATGGTCTCCTTCGCCCACGCCGCCTACTACGGCGTAGGCGCTTACACGGTCGCGCTGGTCTTCAAGCACTACCACCTCCCCATCCTGCTGGGTCTTGCCCTCGCGCCCTTTGTCGCGGCTGCGGTGGGAGTCGTCACAGGCCTGGTCGCGCAGCGGGCGGTCCGGCTCTATTTCTCCCTCCTCACGCTCGCCATCTCGCAGCTGCTCTTCTCGATCGCATTCACCTGGTACGACTTCACGGGCGGCGACAACGGCATCGCGGTCACCATCCCTGACCAGCTCAGCGACTACACGACGCTCTACTACTTCACCGCCGCGATCGTCGGCGTGTGTCTGTTGCTGATGTTCATCCTCGTGCGCTCGCCGTTCGGCGCCGCCCTGCTGTCGATCCGCGAGAACCGGCAGCGGGCTGCCGCGATCGGCATCCACGTGAAGGCATACGAGCTCGCCATCTACACCATCGCCGCCCTGTTCGCGGGCGTCGCGGGCGGTCTCTTCATGTTTTACCAGCAGCAGGCCTACCCGGAGATGCTCTACTGGACGGCCAACGCGCAGCCGGTCGTGGTCTCACTGCTCGGCGGCACCACAACCTTCCTGGGGCCCGCGATCGGCGCCTTCATCTACGTGGTGCTCGACAACGCGATCTCGAAGCAGTTCCCCTACCAGTTCGACATCATCCTCGGCGCCATCGTGCTGGCCGTCGTGCTCGCGGTGCCCGGCGGCTTCTCCGACGCGCCTTCCGTCTTCCTGCGCCTGCGCGAGCGCTTCCATCGCGGCGAGGAGGCGGAGACGCCGCCTGTCGAAAGCGCCGGCGAAGCGATTCGGATGTTCGACGTGCGGAAGGCGCTGGCCAGCGATGCGATCCAGGCCGAGGAGGTGCGGTCCGGGCAGACCCTGCTTCAGATCGAGCACTTGAGCAGAAGCTTCGGCGGCCTGCGCGCGGTCGAAGACGTCAGCCTCGAGGTGAGGCAGGGCGACCGCCACGCCATCATCGGTCCGAACGGCGCCGGCAAGTCCACACTCTTCAACCTCATCACCGGTCAGCTGAAGCCCACGTCCGGCAAGGTCGTCTTCGACGGCCGAGACATCACGGGGAAACCGCCTCACGTGATCGCGCGGACTGGCATCGGACGCGCCTTCCAGATCACGACGATCTTCCCGAAGCTGACCGTGCTCCAGAACCTGCAGTACGCGATGCTCGCCCACCGGGGGTACACCGTTCGGCCTTTCGGCATCGCGAATCGCACCTTCAAGGCTGAGGCGCAGGAGCTTGCCGAGGCGGTGGGTCTGGGGGCGTGGGCGGGCTTACCCGCGGGCCAGCTGAGCCACGGCGACCAGCGCGCGATCGAGATCGCGATCTCGCTGGCCCTGGGTTCGAAGCTGGTGTTGCTCGACGAGCCGACCGCCGGAATGTCCGCATACGAGACCGACAAGGCCATGGAGCTCGTCCGGCGGCTGGCCACGGAGCGGCACCTGACTCTGCTGTTCTGCGAGCACGACATGTCGGTCGTCTTCAGCACGGCTCGCACGGTGACGGTGATGCACCAGGGCCGCGTTCTGACCGAGGGGACGCCCGAGCAGATCCGGCATGACTCGGACGTGCAGAAGGTCTACCTGGGCGAGCTGGAGCAAGAGGAGCTCGGCGCTTAAGCATGCTCAAGGTCGAGGGCATGAACGTGCGCTATGGCAAGAGCCACGTCGTCTTCGACTTCAGCGCGGAAGTCGAGGATGGCGAGCTGCTTGCGGTGCTCGGCCGCAACGGCGCCGGCAAGACGACGGTCATTCGCGGCATCACCGGGCTGCTGCCAGGCGCGTCGGGCAAGGTCAGCATCGGCGACCGCGACGTAAGCAATTGGCCGGCTCACAGGCGGACCCGCGGGGGAATCGCCTATGTGCCCTCCGGTGCACGCTGCTTTCAGAACCTGACCGTGGACGAGAACCTCGAGATCGCATCGCACGCGAACGTCGAGGGCCGCAGCTGGACGAAGAAGCGGGTCTGGGAGCTGTTCCCGAAGCTCGAAAGTCTGAAGAACAACCTGGCGGGCGGCCTCTCGGGCGGGGAGCGTCAGATGCTGGCGGTCGGGCGCGCGCTGATGGGCAACCCGCGGGTGATGCTTCTGGACGAACCGACCGAAGGCCTGGCGCCCGTTCTGGTGCAGTCGATCGGGACGCTGCTCAGAACGCTCAAGTCGACGGGCGTTTCAATCCTGCTGGCGGAACAGAATCACCAGATGGCCCTGCGCATCGCAGACCGTGCAGCCTTTATCGAGAAGGGGCGCATCGTCGAGGTGCTTCCCGCCGCGCGAGCCAGGGACAGCGAGGTCCTGCACCGGATTCTTGGCGTCTGACCTCTTCAAGCGTGGCGCGACCCCTCGAGCGCGGCCTCCGTCATCTTGCCGGGGTTCAGGATTCCTCGCGGATCGAGTGCTTTCTTGATCGCGGCCATCACGTTGAGCGCCTCGCCGTGCTCGGCGGCCAGGAACTCTGCCTTTCCGTAACCGACACCGTGCTCCCCCGAGCACGTGCCCCCCATCGCGATCGCCCGCGCCACCATCCTCCGGTTGATGGCCTGTGCCTGCTCGAGCTCCTCGTTCCGAGCGGGGTCGATGAAGAAGCTGACGTGGAAGTTGCCATCGCCGACGTGGCCGAGGATCGGCGCGACGAGGTCCGTCTTCTCGATATCCGCCTTCGTCTCTGCGATGCAGCGGGCAAGGTTCGAGATCGGGACGCAGACGTCGGTGACGAAGCCCTTCGAGCCCGGACGAAGCGCGAGCCCGGCGTAGTAGGCCTCGTGGCGCGCTCGCCAGAGCCTGTTGCGGTCTTGCTGGGTCGTCGCCGACTCGACCGATACGGCGCCCAACTCTCGCGCGAGGGCGGTCACCTCTTCGGCGTCGTGCTTGACGCCGCCTTCGCTGCCGTGGAACTCGAAGAGGATCGTGGGCATCACCTTCAGCCCGAGCCCGCTGCGGCGATTCACGGCGTCGATGTAGATCTCATCGAGCATCTCCGCCCTCGCCACGGGAACGCCGAGCTGAATCACCGACGTCACGCAAGCGATCGCCTGGTCGAGCGAGGAGAATGAGCACACCGCCGCGCTCATCGCTTCCGGCAAACCGTAGGTCCGCAGCGTGAGCTCGGTGATCACGCCAAGCGTTCCCTCCGAGCCGACGAACAGGCGGGTCAGGTCGTAGCCGGCCGAGGACTTGCGGGCCCGCGACGCGGTCCGGATGGTTCGCCCGTCAGCGAGCACGACCTCGAGGCTGAGCACGTTGTCTCGCATGGACCCATAGCGGACTGTCGTCGTGCCGGAAGCACGGGTGGCCGCCATCCCGCCGAGCGACGCGTCTGCCCCGGGATCCACGGGAAAGAACAGGCCGTGTTTGGCGAGCTCTTTGTTCAGGGCCTCGCGCGTGACGCCTGGCTGAACCGTCACATCGAGGTCTGCAGGCCGCACCTCGATCACGCGGTTCATGCGGCTAGTGTCGAGGCACAGGCCGCCGCGGACCGCCGCGATGTGACCCTCGAGCGAGGTCCCGGTTCCAAACGGGATGACCGGCGTGCCGGTGCGCGCGCAGGCCCGCATGAGCGCGGCCACCTCCTCGGTGGTGTCGGGATACCCGACCAGGTCCGGGCTCATGGCGCGGTGGTACGACTCGTCCCGGCCGTGCGCCGCCAGCTCCGCCTCGTTCGCCGACAGCCGATCGCCCAGGATCGCCCTCAGCTCGGCCGCGGTCGCGGAGTCGACGGGCACAAGATGATGGTCGCATGATCTGCCCTCGGTGGCCGGCCGCCGGGGCGTGGGCTGAACGATGCGGTGTAGGGAGTGAGGAGGCGGCCTTGGCGCCGCCTCCCTCTTATCTCAGGTCAAGACGACGGTGAACGCGACCTTGTCCGACCCGCCACCGCCCGACTGTGGGTTGGCGATGGTGATGATTTCGATCGCGCCCGGACAATCCACGTTGCCCTGGTAGTCGTAGACCTCCAGCACGTTGCTGCCGATCGGGAGCTGCGAGAGCTGCGCCTCCAAGCCGACGACGACGGCGCTGCCGTTCGGGTCGATGCCGACCGACGGTTTGAGGCAGTACGTGCCGAGGCCAGGGTGAGTGACCGAGTCAAAGTTCTTGGTCCTGGACGCGATGAAGCTTGGTGTCGTCCCTGGAGTCACGACGGCGTATGCCTTTGCGCTGCCAGGCGGTCCGGCGGGTCCTTGCGCTCCTGCTGGTCCGGCAGGTCCTTGCGCTCCTTGCGGCCCGGCAAGTCCTTGCGCTCCTTGCGGCCCCACAGGTCCTTGCGCCCCTTGCGGCCCGGCAGGTCCGGCGGGCCCTTGGGCGCCTGCGGGCCCGGCGGGTCCCTGCGGTCCAGGCGGTCCCTGGATGTTGAAAGTGACAGCGGTTTCGGGCCTCTTGCACTGGCTGGGTGAACCCACGAAGCGAACCTGGCCTTCGTTCTTGACGCAGGCTGTGATGCTGCCGCCTGAACCGAGTCCGGTGCCGACTGTTTTCGCCGCCACCGTCCCGACGGCGGCGAGCACAAGCCCTACGGCCATCACAAGTGCCAGACCGCGTCGGGTCAGGATGGCCGGCAGACGTCGAATTCGCATAGCGCTCGTCTCCTTCGCTCAACGTGCTTCCGATGGACGATTGCTATGCCTAGCGGCACCGAGTCGTCCTGTAAAGCGCCAAGTAGACGAATTCGTTGCAGTTGCCGCTCGGACCTGGCCCTCTTGTCTACGACAGCCATAGCAAGGCCATCGCGATCCCGGCCGGAACCGCCTGCACGAGCACGATCCGCCTGCTGACAGTGACTCCGCCATAAATGCCGGCCACCACGATGCAGACAAGGAAGAAGGTGAGAATCGCGCGGCCGCCAATGAGCCCATACACGATGAGCGCCCACAGAAGACCCGCGGCGAGGAAGCCGTTGTACAGGCCCTGGTTGGCAGCGAGGACCGCCGACGATTCAGCGACTTCGGCCGTGGTCCGGAACGTCCGACGCCCGAACGGCGTGCGCCAGAGGAACATCTCCAGGACCAGGAAGTAGAGATGCAGGGCGGCGACCAGAACGACCAGGACGGTCGCAACCAAGCGCACGGCGATAGGTTAAGCGACGCTGTGCCGGGAAGATTTCGCCTTCTAGCCGGCCTCTTGCTTGCGCCGGAACAGCAGCCACGCGGCGAGAAAGAATCCCAGCGTCCACACCCCGAGCGTCTCCACTTCGGACACGAATTCCTTGACACCCGCACCGGCCGACGCGGCGCTGTTGCCGAAAGTGGGCGCGACCGAGCTGACCGGGGCAAGCACGTTGACGAAGATGTAGTCGAGGAAGCGTCCTGAGTCCTGGCTTCCGCTGATCAGAAACAGGATCCCCGCGACGACGGTACTGACGAGCGGGGCTCCGAAAAGTACAGCAAGCGTTATTCCTATCGCCGCCCAGCGGCCGGTGAGCACGGAGATGAGAAGGCTCATGCCCTGTACGCAAAGGACCCCGAGCATCGCCGCGCCGAGACACATCAGCACGAAGAGCCAGATCGGCATTTGCAGAAGGTTTCCGGGCCCAAGCGGCTTGGCGCCGTCGATCGCGACACCTGCCTGCCCGGTCAGCGAACCAGGAGAGCCGAACCAGAACGAGAACATCGCGTAGACGATCAGCAAAGTCACGACTACGACAACCAGGCTGATGAGGAAGGATGCGAGCGCCTTGGCGAACAGGACCTGGTTGCGGCTCGGTGGCCTGCTCAGCAGGATTGTGATCGTGCGGTCGGAGCGCTCGCCCGCGATCTGCTCTGACGCGAGCCAGCCGAAGATTCGAATCAGTAGGAACATCACGATCCCGCCCATCGCGAACAGGGACGCCTCGGCGACCGCAAACGACTGCACGGGTGCGATGTCGTGGTCGATGAGGTACTGGTCGTCCGCGATCCCTTGCCTGATCTGGGCGATCGCCTGATCCAGCGTGAGGTCGCCTCCGCCACCGCCGATCCGCACCGTGCCCCCACCACCCTGGCCCTGCTGTTTGATCTGCTCGAGGTCCGCGATGTTCCTCTGGTCGACGGCTATCTGGTTTTGCAGCTGTGACTGCCACGAGACCGTCACGGGCGGATTCCAACGATGCTCGTGAAAGACGTAGAAGGTGTACAGCCCCCCGGCGTTCAGCACGAAAAGACCGCCAAGCACGACGAAGACGATCCACCGGCTGCGCCACGTTTTCTCGAATTCGTTGCGGATGAGGCTGAGGACGATGCTCATTGCGGTGCCACCGGCGGCGGCGGCGAGCTGAGCGGGCTGGCGACGGGAACCCCGGTCAGCTGGATGTAGACGTCCTCCAGGCCTTTCTCCGTCCTGACCAGCTGATCGACGCCCACACCTGCATACACGAGGGCGTGATTGATCTGGCGCGCGATGTCCGTGTCCGCCGTCACGGTGATCGAGTCCTTGATCGTGCCCGGCTCTGCCCGCGCGCCGTCGACCGCTCGCACGACGTGGATGGCCTTGTCGACGTCAGACACGTCGATCCGGTAGCGAAATCCCTTTACGTTCATCAGCTCGCTCAGCGGTCCGGCTGCCTTCACCTCGCCGCGGTGAAGGACGACCACCCGGTCACAGAGCTCCTCGACCTCAGACAGAAGGTGGCTCGAGAAGAAGATCGTCAACCCGTGCTCGGTGGCGAGCTTGCGCAGCAGGATGCGCAGGCCATGGATGCCGTTGGGGTCGAGCCCGTTTGTCGGTTCGTCCAGCACGAGCAGTCGCGGCTTGCCCAACAGCGCCTGCGCAAGGGCAAGCCGCTGCCGCATGCCCATGGAGTAGCGCTTGACCTTGTCGTCCCCACGTTCCGTCATCCCTACGAGGTCGAGGAGGTCGCTGATCTGTTTCTCATCGACGGGTCCGAGCATCCGCGCGAACTGGCGAAGGTTGTCCCGGCCCGAGAGGAATCCGTAGAACCCGGGCTGCTCGAGGGTGGCGCCAAAGAAACGCGACGCACGCGCGTGGTCTGTCCAGCAGTCGTGGCCGCCTATCTTCGCCGTGCCGGCGTCGCCATGGAGCAGACCGAGGAGGATGCGGATGGTGGTCGTTTTACCGGCGCCGTTGGGACCGAGGAACCCCAGGACCTCGCCCTCGTCGACGCTGAAGGAGACCGCGCTGAGGGCGCGCACCGGGCCAAAGTTCTTGGAGAGGTGCTCGACCTCGACTATCGCTGCCATACCGTCGCAGTCTAAGTGTGGATCGTGTCGAAACTGTGCCAGGGGTGCTGATAACGTGGTCGGCTGTGGATCCCGCACCGCAGCCTGTGATCGTGCCGCCTCACGATGCCGCTGGGCAGCGCGTCGAGATCGACGGCGAGAGCATCTCCATCCACGAGTGGCGGGGCAGCGGCCCGGCGACGCTGCACGTCCATCACGAGGACGACGAGGTGTGGCACGTCCTCGAAGGCGAGCTGAGGTTTCGCTTTCGAGATCGCACTGAGGTCACGCCCGCCGGATCGACGGTCTTCGTGCCCGCGGGCGCGCCGCACACATATGAGTCGTTGCCTGGCGCGCGCTATCTCATCATCCTGACGCCGCGATTGCGCCGGCTCATCGCCGAGCTTCAGTCAACACCGCACGCAACTCACGCAGACGTCTATCGGCGACACGCCTCCGAGCTGCTCGAATAAGACTGGGTGCCGTTACCAGGTCCGCGTGACCTTTTGAATCGTGCGCGGCCGATCGGGGTCCATGCCGCGCGCCACCGCCACGTGGTGAGCGAGGAGCTGGCCGAGGACCGCGAGCGTGATGGGAGTTAGCTCCTCGGGCAGGCCTGATTGGTCTACCAGGTGCAGGACGTGGCAGCCCTTGCCCTCGAGGCGCGTCGCCACCGACTCCAGGTCTCGGGCAACCTTGCCTCCCCCATCGATGACGAGGACAGGGAGACCCGCCTCGACGATCGCGATCGGACCGTGCTCGAAGTCCGCGATCGACCAGGCCCGCGCCAGGACGTAGCTGGTCTCGCTGAGCTTCAGCGCGATCTCCTCTGCCGTCGAGAAGTTGAAGCCGCGGCCGAGCACCACGGCCCGCGGTCCCATCAGGGGTTTTACGAGCGACTCGAGGTCGCCCTCTCTTGCGAGCGCACGACGGATCGCGTCCGGCACCGCAGCGAGCGCCGCCTCGAACGAGCGGTCGGGGTGCATCGCCTGGGAGATCAGCGCGAGGCCGAGCAGGCTCGCCATGTAGGTCTTCGACGCCGGCACGCTCAGCTCGGGTCCGGCTCTCATCTCCATGACCAGCTCGGCGGCCTGCGCAAGCCTCGAGCGGCTTTCGTTGGTGATGGCCACCGTCAGGGTGCCCTGGCGCCGCGCCTCCTCCACGACCGCGATCACGTCGGGCGACTCACCGGACTGCGAGATCCCAACCACGCACTGACCCTCGAGCGAAGGCGGGTGGGCGTAGTGCGTGAACAGCGACGGCGCGGCGAGTGCGACCAGCGCGCCGTTGCGCACGCCGAAGAGATATTTCGCGTAAAGCGCAGCGTTGTCCGAGCTGCCCCGCGCCGCGATGGTGAAACCACGCGGCGCGGCGGAACGGATCCTGTCCCCGATCGAGGCTGCATCCTCTCTGCCCTCTGCGAGCAGCCTGGCGGCCACGTCGGGCTGCTCCGCGATCTCCGAGCGAAAGCGGCTCACTGCTGAAGGAGCTCCGCGGCCAGCCGCACCGCACCCTCCACCGGAGGCTCGCCGAGGCGAATGCAGCGCGACGCGACGCGCTCGCGAACCGCGGCCTCGAGTCGCGGTTGGTGCAGCAGCAGCCCGCCCGCCAGCACCACGGGTCCATCGAGGCCAAGCGAATCCTGTATCTGGCGCACGAGGCCCGCGAGCGCCGATGCGGCGCTGAGCACGATGTCCATCGCACCGCGATCCGCCTGAGCGGTGTCGAACACGACCGAGGCGGCGTCCGCCCACTGCTTTGGCTCGTGCAGCGCATGCAGGCCGGCCGTCAGCTGCCTCGAGTCACCCGCGCCACGCACGGCGAGGAGCGCATCACCGAGCGGTCCGGGCGGGAGACCTGCGTCAGCTCGGCGCATCACCTCGCGGGCCGCCTCGCGGGTGACCCACGCGCCTCCTCCCTCGTCGCCGAGCATCCATCCCCATCCGCCGCGCTGAGCCTCGCGACCGTCCGCGGTCCGCCCGTACGCAACCGAGCCTGTGCCCGCGATCAAGGCGATACCGCACTCCCGGCCCGCAGCCGCCAGCACCAGGCGGGCATCGTGGACCACGGCCAGGCGGCAGTCTGGAAACATCCCCTCGAGCAACCTGGCGAGGTGGGCGCGTCCCGCCGGGACCTCGGCGCCGGCAGCCCCGGCGCAGCAGGCGTCCGGGCGGACCGGCCCAAGCCTGGCCAGCAGGGCGGTCAGTCGATCGTTGACCAGCCTCGGGTCCAGCGTGGCGACGTTGGCGCCCGGACCTTCGATGTCGATCACGTCTTGCGAGCCGTCGCGCAATCGCGCCCGGCTCGAAGAGCCACCGATGTCCAGACCGAGGAGGGTCGGTCCTACGTTGGCTGCCGGAATTTCACCACTCCTCGGATCATGGTGAGCCGCACGCGAAGGTCGGAGTCCAGGACCGCCAGGTCGGCGCTCGCGCCCGGGCCGATGCGGCCCAGCCGACGCTCGCCGAGCACATCCGCCGGTACGGTCGAGGCCAGGCTGATCGCGCGGGCAGCGCTCATCCCGGGCAGGCGCGCCATCAGGCGGATCAGGTCCGGCATCGTCGCGGCGCTCCCGGCCAGCGTTCCATCCTCGAGCCGCGCCACCTTGCCGTCGCTGACCACCGGACGCCCCGACAGCGAGTAGCTGCCTGGCGGCGCGCCGGCTGCAGAGGTCTGGTCCGTGGTCAGGGCGATTTGCGATTCGCCCTTGACGCGGACCAGCTGCTCACAAACGGACGGATGCACGTGCTCCCCATCGGCGATCAGTCCCACCGTCACGCGTGGATCCAGGAGCAGCGCGAGCGCAATGCCCGGACGCCGGTGGTGCACCGAGGGCATCGCGTTGTAGATGTGCGTGCCGAAACGAACGCCGGCCGCGATCGCCTTGCGGCCCTGTTCGAAATCGGCGGCCGTATGGCCCGCCGAGACGACGATGCCCGCGTTATGGAAGCGTTCGATCGCCGTCAACCCGCCCGGCAGCTCGGGGGCGAGCGTGACCAGCCGGGGTCGGGCGGCCAGCAGCACGTCGACTCTTTCCGGATCGGGCAGCGCGAGGTGGCTCCGGAGGTGCGCACCCCGGAATGACGGGTTCAGGAATGGTCCTTCGATGTGCGCACCGAGCACGCGGGCGCCCTGCGCTTCAGAGGCGGCTCCGACGGCTGCCGCAAACGCCGCGCCTTGCTCGACCGGGGCAGAGATGAGCGTCGGCAGGAACGCGGTCACGCCGGTGGCCGGCAACGCCTCGGATGCCGCTGCGATCGCGCCGGCGCCGGCGGCGGCGTCGTGGCCGGCGAAGCCGTTGACCTGGAGGTCGATGAACCCGGGCGCGATCATCCCGCCCGGCGGCACCACCACTTCCTCGTCGGGGTGCGAGGGCGGCTTGCCGCGTCCCACCCACGTGATGACGTCGCCTTCGACGAGCACTCCGTCCGCGGCGCTGTCGCCGTGGACCGATCCGCGCAACAGCGTCCTCATGGCCGGCGCACCTCCGACGGCACTCGCCTGAGGTCTCCGCCCGCGGCTTCCAGCTGCCGCCGCGCTTCCGCCACGTCGAGGTGGCGGGAGAGCATGACGATGGCGACCCGCGCGTCGCCTTCGGCTGCTTCCAGCGTGCGCCGTGCCTCTTCCGGCGAGGCGCCGGCGATTTCAGCGACGACGCGGGTCGCGCGGTCTTTGAGCTTGGCGTTGTCCGCTTTGACTCCGACCATCCGGCCGCGATACGTGTGGCCCAGGCGAGTGAATACGGCGGTGCTCAGCATGTTCAAGACGAGCTTCTGCACCGTGCCCGCCTTCAGGCGGGTCGAGCCGGCGATCACCTCAGACCCGGTGTCGATCTCGATGGCGAGGTCGGCCGCGCTTGCCGCGGCCGATCCGCGACGGCATGTGATCGCGACTCGCAATGCGCCGCTGTCAACCGCAGCCTCGAGCGCACCAAGCACGAACGGAGTCCGCCCGCTTGCGCTGACGCCGACAGCCACGTCACGAGACGTGAGCCGGGCCCGCCGAGCCGCGTCGCGGCCGAGCTCGCGATCATCTTCCTGCCCGGCGTCCTCCACGGCGATGGCCTGGACGAGGTCGGCCGCCACGCCGAACGTTGCCGGGCACTCGGCGGCATCGAGCCGGGCGATCAAACCGCTCGTCCCGGCTCCGAAATAACGCAGCCGGCCGCCAGACCGCAGCCGTTCGGCGATCTGCTCGATGGCCGTCGCCAGATCGCGCAGCTCTGGACGCAACGCCTCGACCGCTTCCGTGTCCTCGGCGTGCATCACCTCGATGAACTGCAGAGCGGTCATGTCGTCGAGCTCGTCCGCCCGCGGGTGCGTGCCCTCGCTCACGGCCTCATGACCTCGGCGGCGGCGTCCGCGCAGACGCGCGCCGATCCGCGCGTGGCGATGTAGGCCATCGCTGTCGGAGGGCGGTACGTGGGCACGCCCATCTCGACCAGGATCGCGTCGGGTCGCCGCTCGAGCAGCGCGTCAACCTTGGCGCGGTGTTCGGGCTGGCGGTGGAGGTCGCGCACGACGAGGACCAGGCTCTCGCCTTGGACCTCCATCGCGCCCTCGGTGACGTGGACTCCCCGTTTCGCCAGTGAAGCAGCGACGCCCCATGGCACCGCGCCCGCCGCAATCGAACGTGGGGCTGCGAACTGGATCACAACCGCCCGGTCGCCGACGCGCACGGGCCCGTCTGCATAGACGGCGCGCCGCGCGGCGACGAGGCCAATGGCGCGTGAGCCGCTCACGTCGTTGCGCCGGCCCGAGCGCCACGCGGCGAGCGCATCGACCCGCGACGCGGCTTCGGCCAGCCGTTCCTCGGTGAGTCTTTTGTGCTCGACGGCCGCGACCACCGCACGCACGACATCGTCGACGACATCCTCGTCCGCCAGGCCGCCGCCGATGCACAGCGCGTCGCATCCCGCGACCAGCGCCGCCACCGCGCCCTCGGCCACGCCGCGGCCGTCGCTCAAACCCCGCATCTCGAGGCCGTCGGTTATGGCGACGCCAGTGAAGCCCATCTCACCACGAAGCAGTCCCGCCATGATCTTGCGGCTGATCGTGGCCGGCACGTCATCGATGGTGGGCGCGACGACATGCGCGCTCATGATCGCCTGCACACCGCCCGCGATTGCCGCCTTGAACGGTTCCAGGGCGCGCACATGCGGGTCCTCGCCTACCACCGGGAGCGCGAGGTGCGAATCGACCGCGACGTCGCCGTGACCCGGGAAGTGCTTGGCGCAGGCAGCGATGCCAGCGCCCTGCATCCCTTCGATCCATGCCGCGGTATGACGCGCGGCGGCGTTCGCGTCGGAGCCAAACGACCGGACGCCGATGACCGGGTTCTGCGGGTTGCTGTTCACGTCGGCGACTGGCGCGAGGTCGAGGTCGATCCCGACGGCGGCCAGCTCGGAACCCATCGCGCTCGCGACCTGCCGGGTCAGATTCGGGTCGTTCGCTGCGCCGAGGGCAAGGTTGCCGGGGTAAGAGCTTCCGGTCCGTGCCTCCAGGCGCGTCACGTCCCCTCCCTCCTCGTCGATCGCGATCACGAGCTCGGGTCGCGCGGCGTGGAGCGAGCCAGTCAAAGCGCCCAGCTGATCATTGTTAGCGACATTGCGGCCGAAGATGACGGCTCCCCCCAGGCCATCGGCCGCGCGACGAAGGATCCATTCGGGCGCCGTCGTGCCTACGAAACCGGGCATCAGGCAGCGCAGGGCAAGCCCCTCGCGCGAGCTCGTCATCCCTTCACCGCGCCGGCCGCGAGGCCGCCGGCCAGGTAGCGCTGCAGGATGAGGAACAGCGCGACGACGGGGAGCCCGGTCAGTGTCGCCCCGGCCATGAGCGGTCCCCACTCCGGCCCGTGGTTGGTAGTGAACGAGGCGAGCCATACCGTGAGCGTCTGGTTGTGCGGGCTGGATAAAAGGACGTACGCGATGATGTACTCGTTCCAGGCCTGGATGAAGCCGAAGATTGCCGTCGCGACCAGGCCGGGCCCGACCAGTGGAAGGGTGATGCGCAAGGCGGCGCCGGTCCGCGTGCACCCGTCGATCATGGCCGCCTCCTCGAGCTCGGCCGGGATGTTGGCGACGAAGCCGCGCAGGGTCCAGACCATGAACGGCAGCACCACGGCCAGGTAGACGGCGATCACACCAGGCAGCGCGTCCGTCTGACCGATCCCGTCGAGCATCAGATAGACGGGGATGATCAGGGCGTTCAGCGGCACCATCTGCACGGCGATGATCATCACCAGAAAGGCGGTGCGGCCCTTGAACCCAAAACGCGCCGTCCCCACCGCGGCGAGGAACGCGATCGCCAGCGCCATCACGAGCATGACCCCGACGATGACCACGCTGTTCCTCACATCGTCGAGGAAGAAGGGACGAGAGATCGCGTCCTGGAAGTTCTGCAGCGTGAAAGGCGTCGGGATCCACTTCGGGGTCAGGGTCAGGATGTCGCGGCCCGGCTTGAACGCCGTCGCGACCATCCAGTAGATCGGAAACAGCATCACCAGCGCGACTGCTACGCCGACGGCATCGAACATCAATTGGCTCGTCCGCTGCCAGACGTTCACGCGAATGGTCAGCTGCGTGGTGGCCCGCGCCCGGCCGACCTGGATCCCCTGCGCAGCTCCTGGGGCGATCATGCGATCTCGGCCACCTTGACCGTCTCCCTGACGTAGAAGAACGTGACGATGACCAGGATCAGCACCAGCACAACGGCGATCGCCGCGCCGAGTCCATACTTCGCGACCCCAAATGACTCGCGGTACGAGTAGATCGCGATCGTGAAGTAGTCGGCGCTCGGCCGCGCGTTGAGCATCACGTAGATCTGGTTGAAAACGCCGAAGTCCCAGATCGTGGACAGGCATGTGACGATGAGGAAGATCGGCTTCAGCATGGGCGCCGTCACGAAGCGGAATGTCTGCCACCGACCGGCCCCATCCACCCTGGCCGAGTCGATGACGTCGGACGGGATCTGCAGCAGGCCCGCGTAAAGGGTGATCGTCACAAAAGGAATCGCGCCCCAGACCACGACCAGGATGAACACGGTGAAGCCCTGTATCGGGTCGTCGAACCAGTTGTGGTGGATGAAGTTGCCCACGTGCAACTGCGTTAGCAGGTAGTTGATGACGCCGAACTCGTAGTCGAACATCCACTGCCAGATGTCGACGGTGACGATGACCGGCGTTGCCCACACGAACACGAGGGCGCTCATCACGAGGATCCGGACCGCCTTCCGCACCTTCAAGAGAAGAAGCGCGATCAGGGTGCTCAAGCCGACGCTCAAAGCGACGCACGCGAATGTGAACAGCACGGACCGGATGACGACCTGGCGGAAAACCGGATCAGCCACGATCGTCCTGTAGTTGTCGAACCCGATCCACTCCCCCGAATGGGCGATGAGCTCGCGCAGCCCATAACGCTGCAGTGAGAGCCACACCAGCATGCCAAGAGGAAAGGCCAGGATGCCGGCGATTGCCGCGACGCTGGGTGAGATGAGCGCGTAGGGCAGGAGGCGGAAGCGCAGGCGAGCGTAACGACGGAGGGCTGATCCGATGTCCGGCGCCGCGATCGCCAATCCCATCGAACCAGCCCCCTTGTCTTTCTTTGTCTTTAGTTGGTCGAGCCTAGCCGCCGCCGTTCAAAATCGAGGTGATCCTGTCGCTGGCGGCCTTCGTCGCGTCCGGGATTGCCTGCTGCTTGGTGAATATCTTGACGAGCATGTCAGGCAACACGTTCGCATTTTCGACGCTGGCCCAGTTTTCGGAGTTGGGCACGAACTTGCTGTTCTTGGCCGCGTTGTAGAAGATCCCGTTTAGCCCGGTGCCCAGGTTGAGCATCGAGGTTGTGTTCGGAATCACGCCGCCAACGGTCGCCATCTCGGTCATGTGCTTGTTGCCGGTGAGCATGGCGATCCACGCGTTGGCCAGGTCTTTGTGCGGGCTCTTGGCCGCGACGCCGAGGTCGGAGCCGCCGAGAAATACGGGTGCGGTCTGCCCGGCCTTGTGGCTCGGGATCGGGAATGCGCCGAGCTTGTCCTTCAGGCTTGGGTCGCCGGCCTTCGGGTCGGTGATGACGCCGACTTCCCAGCCGTTGGCGATGATCATCGCGATATGGCCCTGCGCGAAGGCCGCGTCCTGCTTGGCTTCATCGCCGGTCTTGTCCGCGCGCGAGAGAGTGCTCACCAGGCTCGTCAGGGTGGTGAGACCCTGCTGCGAGCTCGATGAATTCAGCGAGCCCTGCCACTTGCCGCCCGACTGGGCGGCGATGTCGCCGCCGAAGTCCCAGACGAAGGGAAGCGCGGCATACCAGTACTTGCCCGGGAAGTAGAGCGCCGAGAAGTTCGGGTCGGTGCTGTGGGCCGCCATCAGCTTCTGGCCCACTGTGAGCAGGCCGTCCAGGCTGTCAGGAGGCTGGACGCCGGCGGCGTCGAAAAAGTCTTTCCGGTAAATGATCGCGCGGCTGCCCGCGTAGTACGGAACGCAGTAGAGCTTCTTGCTCACGGTGCACGAGTCCGTCAGGGACTGCAGCCACGTGCTGGAGTTGTCAAAGCCCGTCTTCTGTCCGGTGATGTCCGCGAGCGCCCCGGCCGTGGCGTATTTGGCCACCAACGTGTTGCCGAGCTCCATGACGTCCGGCGGCGCGCTGCCCGCGAATGCGGTGTCGAGCTTGGTGCCGACGTCGCCCCACTGCTGGATCGCGACGTTGACGGTGACATTCGGGTACTTGACCTTGAAATCCGCGTTCACGCCGTCGATCACGCTCGTCGGCGCACTGCCGTTCATCAACCAGACGGTGAGAGTTCCCGTTTGGTTGGACGAATTGTTGTTGCCGCTGCCGCCGCCGCCACAAGCGGCGGCGACGATCGCTACGGCGACCGTGATTCCGCTGATCCACGCCTTTCTGAGATTCATCCAGGCAATTTCCCCCTGTTAGGTGAATGCGGCGCTACTGCGCCAGGCTGTTGGTCGCCACTACGTGCCACATGCCGCGGGGAGAAGTCGCGCGGAGCGCCGGCCGAGCGCCCATTGCGACTTCGCTGCGGTACGAGCTCGGCGACCAGGCGATATCGGTCGCCGCGATAGATGGAGCGAACGAACTCGACGATCCGCCCTGACTCGGAAACGGTCGTCCGCTCGAATAGAAATGCGGGAGTGTGCAGGGGAACCCCCAGGACCTCGGACTCTTCCTCGTTGGTCACCGTGGGCTCGATCGACTGCGAGCCCGACGCGATCGTGATGCCGTATCTCTCGCGCAGCAGCTCATAAAAGGAGTGGTCTTCGAAGTCGGCCCGGGTCAGGCCCGGCACCAGGACCTCGGGAACATGGAGCACCTCCATGGCCATGGGCTTGGAGTCGGCCAGGCGGAGCCGCTTGACCCGGATCAGCCGTGCCTCGGGCGAGACCGCGAGCCTGTGCGCGAGGCGCGCGCCCGCCACCGTCGTGGTCAGCTCCAGCGTCCGGCTGCCCGGGGTCATACCGCGGCGGCGCATGTCGTCGCTGAAGGACGTCAGCGTCAGCGGTTGGGCGATCTTCGGTTCGGTGACATACGTGCCGCTCCCGTGGCGGCGGTCCAGGTAGCCGTCCCGGACGAGCTCGTCCAGGGCCGCGCGCAGCGTCAGCCGCGAAACGCCCAGGTCGGCGGCCAGCTGCCGCTCGGCCGGGATGGGCTGCCCCACGGCGAGCGACTCGATCAGGTCGAGCACGCGGTCGCGCGTCTCCTCCTGCTTGCTCATCGGCCTATGCCGGCCGCCAAGTGGTACTGCCCTCCCCGGCGATGCATGTGCGGCAGTAAAGCACAGATTGGGCAAGTGGTCAATACCACTTTTGGGAAGACTGCCTAAGGGCAGTCCGCCTCAGAGCGGCTCAGCAGCGGAAAGCGTCCAGGGAAGCTGGTGCACGCCACGACGCGACCGTGCGGCGTTCAGGCCGTTTCGGGTGAAGGCTCGTCGACCAGCGTGGTCGCGTAGGGTACGGCTTCGAGGCGCTCCTTCGGGATGGGCTTGCCCGAGATTTCGCTGACCCCATACTTGCCATCCTCGATTCGGCGCAGGGCTCGTTCGACCTCGGCCAGCAAGACGCGGTCCACGACATCTTCATCCGCCTCGACGTCGAGATCATTCAGGCGCACGGACTGATCCCCGGAATCCCCGACGCCGGACTCATCCTGCACGGTCTCCTGAGCGTCGCGGCTTCGCGCCGCGATGCGGGACCTGATGGCGTCGCGCTCTGACTCGAGCCGTTGGCGGAAGTGAACAAGGTCTTCCGGCGTCAGCATTTCTCGACTTCAGCAGACATCGCCCCCTCCTCATCCATTGTCGTCGCGACCAGGCGTCGCATCAGATCGAGCTCGGTCTGATAAATATGGGCCGATTTCACAGTCATCGTCAGTGTGCCGATCCCGACGCCGAGGTCGCCGGCCAGCCGAGCCTGGAGCGCCGCGAGCTCGACCAGGTTGGCGTAGCCCTTCGTGCCGAAGTCGATGGAGTGTGCGTAGACGGCGAGCTGGAGCTCACCCTTGACGAGCCAGAAGTCGAGCAGGCTGACGCATGGGATGTAGCTGGTGTCGGTCAGTGGCTGGAGCGTCGTGACCGTCGCATCCCGGGCCGATGGATTGGCGGCCAGCCGGTCGATCACCCAGCGCACCTGGTCGCGGCGGGTGTATGCGTAGTCGTACAGGCGGGTCGCGTAGCTGTCGGCGCCACCGAGCTCGGCCACTCGGGAGTGGTCGCTGAAGTTCGCGTGCATCCAGGCCAGGCGCTCGGGATCGCCGTGCCGGGCAATGATCGGGTCGTCCACATTCGGTGAACGCACCTCGAGCGTCGCGCGGAATACCTCGACGATTGGCGCCCCCTCCCACGACCCGTCACCGCCGCCATCGAGAATCGCGGCCGCAATCGCCATCCACGCTTCGCCCAGCGTCATCACCTCTATCCGCATGGGACTAATCGTCTAGGGCTCGAGTCTGTCGCGACGCAGCCGCTCCGCCATCGCGGCCATCACCTGTGATAGGAGCTGATCGTTGGCCTTGATCGCGTCCCGAAACTGCGCGTGGCTCATCACCATGAGCTTCGACGGGCTGCTCGTGGCCACAGTGGCCGTAGCCGGGCCGCGGTCGAGCATGCTGATCTCCCCGAAGAAGCTCCCGGGTTGCAGAGCAGGCCGGTCGCGACCGTCGACTTGCACTGTGGCTTCTCCGGTGAGCAGCAGGTAGAAGGAATCGGCGGGCGCGCCCTGCGTGATCAGAGTGCGGCCCGTCGGAACGTCCACCTCATCTGTGCGGGTGATCAGGAACTCCAACTCTCTCTGGCTGCAGACTGCGAAGAGAGGAACCTTGCTCAGCGCCTCGATCTTGGCATCGCTCATCGAATGGCAGGATAGCGCGGCGGCTGAGTCATCTCAGGTGATTCTTTCCGCCGTTGTGACCGGAGTCCTTGGCGGAGGGAACTCGGACGCCAGAGCGGGAGCCTCGACCTGGAAGAGGGCCTCGGGTCCCGGCAAGCCTTGAAGCTGATGCATTCCGAGATTTCTGAAGCGAATGTCGGCGGGCGCCGGATCGACAACGGCGTCGCGAGCCGCACGCGAAAACAGGATTTGCCCGCCGTGGGCGGCAAAGCAGACCCGAGCCGCCGTGTGCACCGCGATCCCCACATATCCGGCGTCGGTCAGGGTGGGACGCCCGGTATGGACTCCGATCCTGACCCTGACGTGCAGGTGGTCCGGCCAGACCGTTTGAACCACTTTGCGCTGAATGGCCAGCGCGGCCTCGAGAGCTGACGCCGCCTGCTTGAAGACCGCAAAGAGCTCGTCGGCTCGTACGTCGACCTCGCGGCCCCCCCACTTCCGGACGGCGCTACCCAGCAGGCTGCGGACGTCAGCCAGCAAGCCCGAATAGCGATCGCCAAGGTGCCGTACGAGACCGGTCGAATCCTCGATGTCGGCGAGCAGGAACGTCACGACGCCTTTCGGCAGCGTTCGAACCTCACTGACTCGCGCCTCGTTCTCACTTCGAGCACGCACGGTCCGCAGCTGGCCGGTGATGAACCCGACCGGCACGATGCCGTACCTCTTGGCGGCGTTCAGCAGCCTGGTACGCGCCCGGTCCCGGGCGGCCTCGTCTTCAAAGGTGGTCTGGTTGAAGCGCGCCAGTGCGTTGCGAACGTGGGCGCGGTCGTTGATCGGCAGGCGGCGGTGGCCGCGCGAATCGACGTAAGCGAATGCGCTGTTGGGCAACTTTGCACGCGCCTTTGCATCGAGATAAGTCATGGTCGACCATTGGCATTTTCACGCATTCTGTGGCGCCTGGCCCTCTTGATTGACGCGTCAATCAGTTGGGTAACATGACTGACGTGTCAACGACTCAGGCCACGGCCGTCAGACGGGGGATGACCTCGGCGGAGCTCGCGACGTGGCGCTCTCTGCTCGACACCACCGGAGAGCTGCGGAGAGTCCTCGGGGCCGAGCTGCAGGAGATGAGCCTCTCCCCCGCCGACTACCAGGTCCTCCTCGCCTTGACCGAGGCGCGCGGCAGGCGCATGCGATCCTCTGAGCTCGCCCTGGCGATCGATTGGGAGCGCAGCCGGTTGTCCCATCACCTTGGCCGGATGGAGAGCCGGCGGCTGATCCGGCGGGAGGAGTGCGTGACCGACAGCCGCGGAGCCGAGGTCTCGCTGACCGCCGAGGGCGCGCGCGTCTTCCGGCGGGCCACCGTGCCACACATGAGGTCGATCAAGAAGCATTTCACCGATGGGTTGACGCCTGAGCAGTTCGCGGCGCTCGCTGACATCCTGCGATCGCTGCACCACCATCTGCACCCATACCCTGCCCCCCGGGCCGAGGACGTTCGAAGGTGAGCGGCGCTCGGCGCATAGCGGTCCTCGGAGCAGGCCACGTTGGCCCTGTCATCGCCCGGCTGGCACTCGACGCCGGCTTCGAGGTGGCGATCGCCACTTCTGGAAGCCCCGAAAGCCTCGAGCTCATCACCCAGGTCGTGATGCCAGGGGTCGAGGCGCGGTGGGCGGCCGATGCGGTCGCGCCCGCAGACGTGGTCGTGCTGGCAATACCGCTCCACAGGTTTCCAGCCATCGACCCCGGCCTGCTGGCGGGCAAGCTCGTGGTCGACGCGATGAACTACTGGGCGCCGGCGGATGGGGCGGTGCCGATGTTTCAGGGCCAGGAGCTGTCGAGCAGCGAGATCGTGCAGCGGCGGCTCTCACAATCCACCGTCATCAAGTCCCTCAACCAGATCGCCTATCAAGACCTGGAAGACGGCCGTCGACCGGCGGGCTCACCCGATCGGCATGCAATCGGCGTGGCCGGGGACGATCCCGCCGCCACGAAGCTCATCGGAGAGATCGTCGACCGTTTCGGCTACGACCCCGTCCTGCTGGGGAGCCTGGCCGCCGGCCGGGTCCTGCAGCCCGGCGGACCGGTGTTCGGCGCGCTTCTCACGCGATCCCAGTTCGAGCAGGCCATTCACAAGACGGCGGTCCAAGCATGACAGTTTCGACCATGGAAACGGTTCGCCATACCGACGGCGGGTCGACACGCTTTCCCCTGATCCTCGGGCTGGACACCTTTGGCGATCACGAGCACGACGTATTGGACCGTCCCCTCTCGCACGCGCAGACGATCCGCAACGTCGTCGAGGAAGGCGTTCTGGCCGAGCAGGTGGGTGTGGACTTCTTTGGCATCGGCGAGCACCACACGGACGACTTCCCCATGCCTGCTGCCGACGTGGTGCTTGCCGCCATCGCGGCACGCACCAAGCGCATCCACGTCGGATCGGCGGTGACGGTGCTGAGCTCGGACGATCCGGTAAGGGTGTTTCAACGCTTCTCCACCCTCAACGCCATCTCGAACGGCCGCGCCGAAGTCATCCTCGGTCGAGGATCGAGCATCGACTCGTTCCCGCTCTTCGGCTACGACCTGGCCGACTACGAGGATCTCTTCGAGGAGAAGGTCAACCTGTTTGCCGAGCTCCTGAAAGGCGGACCAGTCACCTGGCAGGGCAACCTGCGGCCGTCCCTCAACGACCAGGATGTGGTGCCGCACACGGAGGCCGGCCCGTTCCCGGCATGGATCGGCGTCGGCGGAAGCCCGCAGTCGGTTGTGCGCGCAGCCCACTATGGCTTCTCCCTGATGCTTGCGATCATCGGCGGGTCACCCGCGCGCTTCCGGCCTTTCTCGCAGCTCTTCCTGCAGGCCCTGGAGAAGTTCGGCCGGGAGCCGCTGCAAATCGGCGTCCACTCGCCGGGCCACGTCGCGGATACCGATGAAAAGGCTCTCGAAGAGTTCTGGCCGCGCTGGCTCCAAATCATCACCAAGATGAGCAAAGTCCGGGGATTTGCAATTCCGACGATGGAATCTTTCAAGTTCGAAGTCGGACCGCATGGCGCGCTGTTCATCGGATCACCGGACACGGTCGCCCAGAAGATCGCGGCCAACCTCAAGGCCCTTGGCGCGAACCGTTTCGATCTGAAATTCGGCATGCCCGGCCTCTCGCCAGAGTCGGTGATGAGAAACGTCGAGCTCTACGGAACGAAGGTGATCCCCCGAGTGCGGGAGCTCCTCGCCACCAAGGCGTAAGGAAAACTGACCTCGACTGCGGTCAGGCCTTGGGCTGGCTGAACCGGATCATGTTGCCGGACGGGTCGCGGAACGCGCAGTCCCTCACGCCGTACGCCTGATCCATTGGCTCCTGCAGCACCTCGCCACCTCCAGCCTGGATGTGCTCGAAGGTCGCGTCGCAATCCTCGGTGCTGAAGTTGACGCCCCGCAGGAATCCCTTGGCGAGCATCTCTTTCATGACATGGCGGTCGGCCGGGGATGCGTTCGGGTCGGCAAGCGGTGGCTCGAGGACGATGTTGACGTCCGGCTGGTCCTTGGGCCCGACCGTGGTCCAGCGCATGCCCTCGTACTTGACGTCGGCGCGCACCTCGAGCCCGAGAAGATCTCGGTAGAAGGCGAGCGCCTCGTCGTGGTCGTGGACGGCGATGAAGCAGTTGTGGAGTTTCAAGTTGTTCATGCGCCCACCTTAAAAGCGTTGCGACCCAACCGCTTCTTCATTTCTGATCGGTTTTGTCATCACCATGATGATGCAGGGCGGGATGAATTCGACCGGCGAGTGGCTGCGCGCGCGGTAGGCGCTCGGCGACTCGCCGACCAGCTCCGTGAACCGCGAGCTGAAAGAGCCCAGCGACGTACACCCGACCGCGAAGCACGCGTCGGTGACGGACATGTCGCCGCGCCTCAGCAGCGCTTTGGCCCGTTCGATCCTGCGGGTCATGAGGTAGCTGTATGGGCCCTCGCCGAACGCAGCCTTGAAGCTCCGCGAGAAGTGGCCCGTCGACATCGCAGCCGACTGCGCAAGGCCCGGCACGTCGAGCGTTTGGTCGAACGCGCGATCCATGCGGTCCTTTGCCTTGCGCAGCCTGACTATGTCGCGGATGTCCATACCAACCGCATCGTACGCGGGCGGTGCGATCCATCAGATTCTGAGAAGCGCAAGCCGCGGCAGGCACCCTAGCATGGGGTCGTTTCCATCAATAACTCAGAGGGGAGGAAACTCCGAATGAAGCAGAAGCCCGCCAAGCACACCGCAGCGAAATTCACCAAAGAGGAACTGGGCGCGATGAAGTCGCGCGTCAAAGAGCTGAAGGCGGCCGCAACCAAGGCGGAGGACGAGAGCGCCGTGCTCACCGCGATCGCCGAGCTGCAGGCACCTGACCGGGCTCTGGCCAAGCGGCTCCACGCCATCATCAAAGCCAGCGTGCCGGCGCTGTCGCCGAAACCCTGGTACGGGATGCCCGCGTACGCCAGAGAAGGCAAGATCCTCTGCTTCTTCCAGCCCGCGCAGAAGTTCAAGACGCGGTACGCCACGCTCGGCTTCAGCGACCAGGCGAAGCTCGACGAAGGCAACATGTGGCCGGTCGCCTTCGCGCTGATGAAGTTGACCCCCGCCGACGAGGCACGGATAGGCGCGCTCGTGAAGAAAGCGGCGAGCTGAGCAGCGAGCTCGACGCTGGGCTAGCTGAGCCCCCGATGTGGCAGTCTGGACGACACCCGTTGTGAGCGAAGAGCAGGCGGTCGAGGACGACGAGCAGCCGGCTTCCGGCCACAGAGAGCGCAGCTACGACATCGGGCGGCTCATGGCATTCAGCGACGGCGTCTTCGCTGTCGCCATCACCTTGCTTGTCTTCAACGTGCCAGTACCAGCCATCGCGCAGAGCGACGCAATGTCGCGGCTGCCCGACGCTCTGTTGAATACCGCGCCGCCCCTGCTGACGTTCGCCCTGAGCTTCTTCCTCGTCGGTTTCTACTGGATTCGGCACCACCAGCTCTTGAGGCAGGTCAGCAGCGCCGACCAGTGGCTTCTCTGGCTGAACCTGGTCGTCCTGTTCCTGGTCTGCCTGCTCCCGTTCTCTTCAGGCGTCGTTGGCCGATACCACAACACCGTGATTGCTGCTGAGCTTTACGCCGTCAGCGTGGCAGGCCTCGCGATCGCGTTCTCGGCTCTCTACCTGTACGCGACCCGGGCTCACCAGGTCCGAGGGCTTCCACCGGGAACGGGGGTCGGATTCTTCAGTCAGGACCTCATCTTGCCCGTCGTCGTGGTGGCGATGGTGATGGCGCTCGCGCCCCTCAACCTGCCGTTGCGTACGTCACTGGCGTCACGCTGATGGCACTCGTCGGAATCTAGACCGCGGCAGTTCCGCACACTGTCAGGTCTGCGCCGCTCCGCGGTTCGGGTGGAGGCCGCCTGCGGTTCCCTCGCGGCGCCTCGTTGGTGACCTCGATCCCGTGGGAATTTGATGTCCAGTTAGGAGCGTGGAGGCTGACAGCCGACCTCAGGGACCTACAGCTCTCCATGGTCACGTTTGAGGGCGGCGCAAGCAAAGGTCGACCTGCGCCTGCGGCACCCGTCGGGCACGGTCCCAATCCATTTCCGAGCCGGCGCCAACGACGTCCGGCCGGGGTGGCCGTACGTGTCCTCGTACATGACAGCTTTGCCAAGCTGAAGATCGATGGGAAGAGCATCGAGGCGACTGACGAGCAGCCCATCCAGTCAGCAGGCTTTGATCGGGAGGTAGATCGCTACGACATCGAGCTGTCCGGTGGCGCGTATGGGTTTGAGATTTGCGACCGAGCCGGAGATCCGGCATCGAGGGAGCGCCGGCCGCCGCCTGCGTTCGTGACTCGAACCAGACCTG